>JAESFL010000355.1_pt1 | contig 36544 bp, 32 predicted proteins | sample 9269401 | NCBI WGS metagenome assembly JAESFL01 (sample SAMN14506025, study PRJNA617098) | algae metagenome | isolation source: Gloeocapsa sp. UFS-A4-WI-NPMV-4B04 and co-occurring heterotrophs from desert... | place: USA: Utah | collected 2006-10-01 | reverse complement strand
CCGCAGCGCGGGGGAGCGAGGGCACCCCACGCTTCAGTCTCGAGGCCGCGGAGCGGAAGCCTGCGGCTCCGGTCCGGCCCGCCGCCCGCCGCGACGAGACGGCGTCCGCCCGCAGCGATGCCGGCCGGGCGGACAAGATGACGGCGGCGAGGGCCGAGAGCGCCGCGGCTAAGGCTGCCAGGACCGAAGCCGCCAAGACCGAAGCCCTCAAGACCGAAGCCCTCAAGACCGAAGCCACCAGGACCAGAACCGCCAAGGCCGACGCAGCCGAGAGCGGGCGGGCCGGCGCATCGCCGGAAAACCGTGCGCAGTCGACCTCCGCCCGCAACAAGCCGCCTCCCTCCGTTCCTACGCGGGACGGCACGGATGCCGCCTCGGCGCGGGCACCGGGCGCCGCCGATTCCGCCTCGCAGGGGCCGGACAGCCCGGCCGAAGGCGAGACCATAAAAGGGGCGGCGCAGGAGGCGGCTGCCGAAGGCGTGGCTGCGCAAGAGGCGGGGGCCGTCGTCCTGTCCGAGGACGAGACGCGGGACGAGACCGATGCGGCGGCACCGGACGCCCTCGATCCCGCCGCCCTCCTCTCGCCGCCCCCAGCCCCCCCTCCCCCCATACCGGCGCGGCCCGCCGCGACGACGGATGGGGCGGCGGACGAGGGCCGTATCGGCGCGGGTGAACCCGTCGCGGGCGGGCCCGGCGAAGCGGCGGCAACCGGACAGGCCGCCAAAGCCGATGCGGCCGCGGCATCGGCCTCCGCCGCGGCGGGCACGGCCGGCTTCGAGACGGCACTCAACGGGACGCAGACCGCCTCGGCGCCCGCTCCGACCGGCGTTGCGGGCCCCCTCCCCCCACACGGCAGCAGCGGTCTCGGCGCCGCACAGGGAGCGCAGGCGGCCCAAGCCACGGACGCCGCGGCAGCAGCGGCTCCGCCCGCGACACCGCCGATTCCCCTGGGCGCCGTGCCGATGACGATCGGGCTGCGCTCGCTGTCGGGCATGAACCGCTTCGCGATCCGCCTCGACCCGGTCGAACTCGGCCGCATCGACGTGTCGCTCGATCTCGACAAGGCGGGCGGCAAGGCGCGGGCGCATCTCGTCGTGGATCGCCCCGAAACCCTCGCCCTGCTCCAGCGCGACGCGGGCTCGCTGCAGCAGGCGCTGGCGCAGGCCGGTTTCGACGTCGGCGCCGAGGCGGGCGGGATCGACCTGTCCCTTCGCGGCGAGACGGGATCCCAGGGCGGCCGGGACGGCGAATCCGCGCCCCGCGGCGGCTCCGACCGCGGACCGGGCGGACGGGACGACGGCCCCGCTTCCCTCCCCGCTCCCCTCGACCCCGCCTCCCTCCGGCGCCTGCGTGCCGTCAGCGGCCTCGACATCCGAATCTAAGGGAACGCCATGGCCTCCGGGATCACGAGCAGCACCAGCATCACCGCCACCGGTGCCGCCTCGACGACCGACACGAAGTCGATCGCGGGCAACTTCACGCAGTTCCTGACGCTGCTCACCACGCAGCTCAAGAACCAGAACCCGCTCGACCCGCTCGACACCAACCAGTTCACCCAGCAGCTCGTGCAGTTCGCCGGCGTCGAGCAGCAGCTCAAGACCAACGCCTCGCTCGATACGATTCTGACGAACTCCAAGGCCGCCTCGGCCTCCTCCGCCTCCGGCCTGATCGGCCGGACGATCACGGCGGACGGCGCCAGCACCGACCTCGCCGACGGCAAGGCGAACTGGACGCTGACCCCGGAACGGCCCGCCGCCAAGGCCGTCATCACGATCAAGGGCAGCGACGGCACCGTGGTGGCCACGAGGACCACGACGCTGAAGAGCGGCGCGCAATCCTTCGCATGGGACGGCACCGCGACCTCGGGGCTCGCGGCCAAGGACGGGCGCTACACGATCACCGTCGATGCCCTCGATACGACGGGCACGCGGGTCAACGTCGACACCAAGGTGACCGGCACCGTGGACGGCGTCGACCTCAGCGGCTCTGAACCGGTGCTGACGATCGGCTCGGCGCGCGTCCCGGCCTCGAGCGTCAAAACGCTTTCCGCGCCAGCATCTTGATGCATTGCAGCATCGAGGAAAGCGAAATTGTCCACATCCGTTAACAACGAACGAATCGCATTCGAACGGCCGACTTCAAGAACTTTTAAGCGGACGCAAGTAGCTTCCCTCTCGACAGGTCAGTCGAGTGTAGAGCGTATCATGACCGAAACACCCCGGCCCCGCGTGAAGTATGTGATTGGGCCCGACGGCAGCCCCCTGACGATCGCCGATCTTCCCCCCGTCACCACCCGCCGTTGGGTCATCCGCCGGAAGGCCGAGGTCGTCGCCGCCGTCCGCGGCGGCCTTCTCAGCCTGGAGGAGGCCTGCCAGCGCTACACGCTGACCACCGAGGAATTTCTGAGCTGGCAGTACTCCATCGACCAGCACGGTCTGGCCGGCCTGCGCACCACGCGCATCCAGCATTACCGCCACTGAGTTTTTAACACCATCGATCCGACCGTTGCGCATGCCTGTTCGCGCAACGCATGAGGAGCCGCCTCCGGAGCACCGGGGCGGCTCTCGTCGTTTCCGGTACCCTCGAGCGGATCGCGCCGGCCGCGACATCGTGAACGGGACAGTCCCGGCGTTAACGCCTCGCTAACCACGCACCGGGCAATTCTTGCCGGGCGGTCGCGCATCCCTCGCGGCCGCATCCGCTGTCCTCAGGCGTGCCGGCCCGTGAAACCCATCCTCGATCTGGTGACGAAGCTCGGGCCTGCGCGCATTGCCGCGATGGCGGCCGTGACGCTGACGCTGGTCGGCTTCTTCGCCTTCGTGATCCTGCGTGTCTCGCGGCCCGATATGGGCGTGCTGTTTTCCGACCTTTCGATGCAGGATTCGTCGGCCGTGATCCGCGAGCTCGATGCGCGCGGCATCATCTACGAGACCAAGGGCGACATGGGTCAGACCGTGCTCGCTCCCCGCGCCGACCTGGCCAAGCTGCGGATGGACTTCGCCGGCAAGGGCCTGCCGGCGCAAGGCGGCATCGGCTACGAGATCTTCGACAAGGGCGACGCCTTCTCCTCGACGAGCTTCGTCCAGAACGTGAACCATCTGCGGGCGATGGAGGGCGAGCTCGCCCGCTCGATCCGCGCCATCGGCCGGGTCCAGGCGGCGCGCGTCCACCTCGTCATCCCCGAGCGCCGCCTGTTCGAGCGCGACCGCGAGGCGCCCTCGGCCGCCATCGTCGTCAAGCTGATGGGCGATCTCGATCCGAGCCAGGTGCGGGCGATCCGGCATCTCGCGGCCTCCGCGGTCGAGGGTCTGAAGCCCGAGCGGGTCTCGATCGTCGACGAGCGCGGGCGGCTGCTGGCCGACGGCGCCCGCGGCGCGGAGAAGGACGGGGCCGGCGCCCTGGAGGAGCGGCAGACGGGCATCGAGCGGCGCATGCGCTCGCAGATCGAGGAGATCGTGGCCGGCATCGTCGGCCAGGGCCGCGCCCGGGTGCAGGTCACCGCCGAACTCGATCTCAACCGGGTCGAGAGCCGCTCGGAGAGCTTCGACCCCGAGAGCCGCGTGGTCCGTTCCACCCAGACCCGCTCCGAGAATTCGCTGACCGGCGGGACGGAACGGCAGGCCAGCGTCGGCAACGAGCTGCCCGGCGCCAACCAGAACCAGGCCCAACCGCAGCAGAAGGATTCCTCGCAGAAGAACGAGGAAGTCACGAACTACGAGATCTCCCGCGTCACCAAGGTCGAGACCCTGGAGGGCGGCCGCCTCAAGCGGCTCTCGGTGGCGGTGCTGGTCGACGGCGTCTACGCCCCCGGCGCCGACGGCAAGACCGCCTACCAGCCCCGCTCCGACGCCGAGATCGCGCGCATCACCGCGCTGGTGCGCACCGCGGTCGGCTACGACAAGGCCCGCGGCGATCAGGTCGAGGTGGTCAACCTGCGCTTCGCCGAGACGCCCACCGCTCCCGAATTCGCCGAACCGGGCCTGATCCAGTCGTTCCTGAGCCCGACCAAGGAGGACGTGATGCGCCTCGTCGAGCTCACGGTCCTGAGCCTGCTCACCCTGGTCGTGCTGATGGCGGTGGTGCGCCCGCTCCTGCGCCGCGTACTCGAAGCGGAGGCGCCGGTGGCCGCGCTGGCCGGCCCGGCCGGCGCGCTGGCGCTGGCCGGCGCGACGGGCGGCGAGGGTCCAGCCGAGCTCGCGGTGCGCGAGAACAGCACCAACCGGTTCCTCGAATCGGCGAAGATCAACGGCCAGATCCAGGCCGAGACGGTGGAGCGCGTGGTCGACATGGTGCGGGCGAGCCCGACCGAGACCGTCGAGGTGCTCCGCAACTGGATCCACGATTCCTGATGCGCGCCGAGACCAGCCATAGCCGGGAGAGAGGAGAGGTTTCGTGTCCGCGGGCGTGAACTTCAACGCTGCCATGGAGAGCCTCGATGCGTCGAAGGCCTTCTCCGAGATGCCGGGCCCGCAGCGCGCCGCCGCGCTGCTGCTGCTGCTCGGCGAGGAGGAGGGCGCGCCGATCTGGCAGCGCCTCGACGAGGACGAGATCAAGCTCGTCAGCCACGCCATGGTGCAGCTCGGCTCGCTCGAGGCCGCCACCGTCGAGCGGCTGATCGTCGATTTCGTCTCGCGCCTGTCCTCGGGCGGCGGCATCACCTCGAACTTCGAGCGCACCGAGTCGCTCCTGCTCAAGATCTTTCCCCCTGAGCAGGTCTCCTCGATCATGGCGGAGATCAAGGGCGCTTCCGGAAAGCGCGTCTGGGCGAGCCTCACCCAGATCGACCCCGAGATCCTCGCGAACTTCCTGCGCAACGAGTATCCGCAGACGGTGGCCGTCGTGCTCTCGAAGGTGCGGGCCGACTACGCCGCCAAGGTGCTCACGATCCTGCCGGAGGAGTTCGCCATCGACGTGCTCAACCGGATGCTGCGCATGGAGACCGTCCAGAAGGAGGCTCTGCGCCACATCGAGGAGACGCTGCGCACCGAATTCGTCTCGACCATCGCCCAGACCACGCGGCGCGATGCGCACGAACTCATGGCCGAGGTGTTCAACGCCTTCGACCGGCAGACCGAGACCCGCTTCCTCGCAGCGATCGATCAGGCCAACCGCGGCTCGGCCAAGAAGATCCGCCAGCTCATGTTCACCTTCGAGGATCTGCTGAAGCTCGATCCGGGCTCGGTCCAGACCCTGATGCGCAAGGTCGACAACGACACCCTGTGCCGGGCGCTGAAAGGGGCCGACGAGCGGGTGCGCGCCTTCTTCATGCGCCAGATGTCGACCCGCGCGGCCAAGAACCTCACCGACGAGATGGGCTCGATGGGGCCGATCCGCCTCAAGGAGGTCGATGAGGCGCAGGCCAAGATGACGGAACTCGCGAAAGAGCTGGCCGAGAAGGGCGAGATCATGATCGCCAAGAACGGCGGCGAGGAGGAGTTGGTCTATTGAGCGCGCGCGCCTCCCGCCCCTTCCTGTTCGATACCGATTTCGGCCGCCCGCGCGGGCCCTCCGCCGCCGACGCGGAGGCCGCCGCCCGGACCGAGGCCGAGCGCGCGGCGCTGGAGGCGGCGGCCTATGCCCGCGGCCTCCAGGACGGCCGGGCCGAGGCCGCCCTCCAGGAACAGGCCCGGCTCGCCGACGCCCTGACTCGGGTCGGCCTCGCCGCCGCCGGCCTCCTCAACCAGTCCGATGCCCGCGATTCCGAGCGCGAGGCGCAGGCCCTGGCCTTCGCGAACGCGCTCGCCCGCCGGATCGCGGGCGAGGCACTCGACGCGCGCCCGCTCGCGGCGGTGGAAGAGGCGGCCCGCTCCGCCCTGCGCCACCTGCGCGGCGTGCCCCACCTCGTCCTGCGGGTGAACGAGGCGCTGGTCGACGACGCGGAAACGCTGATGAAGCGTCTCTCCCGCGAGCACGGCTTCGAGGGCCGCCTCGTGGTGCTGGGCGAGCCCGACATGGCGCCGGGCGACGCCCGGCTCGAATGGGCCGATGGCGGCGTCGTGCGTGAGCGCGCCCGCATCGAGGCCGCCGTTGAATCCGCCCTCTCTCCCAACTTCGCCAGCACGGAGGCCTGAGCCCGATGTCGAGCGACGATTTCAGCCTGCCCCAGCTCAACGAGGGCGACATGCCCTACGACGAGGGCGGCCCCGGCTCCGTGCGCGACGCGCCGACGAGCCCGAAGAGCGCGGCGGACCTCGAACAGGTCTTCGACGTGCCGGTGGTGGTCTCGGCGGTGCTGGGCTCCTCGCGCATGCCGATCGGCGATCTGCTGCGGCTCGGCCCCGGCGCCGTGCTCGAACTCGACCGCAAGGTCGGCGAGGCCATCGACGTGTTCGTGAACAACCGCCTCGTCGCCCGCGGCGAGGTGGTGCTGGTCGATGAGCGCCTCGGCGTGACCATGACCGAGATCATCAAAAACGATCACTGATCCGTCGTCCCACCCGTACCCTCATCCTGAGGTGCCGCAGCGAAGCGAAGGCCTCGAAGGATCCTCCGGCAATCGCGCGGGATCTGGAGGATCCTTCGAGGCCCGCTGATGCGGGCACCTCAGGAAGAGGGCGCAGGTGGGAGACGCGATCGGACAGCAAACCTTTTCGGAGACACCACGCCATGCGGCTGCTCATCGTCGGACGGCTCTCGGGCGAACTCGTCACCGCCTCGAAGATCGCCATGAACCGGGGGGCCTCGGTCACCCACGCGGACGGGATCGACCAGGGGCTCGCGGCCCTGCGCGCCAAGGGCGGTGACCTCGTCATGGTCGATGTCGGCCTCGACATCCGCCGGATGGTGCAGGCGCTCTCCGACGAGCGCATCCGCACGCCGGTGGTGGCCTGCGGCATCGCCTCCGACGCCCGCGCCGCGGTGGCCGCGATCCAGGCCGGCGCCAAGGAGTACATCCCCCTCCCCCCCGATCCGGACATGATCGCGGCCGTCCTGGAGGCGGTGGCGGCGGATGCCCGCAGCTTCGTCTGGCGCGATCCGTCGATGGAGCGCGTGGTGCGGCTCGCCGAGCAGGTCGCCCGCTCGGAGGCTTCGGTGCTCATCACCGGCGAGAGCGGCACCGGCAAGGAGGTGCTCGCCCGCCACGTCCACGCCAAGTCGAACCGGGGAAACCGCCCGTTCGTCTCGGTCAATTGCGCGGCGATTCCCGATGCCCTGCTCGAATCCGAGCTGTTCGGCCACGAGAAGGGCGCCTTCACCGGCGCGATCGCCCGGCGCATCGGCCGGTTCGAGGAGGCCAACGGCGGCACGCTGCTCCTCGACGAGATCTCCGAGATGGACGTGCGGTTGCAATCCAAACTGCTGCGCGCGCTGCAGGAACGGGTGATCGACCGGGTCGGCGGCGGGGCCCCCGTCAAGGTCGATATCCGCGTGCTCGCCACCTCCAACCGCAACCTCTCCGAGGAGGTGAAGAAGGGCACGTTCCGCGAAGACCTGTTCTACCGCCTCAACGTCGTGCACCTGCGCCTGCCGCCCTTGCGCGAGCGGCTGGCCGACATCCTCGAACTCACCGCCCACTTCGCCCGTAAATATGCGGAGCTGAACGGCCTGCCGCTGCGGCCGCTGGCCCGCGAGGCGCAGGCGCTCGTCGCCCGCAACCCCTGGCCAGGCAACGTGCGCGAGTTGGAGAACACGATCCACCGCGCCGTGCTGCTGGCGCAGGGGCCCGAGATCGGCCCCGACGCGATCCTGAGCCCGGAGGGCGAGTCGCTGGCCGCGCCGGCCGCCGCCTCCGGCCCGGTCGAGCGGGCGGCGAGCGCGGCGGAAGCCGCCACCCGCGGTCTTGTCGGGCGCACCGTGGCGGAGGTCGAGCGCGACCTGATCCTCGACACCCTCGACCATTGCCTGGGCAACCGGACGCACGCCGCGAAGATCCTCGGCATCTCGATCCGGACCCTGCGCAACAAGCTCAACGAATATGTCGAGGCGGGCCTGCAGGTGGCCGAGCCCGGCGGGGTACGGGCGGTGGCGGCCTACGGCTGAGAGGGCCGGCGGGGCCGGAGGCTGCGGCGCGCACCTGCCACGCGCCCGCTCGCCTCACCGCTTCTTGGCGAACTGCGCCTCGTACTCGGCATTCTGCGCCGCGCGCGCCTGCTCGATCCGGCGCAGGGTGAGGAAGCGGACGATGTCGAACTCGACGTCGCGGATTGTCTCCTCGATCAGGTGGCGCTGGAGCAGGATGCGGGGATCGTCCGCGGCCAGGTTCTCGCGCTCCTGGAGCCGCTGCACCGCCTGCCGGACCACGGTGTAGACCTGCTCGCGCTCCTCCCGGCTCATGGAGGGGCTGACGGCGCGGGCGATGAGGTCGGTGAAATCCGCCATGGACGCTGTTTTAGAGAATGCCGTTCGATGAATGCCGCTGGCCCGCCGCTCAGAGCCGGTTGTCGTTGACCGCCGCGGCCACGAGCGAGACCGAACTCCACAGCACGGTGAAGCAGAACAGGGCCGCGAACAGGGTGTAGAACGGGGCCGGGTACTCCGAATAGGTCGGCAGAAGGGGCGGTACGAAGGTCGCCAGATAGATCTGCTGCTTGGCCGCCGCGATCCGGGCGCGGTCGAGGATCAACTGCATCGAGGCATTGAGCTTCTCCGCCACCGTCTGCTCGACCATCAGGCCCTCGTATTCGAGCAGCGCCTGGGTGAGGTTGTGCTCGGAATTCGAGACGAGGCCGTCGGTGGTGAGGCGGCTCTGCAGGTCCTTGATCTGGCCATCCAGGGCGCCGACGGTGGCCACGAGCACCTGGATGCCGCGGCTCTTTTCGTCGAGCTTGGAGTCGCGCAGGACGCGCAGGTCGTTCTCCGCCTTGATCTTGTCCTTGCGCAGGAGTTCGATCGTGGTCACGGCGGCCTCGGCCGACTTCACCGGGTCGATGATGCCCCAGCGGTTGCGGAACTCCTGGAGGGCGACCCGCGCCTGCTTGAGCCGCTCGGCGGTCTGCTCGACCTCCTTCTTCGCGTTGGTGATCATGTCCTCCTGGGCCCGGCGCGAGATGCCGTTGACCAGGGTCTCGGAGCGGGCGATCACCTCCTGCGAGATCGCGACCGCATCCTCGGGCTTGAAGGCGCGCACCTTGAGGTGGATCACGCCGGAGATCGCATCGATCTGCGGAATCACGTGCCGGCGCCAGTAGCGCACCAGCTTCTCGACCGGCTGGTTCTCGTCGTAGCGGGCCCAGAAATCGATCCCGTCTTCCGAAAACATCTTCGCGAGGCCGAGCTTGGCGTCGATGGCCTCCACCATCGGCCGGCTGCCGATGTAGTCGCGCAGGATGAAGCTGTCCTGGCTGTTGTGCTTCTGGATCAGGTCGGTGTGCAGGCCGAGTTCGGCGCTGGCCATCGGCTCGACGTTGCCGCGCACGGCGAACTGCGACTCGACGATGTATTGCGGCGAGGCGATCACGAAGACGTAGAGCCCGACCACCGCGGTCGGCAGCAGCGCGAACAGGGCGTAGCTGCGGAACAGACGCTTGACCATCCGCTCGGGCGGCCGCGCCTCCCGCGGCCGCAGGCCCGGCAGCCGGGTCCATTCGAGACCGCGCCGCGCCCGCTCGACCAGGGCCGCGCCGAGAGGCCGGCCCCGGCCGGGCGCGACCGGCTCGATCGTCTCGGCGTTGCGCCGCAGGTCCGGCACGGAGCGCCGGGCGAGTTCCATGAGCGACTGGACGCTCGGGCTCGGCCGGACTCGGGTCGCCTGCTTGACCTCGTCGTCGGAACTCATCGAATGGGGGTCCTCACGGATCCACGGCCGGAGCGCGCCCGCACGAAACGCCTCGCGCCCGCCCCCCGCGATACGCACGGGCAAGGCTTTTCGGCAAGCTCGGGCGGCATCCTGTCTAGAGGTTCAGGTCACGTTCTTTTCGGCCCTTTTTAAGGCGCGGCGATCCGCCGGGATTGCGCCTCGGGCGGGGGGGCTGCGATACCGCCCCGGACATCGGGATGCGGCCCGAATCGAGCGGGCCGGTCGGGAGGGCATGTGGGACGGCGGCAGGATCCGGGCGGGGCGGCCCGCGAGACCCAGGGCGAGGCGATCGGGGCCAAGGAAACCGGGACCAAGGCAACGGGGGCCAAGGAAACCGGGGCCAGGACGGCGAAGGCGGGCTTCTCGGACCTCGTGCTGGTCTGCCGCAAATGCGCCAAACGCCAGGGCGTGGCCCGCAAGCAGATCGGCCGTGCCGTCAAGCAGGCGCTCAAACAGGGTGCGCGTGGCGACGGCTCCGCGAAGCGTGCCGGCAAGGTCCGGCTCGGCAAGGTCCGGCTCGTGGAGACGGGCTGTCTCGGACCCTGCCCCAAGCGGATGCTGACGCTGGCCACGCCGGATTCCCTGGCCCGCCGCCGCGTCATCCTCGTCGATCCGGCGCTCGAAGACCTCGCCGCGGGGGCCCTCGTCCTCGCGCCCCTGTCGGCGCCGGTCGAAGCGCGTCCGGAGGTGCCGGCCGATGGAGCGGGGAATGGCTGAGTCACCCGCTCGCCGCGAGGAGCGGTGTCAGGAGCCCGGCGACCGGCGCCACGATCGGCGTCCGGCCGACCCCTCGCTGCCGCAGCGCCTCCTGCGCGGGCTGCTGCGCCGGTTGCCGCTCGTCGGCACCCTGGTCGGACTGGGGCTGGGCGTCTGGCTCGTCGCCACCAACGACCTCGCGGCGATCGGCACGGCCTTCGGGCGGATCGGTGCGGCGGGTCTTGCCGCCATCGTCGGGGTGCGGGTCGTCATCGTGCTCCTGTGCGGGCTCGCCTGGGCGAGCGTGCTGGCCGGCCTCCCGCCCTCCGGCCGCCCGCCCTCCGGCCGCCCCCGGACGGGCGCTCCGGCCGAGCCGCCCGTCGAGACCGGCGCCTTCGTGATCCTGCGCTTCGTGCGCGAGGGCGTGAACGTGCTGTTGCCGGTCGCCTCGGTCGGCGGCGAAGTCGTGGGCGGGCGCCTGCTGACCTTCTGGGGCGTCGCGGGCAGCCTCGCGGCGGCCTCGCTGCTCGCCGACATGCTGATCCAGGTCGCGACGCAGGTGGCCTTCACCGGGCTCGGCGCTGCCCTGCTCTGGCGGCTGCCGGGGGAGGCGGCCGCCGCACTCGCGTGGTGGACGACACAGGCCGCCGTCGTAGCGGTGGCAGCGGTCGCCGCCTTCTTCGCCCTGCAGACGCTCGGCGTGGCACGGGGCCTCGAGCGGCGCCTCGCCGGCCTCGGCCGCCGCTTCCTGCGCTCGGCGGCTCCGGAGGGGGCGAAGCCGGAGGGAGACGCGGCCGGCATCCTCTCGGTGCAGGAAGCTCTCGATGCGGTCTGGGCGCGGGGCCGGCGCGGGCGCATCGCCCAGTCGGTCGCCCTGCACGCCGTGGCCTGGGGCCTTGGGGCGGCCGAGATCTGGATCGTGCTCGCCTGCATCGGGGTCGAGGTGAGCCTGACCGAAGTTCTGGTGCTGGAATCGCTGTCCCAGGCGATCAAGTCGGCGGCCTTCGCGGTGCCGAGCGGGCTCGGCGTTCAGGAGGGCGGGTTCGTGGTGGTGGGCGCCCTGTTCGGGCTCGATGCGGGCACCGCCATCGCCCTGTCGCTCGCCAAGCGCGTGCCCGACGTGGTCCTCGGCCTGCCCTCGCTGATCGTCTGGCAGAGCCTGGAGGCGAAGCGGGCGCAGGTGCTGCCGCCGCGCTGAACCGGGGTTTCGAAAGGACAAGTCCTTTCGCGGGTCCAGGGCAGAGCGCTGGAGAAGCCGTGCCGATCAGCCCGCGCCCGAGACGAGCCACCCGCGCATCGCCTCGAACGTCGCGATGCCGGCGGCGAAGGCTGCATCGGCCTCCGCCTCCGGCAACCCATCCAGCCGCTCGCGGAAGGCCCGCCAGAGCGGCCCGGTCGCGCGGCCGCGGCCGGCATAATAGGCCAGCGGCACGCCCGCCCCGTGCAGACGGGCGACGTGGCGGCCGATGACGGCGCCGCCCAGCGTCGAACCTTCCAGCACGTAGAGCGCGCCGAGCGCCGCGCCCGGGCCGTCGAGCCGGGGCGCGGCGGGTGCGGGCAGGGTGTCGGGCGCCGGCCCGTCGAGGGCGTGCAGATCCGCGTCGAGGGAAGGGAGCCGCCGCCGGGGATCGAAGAAAGGCGCGTCGGCGAGCGCGATCCCGATCACCGGCTCGTAGGCGGCGTGGAAGCCGCGCAGGCGGATCAGCAGGTCGCGGTAGCCCGGCAGCGTCGCCACCCGCACCTCCCAGTCGAGGTCGCGCTCCAGCGCCTCATGGGCCGGAGCCGTGGCCTCCCGCAGGCGGGCATGCAGGCTGTCGCTCAAGGAGGGCTCAGGCGTAGACGGTGAAGCAGGCGCCGTCGGCGTTCTCGACGTCGAGGCGGGCGCCGATCTGGTCGAGCATGGCGCGGATCAGCTTCATGCCGAGCCCGGTGCCGCGCGCCTTGGCGTTCTCCCAGCCCGGCGGCATGCCCTCGCCGTCGTCGCAGACCTTGAGCCGGACCGCCGTCCCCTCGCCGCCCGCCACGGTGACGCTGACCCGCGCACCCTTGTCGGGTCGGCCGGCATATTTGAACGCGTTGGTGACGAGTTCGGTGGTGATCAGCGACAGCGCCACCGCGTGCCGGTAGGGCACCATCAGGCCGGGCTCTGCCGTCATCTCGACACTGTGCTCGTCGCCGGCCATGCCGGCGAGGTCGCTGCACAGGGTCTGGATGGTCTGGCCGAGATCGACCTGTTCCATGCTCTCGCCCTGATACAGGCTGTCATGGACGCGGGCGACGCTCATGACGCGGGCCGAGGTCTCGGAGAAGGCCTGCCGCGCCTCCGGGTCGGCGATCTGGCGGCGCTGCATGTGCAGGAAGGCCGTCACGATCTGGAGCGAGTTCTTGACCCGGTGGTCGATCTCGCGGGTGAGCAGGTCCTTCTGCTCCAGCAGGCGCTCCTTGTCGGCGAGCAGGCCCGTCAGTTCGTCGATCTTGCGACGCTGGCGCAGCACCACGCCGTCGACGGCGTCGGCGAGTTGGGCGGCGAGCGCCACCTTCCAGGTCGCCCAGGGTGTGGAATGCCCGCGCCGCTCCTCGATCCAGCGCTCGAACGAGCGTCGCGGCAGCACCGCCACCGGGCCGCTGCCGGGCAGAACGGGTTTGCGCGGGTCACCGCCCCAGGTCACGGTGCTCGGCACCTCCGGCTTGAGCCAGAACAGGAGGTGCTGGCGCGAGGTGCCGACGAAGGTCGCCAGAAGCCCGCTCGCGATCTCGGTATAGGCGGAGGCCGGCGCATGGTGCAGCACCAGCGTGTCGGTGACGAAGGTGATCTCGCCCGGCGCCAGACTCTCCCGCAGCCAGTCGGCGAGCGCGCGCATCTTCGCCGCTTCCGGTGTGGCGCCGACGAGGCAGACGGCCTCGTCCGAGACGATGCCCGCGCCGGTGGCGCCGAACAGGTCGAGCAGGGTCGGGTTGCCCTGGGTCAGGGAGGCGACGAAATCGTCGGAGCGGGTGAGCCCGCGCACGAGCCGGCCCTGCACGTCGAGATGACGCTGCCGCTCGCCCCAGAGCGCCTTGCCCTCGATCTCCTGCACCCGCATGGCGAAGCCGTCGGTGAGCACGGTGGCCGCGGCGCGAGTCTCCGGCGCGACGTAATGCGGCCGGCGGTGATGGCCGATCATCAGGCCCCAGAGCCGGTCCTCGACCATGATCGAGATCGACATCGAGCCGTCGACGCCGAGATTGCGCTGGTATTCGAGGTGGATCGGCGAGAGCGAGCGGTTCTGGGCGAAGGTGAGATCGATCGGCGCATTGCCGGCGGAACGGTCGGCGACGAGCGGCACCGGCACGCAGTCACGGTCAATCACGAAGCGGCTCTTGGCCTTGGTGTAGAGGGCGCGCGCCTGGGCCGGGATGTCGGAGGCGGGAAAGCGCAGGCCGATCAGCGGGCGCTGCCAGTCCGGCACCATGTCCTCGGCGATGGCCTCGCCGTTCCAATCCGCGTCGAAACGGTAGACCAGCACCGATTCGAAGCCGGTCATGGCGCGGATTTCGAGGGCGGCGATCTGCGCCGCCTCGGTCAGGGTCTCGGCGGCGCGCAGCCGCATCATGGCGAGTTCGGCGTCGAGCGGGCTTGCGGTGAGGAAGTCCTCGGGCCGCTCCGGTGCCAGTTCCAGCTCGACGATGATCCGGCCGAGATGGGCATGCGCCACGAGGTGGAAGCGCTCCTCCCGCGGCGGAAGCGTGAGCGTGCGGCGCAGGAGGCGTCCGTCGGTCAGGGTGTGGGCGGCCAGGCCGTCGCGGATCGCGGAGACGATCGCGCCCGGCAGCACCGCCTCCAGATTGAGGCCGCTCGGCGGAAACAGCTCGGGCGCCAGCACGTCGGCGGCGTTGGCGCTGAAGGCCAGGATCTCGAGCGTCGCGGCGTCGGCGGCGAGCATCACCGCATTCGGCTGGATCGAGCCCGGAATGTGGATCGGCTCGCGCTCGCACAGACTCGGATCGACCGGTTCGGCCCGGCTGCGCTGAGAGATCGCGGCGAAAACGGCCTCGCGCGAGGGGCCGGCGGCGATCTGCTCGAGGGGGCTGATCGTCAGCCACGTGCAGTTCGCCCCCGCTCGCAGGCCGATCCGCGCCCGCAACGGGGCCGGGATGCGGCCGAACACGAATTCGAAGGCTTGGCCCGCCACGGCCCGGCGCTGAGCGGCGAGGAAGCGGCCGTAAAAGCCGGGCACGTGCGCGCTCGGCACGAGATCGCGGAAGAAGTTGCGCCCGACCATCGCGTCGGGCGGCAAGCCGCACAAGCTTCCCGCGGCGCGATTGCAGGCGAGCACTTTTCCGGCGGCGTCGAGAGCGAGAATGCCCACGCCGATTTCATCCCGCTGCTCGGGGGTGAGCGCATCGAGATCGACCGGAAGGTCGATCGGACCACCATTCGGTCCCCTGGCGTGCATCTGCGACGGATCGACCATTACGGCAGCCGGTATGCCTTCCGCGCTCGGGTTAGGCAATGCCGAGGCGCCCGCAGACGTCCGTTTGAGATCCCCGAAACGTCGCACCAAGTGCCTGAGAAGCCCGCGCTTTGTCTGAATGCATACAGACGCCGCGACACAGTGCGTAGGCCGCGCAGAGCCACCGCGGCACGCGCGGCGGCGCCGCGCTCCGAAACGCTATGGTCGCAAAAGGCCGGCTCACCAACCTCACCGATCCGCGAGATCGGACAGGGCCGTCTCGAGCCCCTCCTCCAGGGTCGGATGGTAGAACGGCCGGTCGCGCAAGCGCCGGACATCGAGCCCGTCCTGCACCGCGTAGGCCAGCAGGTGGCCGAGATGCTCCACCTCCGGGCCGATCAGCTCGGCGGCGGCGAGGCGCCCGTCGGCCTCCGCATAGAGGCGGATGCCGCCCTGCGCCCGATCCATCACCTGGGCCCGGCCCTGGTCGCAGAAATCGGCGCCGCCGACGCGGTGGCCGGCCTCGGGGTCGAAGCCACCGCCGATCACGGCGATCTGCGGATCGCTGAACACCATGGCGAGCGCCACCCAGCGCTCCGGCCGCTCGGCTCCCTCGCTGCGGGCGAGCCGCGCCGCGTTGCGCCCGGCGATGCGACCCTGGCGGCTCGCCTCGTGCAGCACCGGGCGGTCCGCGTTGGCATCGCCCGCGATCAGGATTGGCGCGCCCTCGCAGAGCAGTGAGCGGGGATCGTGGACCGGGCCCCCCTTCTCGTTCAGGCGCAGGCCGGTGTGTTCCAGGCCGATGCCCGACACGTTCGGCGGGCGGCCCGCGGCGGCGAGCACCCGCTCGAACACCCTCTCGCCCTCGCCGCTCTCTCCGTTCCAGCCGAGGCGTGCGCCCTCCCCGTCCGTCGCGCCGCTCTCGACCTTGACGCCGAGATGCAGGTCGAAGGCCTCCGAAAAGATCGCGCGGGCGGCCCGCTTCAGGTCGGGATCGCCCAAGCCCCCGAGGCTGTCGCCGGGATCGAACACGCTGGTCGCCACGCCGAGCCGGGCCATGGCCTGCGCGAGCTCCAGGCCGACCGGGCCGGCTCCGAGCACGGCGAGCGAGGCGGGCAGATCCTCGATCTCGAACAGGGTATCGGTGGTGAGAACCCTGTCACCGAGCCCCCGCAACGGTTCGGGCACGCTCGGGCTGGAACCGGTCGCCAGCACCGCCGCCTTGAAGCGCAGGCGGATGTGGTCGTCGATGCGTAAGACGTCCGGCCCTTCGAACACGGCTCGGCCGGTCAGGCGCGTCTCGGCCGGCAATCGATCGAGCCCCGCGAACACGGAACCCACGAACCGGTCGCGCCAAGCTCGCATCCGGGCCAGCACCGCCGGGCCGTCGACCTGCACCGCGCCGACCCGGACGCCGAGCCGGTGCGCCGCACGGGCCTCGTGCGCAGCCTCGGCCGCGGTGATCAACAGCTTCGAGGGCATGCAGCCGACGCGGGCGCAGGTGGTGCCGCCTGGCCCCTGCTCGATCAGTACGGCGCGGGCGCCCGCATCGAGGGCGGCGCGATGGGCGGCGATGCCGGCGGTGCCGGCCCCGATCACCGCGACGTCGCAAGACATCTCCCGCATCGCTCAGGCCGCCATGGTAAGGACGGCGCCGCCATCGACCCGCAAGTTCTCGCCGGTGATGAAGCTCGCCTGCTCGGAGCAGAGGAAGGCCACCGCGGAGGCGACCTCCTCGACCCGGCCGCGGCGCTTGGCGACGATGCCGGGACGCTTCTCCTCCAAGAAGCTCTCGATCGCCGCATCGAACGAGACGCCGAGTTCCTTGGCCCGCTTCTCCATCATCGCGTCGGTCATCGGCGTGGCGACGAAGGCGGGCGCCACGGAGTTCACGAGCACACCGTCCGGTCCGTAGGCCTTGGAGAGGCCCTTGGTCAGGTTCATCAGACCGGCCTTGGCGGCGCAGTAGGGCAGCTCCTCGACATAGGGCTGGACCGCGTCCTCGGAGGTGAAGAACACGATCCGCCCCCATTTCTGCGCGCGCATCCCCGGGATGAAGGCGCGGGCGACGCGGACCGCCGCCATCAGGTCGGCCTGGATCGTGGACATCCAGCCCTCGTCGTCGATCTCCAGGAAATCGCCGGTGGCCCCGGTGACGCCGGCGGCGTTGACGAGGATGGTGGGGGTCTCGCCGAAGGCTTGATCGGCGAACGCGCGCAGCGTGCGCGCGCCGGCGTCGCTGGAGAGGTCAGCCTGGCACGCCTTCACGGCACCGAGGGCGGCGAGCCGTCCGGCCGCCTCCCCCAATTCCTTCTCCTTCAGATCGGAGAGGACGACCTTCACGCCCTCGCGCAGCAGGTACTCCGCGCTCGCGTAGCCCATGCCGGAATCGCCGCCGGTGATCACCGCGACGCGGCCGCTGATGCCGAGATCCATAGTTCGACCTTCTTCGTTGGCGGCGTCCGGTTCGACTGTTCCGTGTCGGCGCGGGCTACCCTTTGATAAATGCGCGGGCCAACGGAGGGCGTCGGGGATCGTTCCAGTCCGGCGCCGGGCTGCGGCGATCCGACCGCCGCCTCGGACGGGATGAGAGACGGCCCTCATCCGTGGCGGACGGCCTTTTGCGCGCAAAAACGCTTTGCACCGGCGGCGGCCCACGGCACCCTCCCGGCCTTGGCGGTGGTGAATCGAAGAGGGAGAGCAACGATGAGCGAGACCGAGGCGACGCAGCCGGGACCAGCCGTTCCTCCGAAGGGCGGCGTGGTCGCCTACCTCACGCTCGATGGCGCCCTGCGGGCGGCGGCGTTCTACCAAAAGGCCTTCGGTGCCGAGATCCTGGCCTCCGTGCCCCCGGACGAGCAAGGGCGGACCATGCACGTTCACCTGTCCGTGAACGGCACCTCGGTGATGCTGTCCGACGCCTTTCCCGAATACGGCCACCCGCTCAAGCCGCCGCAGGCCTTCAGCCTGCTCCTGCCGGTCGACGACATCGCGGCGTGGTGGGATCGGGCGGTGGCGGCGGGCGCCGAGGTGGTGACGCCCTACCAGGAGATGTTCTGGGGCGACGTCTACGGGCAGTTGCACGACCCGTTCGGCGTGATCTGGGCGATGAATCAGCCCAAGCGCACCGCCTGATCCGGTTCGGGAGACAGACCATGAGCGACGCCGACGATCCGCGCGACCTCGTCCTCACCCGCCTGATCCCGGCGCCGCGTCGGGCGCTGTGGCGGGCCTGGACCGAGCCGGAATTGCTGAAGACGTGGTTCGCGCCCAAACCCTACACGACACCGGTCGCCGAACTCGATGTGCGGCCGGGCGGGTCGAATCTCATCGTGATGCGCAGTCCCGAGGGGCAGGATCTGCCCAATCGGGGCGTCTACCTCGAGGTGGTGCCCGACGCACGCCTCGTCGTCACCGACGCCTACAGCACGGCTTGGGTACCCTCCGAGAAACTGTTCCTGACGGTGATTCTCACCTTCGCGGATGAAGCCGGCGGCACGCGCTACACCGCACGCGCCCGCCACTGGACGCTTGAAGACCGCGAGCGTCACGCGGCGATGGGTTTCGAGCAGGGCTGGGGAACGTGCGCGGACCAGCTCACCGAGGTGGTGAAGGGATTGGGCTGACGGCTTCCGGGAGCCCTCCCCCCTCCGGATGTCGGGCTCGCCCGATATCCGACTCTCTTGTCCAAGTCGGGCAAGCCCGACTTGGATGGGCGAAGGGCGCCCGCGGAGCGGGCGGGAGCGGGGCCGGCTCCGCACTTTCCGGACACGGCGCTCCCCTCACCCGACCCCTTCGGGGCCATCCTCTCCCGCAGAGGGGAGAGTGGTATTCGCGTGCGGCCTCGGATCAGGCCGTCTCGCCCAGGCACCACGCCAAAATCCCCTTCTGCGCGTGCAGACGGTTCTCGGCCTCGTCGAACACCACCGATTGCGGGCCGTCGATCACCTCCGCCGTAACCTCCTCGCCGCGATGGGCCGGCAGGCAGTGCATGAAGACCGCGTCCTTGGCGGCCGCCGCCATCAGCTTGGCATCGACCCGGTAGGGCGAGAGCAGGTTGTGGCGGAAATGCTCGTCGTCGTCGCCCATCGAGACCCAGCAATCGGTCACGACCGCATCCGCCCCCTCGACCGCCGCGTATGCGTCGGTGGTGGCGTTGACGCGCGCACCCTCGCGCTTGGCCCAATCGACGAGCGCCGGCGGCATCGCCAGCTCCCGCGGCGCGGCGACGTTGAGGGTGAAGTCGAAGCGGGCGGCGGCGTGGACCCAGCTCGCCAGCACGTTGTTGGCATCACCCGACCACGCGATGGTGCGGCCCTTGATCGGCCCGCGATGCTCCTCGAAGGTCAGCACGTCGGCCATGATCTGGCAGGGATGCGAGGCCTTGGTCAGCGCGTTGATGACCGGCACCTCGGCATGCTCGGCGAGCTCCATCACCAGGCCGTGGTCGAGGGTGCGGATCACGATCGCGTCGACGAAGCGCGACAGCACGCGGGCGGTGTCGGACACCGTCTCGCCGCGGCCGAGCTGCATCTCCTTGCCCGTCAGCATCAGGGTGTCGCCGCCGAGCTCGCGCATCGCCACGTCGAAGGAGACGCGGGTGCGGGTCGAGGGCCGGTCGAACACCATCGCCAGCATCTTGCCGGTGAGCGGTCGCTCCGCCGCACGCTGGCCCTTCACCCGCGCGCGCTTCATCGCGGCGGAGGTGTCGAGGACGCCGCGCAGGGTCTCGGCGGAGAAGTCCTTCAGGTCGAGGAAATGGCGGACATGCGGGCCGCTGCCGTTCAGGGTCGTGGTCATCTCAAATTCTTCGCTCGCGATGCTGCCCTCAGAGTGGCTCACGAAATGCCCAAGCACCGGCCATGCCCGATTCGGGGGCGACGGCGGGACGGGCATTTCGTGAGAGGCACTCAGGCGGCACCGCGTATCTGCGCCTCCAGATCGGTCGCCGCGGCCTCCAGCCGGGCCACGGCCTCATCCACCTCCGTCTCGCCGACAATCAGCGGCGGCAGGAGACGGATCACGTTGTCGCCGGCAGGGATCACCAGCAGGTGCCGCGCGCGCGCGGCCGCGACGAACTCGGTGTTCGGCAGGCTGAGCTTCAGGCCGCGCATCAGCCCCTGCCCGCGCATCTCGGCGAAGACATGGGGGTGGCGGTCGATCAGCCCGGCGAGCTTCTGCGTGAGCAACAGGCCGATGCGCTCGACATGGGCGAGGAAGCCTTCGCCCAGCACCACGTCGAGCACGGCGTTGCCCACCGCCATGGCGAGCGGGTTGCCGCCGAAGGTGGTGCCGTGGGTGCCGGCGACCATGCCGCGGGCGGCCTCGGCGGTCGCGAGGCAGACGCCGAGCGGGAAACCGCCGCCGATGCCCTTGGCCGCGCTCATGATGTCGGGGGTGATGCCCGACCACTCGTGCGCGAAGAACTTGCCCGTGCGCCCGACGCCGGTCTGCACCTCGTCCATGATGAGGAGCAGGCCGTGCGCGTCGCAGAGCGCGCGCAGGCGCCGCAGCGTCTCGCCGGGAATCACCCGCAGGCCGCCCTCCCCCTGGATCGGCTCGATCATCAGGGCGGCGGTCTCCGGGCCGATCGCGGCTTCCAGCGCGGCGAAGTCGCCGACCGGCACCTGATCGAAGCCCTCGACCTTCGGGCCGAAGCCCTCGATGTATTTCTGCTGGCCGCCCGCCGCGATCGTCGCGAGCGTGCGGCCGTGGAAGGCGCCCTCGAACGTGACGATGCGGTAGCGCTCCGGATGGCCGCCGGCCGCGTGGTACTTGCGCGCCATCTTGATGGCGGCCTCGTTGGCCTCGGCGCCGGAATTGGCGAAGAAGGCCACGTCGGCAAAGGTCGCGTCCACGAGCCGCCGGCCCAGGCGCTCCCCGCCGGGGATCTGGAACAGGTTCGAAGTGTGCCAGATTTTTTGCGCCTGCTCCGTCAGCGCCTCCACGAGGTGCGGATGGGCGTGGCCGAGCGCGTTGACGGCGATGCCGGCGCCGAAATCGAGGTAGCGGTCGCCGTCCTCGGCGACCAGCCATGCGCCCTCGCCTCGCTCGAACGCGATCGGGGCACGGGCATAGGTCGGCAGCAGGGCGGAGGTCACGCGGGTCCGTCTCCTCAGGCTCGATCCAGGGGGAAGTCGCCAAAAGAAAGTGCCGCCTCGGGGGACGGGCGGCACGCGCGCGATTACTATGGAAGCGACCGTGTCTGTCAATCGCGGCGGCGGGTTTGCCGGTCCCGATTCGACCGGAGGTGGTGCCGTGCGGCACCCCGCACGCGCGGTCAGGCCCGCTGCAGCCGGGCCGCCTCGGTCGGCGAGCGCCCGATCACCTTGCGGAAGGTGCGCCCCATCCGCCGCGCATCGGGAAAGCCCGCGCGCTTGGCCGCCTCGCCGAGGGAGACCGTCCCGGAGCGGATCAGCGATTGGGCCAGAGTCACGCGCTCGCGCAGGACATACTGATAGGGCGTGACGCCGAAGCTGCCCTTGAAGGCCCGTACGAAGTAGCCCTCGCTGAGGCCCGCCGCCTCCGCCATCTCCCGCAGGGACAGGGGCGCATCGATACGCGCGGCGACGAGGTCGCGCACCCGCCGCGCCTGCCGCGCGGTGAGGGCCGCATTCCGGCGCGGGCTGGACGGCGCCAGGGCACCGGAGACGCGCAGCACCGCCAGCGCCACGCTGTCCACGAGGAGCGCGTCGGCGGCGGTGTCGTGCCCGCCCGCCTCCTGCCCGAGGGCGGCGAGCAGGTGGAACACGCTCATCCGCTCCGAGAGGTCGTCCGTGAGCGTCGGGATCTCGGCCTGGGAGATCGGCGCCTCGATCATCCGCTCGACCGCCGCCGGCATGTAGGCGAGGTAGCGCCCGCGGCAGGGCCCGCTCCAGGCCGTGCTGCCGACAAAGCCGGGGCCGCGCAGCACGAAGGCGTCGGCGATCCGCTCCTCCGCACGCTCGTCCGGCATCGCGCCCCCGCGGAAGGTTAGCCGGGTCCGCCGGTCGCCGGGACGGTCCTCCGGGCCGGGATGCCAGGGATTTCGCCAAGTGTTGTGCGAAGTGCCCTGCCAGGTGCCGACGAGGAGCCCGTCCACGCGATGGGTGCTGTATCCCGCGGATTCGTAGGCGAAATCGAGAAAGGCGACGCCGTCGAGGCCGCTTGCCGGGATCTGGCCGAAGATCTGGTCGGGCGGGGCGGAGAGTTCGCCCTGCACGGAGGCGTTGACGAACGGGACGCTCATCGGCCGCTTCGCTCTCCCCGTCTCGGCCGCTTCGAGGCGGCGTGGTTCCCCCCGTATCGCGCGCCGCCGCCAGGGTCGGCGGCCGGACGGCGAACGGTCCTGCTTGCATCCGACTCGGCAGAACGACGCTTCGGCCGAACCTGTTCCTTCGCCGGCCAATCTGCGCCTCGCGGCGCGCAGGACCGTTGAGCCCTGCGGAAGCGGTGGGGTTGACCGCTTCCGCAGGGCGGACAGCCCCGATGGGGGCTGACCTCAGAGGCTGCCTGAGAGGTTACTTGCCGAGCACGCCGCCCAGGAGGCCGCCGACCGCGCCGAGCACGGTGTCGAGCGTGCCGCCGACGAGGCCGCCGACCTGATCGACCACGCCGGAGACGGCGCCGAGTTCCTGGCTGAGATCGAGTTCCACGCCGACGCCGAGAGACAGACCGCCGCCGACCTGATCCAGCTCCGCAGCGTTCAGCTCACGGATGGTGTCAATGTTCTGCTGCATATGCTCTCCTTAGTCCGTACGATATTGGAAGATCGTTCTGTATTTATGTCTTCCCGTGGAATAAGAGCGGCGTTGCTGCGCTGCTCTGCTGGATAAGGTACGGATATTAGTCCGGCAGGCAACCCGGTTTGCGCCGGCAGAGCGGAGCGGATGGAGGCGGAAACCGAGGAATGAACAAATCTTGCCCCTCGAAATCACCACCAACGGTCGTGAATACGTCGCCTCGGCTGCTCACAGGCAACCGCCTTGCTCCGTCCTACGCCTTTCGGCGGTGTTCCGGGACGTCCGCACGGGAGGCGCGACCGACCGGAGCTCGGGGGACAAAAATTGACCTGCCCCGCCGGTAATGGGCCGCCCCACGTGCCCGATGGAATAAAGCCCTGAAATGACTACGGATTACGACAAGCATGCGTCAGAATAACGCACCATGCCGCACTGTCGCAGGCTGGAGCGCAGGCCGAAGCGAGACTTCCCGGGAGGCCCGGCCGTGAACGCGCCGCTGTTCCGGCACGAGGTCGTCGAGGCGCGTCGGAGCGCCTGGCTCGGCGAGGCGCAGGTGGTGCAGCCGCTCTCCATTCGCATCGTGGTTGGCCTCTGCCTCGCCTTCGCCGTTCTGGTCGGCCTCTACGCTTGGCTCGGCAGCTACACCCGCCGAGTCCACGCGAACGGTCTGCTCGCGCCCGATATCGGGCTCATCACCGTGGCGAGTCCGCTCGCGGGGCGGGTCAGCGCGTCGGGGGTCAAGGAGGGCGACCGGGTCGAGCGCGGCCAGCTCCTCTTCACCATCGATCTCGACGCCGTCTCTGCGAGCGGGCCGACCCAGGAGCGGGTGATCGCCCAGCTCGGGCGCCAGCGCGAGAGCGTCGAGCGCCAGCGCGCCGCCCGCGCCGCCATGGCCGCGGCCGAGAAGGAGGGCTTGCGCGAGCAGATCGCCAACCTGGAGGCGCAGCGCGCCAAGATCGACGAGCAGCTCGCGCTTCAGGAGAAGCTGGTGCCGCCGCTGAAGGCGCGGGCCGACGAACTCGCCGACCTCGTGACCCGGGGCTTCGCCCGCGCGGCCGACTTCCAGAGCCAGAACTACCTCTACCTCCAGGCGACCTCGCAGCTCGCGCAGTTCCGCCAGGGTGGCCTGCAGGTCGAGGGCAAGCTGGGGGATCTCAAGGCCAAGCTCTCGACCTTCGACGAGACGCTGGCGCGCGATCTGGCCGAACTCGACCGCAGCGCGGCCCAGCTCGAACAGCAGCGGGCCGAGAGCGAGGCGCGCCGCGCCATCGAAGTGCGCGCGCCCGAGCGCGGCATCCTCACCTCGATCCGGGCGCAGGCCGGGCAGACGGTGGCGGCGGGGGCGAACCTGCTGACCCTGCTGCCGAGCGAGGGCCGGCTGCAGGCCAACCTGTTCGTCGATTCCTCGGCCATCGGCTTCATCGAACCGGGAGCGAGCGTGATGCTGCGCTACGCTGCCTTCCCGTTCCAGCGCTTCGGTCTGCACCGGGGCATCGTGACGGAGGTGACCCGCGCGCCGCTCGAAGGCGACGGCGCCGCGCAGCCCGAGGCAGTCCGCGACGCGGCCAGGAATGCGGGGAATGGGGGCGTCTACCGCATCATCGTGCGGCCGGACGCCGACAGCGTGAGCGCCTATGGCGAGCCGCGCCGGCTCGAGGCCGGGATGCGGGTCGAGGCCGATATCGCGCTGGAGAAGCGCCCGCTCTACCGCTGGCTCCTCGACCCCCTCTACCACGTCAAGCGCAGCGTCGATCTCGTCACGGAAGGAGGGGAGCGTTGAGTCTGCTGTCGGATCTTCAATTCGGTTTCCGGCGGCGCCTGCCGGTCGTGCTTCAGGCGGAAGCCGCCGAGTGCGGCATGGCCTGCCTCGCCATGGTGCTGGGCTACCACGGTCGCGGGGTCGATCTCGGAACCTTGCGCGCGCGCCACGCCCTCTCGCTCAAGGGCATGACGCTGCGAAATCTCATGGACCTGTCGGGCACGATGGGGCTCTCGACGCGGGCGCTCAGGGTGGAGTTGCCCGATCTCGGCCGGCTACGCCTGCCCTGCATCCTGCACTGGGGGCTCAACCACTTCGTCGTGCTGGCCAAAGTCGGGCGCCGAGAGATCGTGATCCACGATCCCGCCCGCGGGCGCCGCAGTCTGAGCCTTGCGGAAGCCTCGCGGGACTTCACCGGTGTGGCCCTGGAGGTGAGCCCGAACCAGAGCTTCGTGCGGGAGAAGGCGGTTCAGGGCCTTGCGCTGTCCGACCTGTTCCGCGGCATGGCCGGCATCCGCTCGGCGATGACGCAGATCCTGGTGCTGTCGCTCGGGATCGAGCTCGTCGCGATCCTGATGCCGATCGCCTCGCAGATCGTCATCGACGAGGTGATCGTGAACGGCGACCTCGACCTTCTTCTCGTCGTCGCCCTCGGGCTGGCCTTGCTTCTGGTGCTGCAACTGGGCCTCGGCGTCGCCCGAAGCTGGGCGATCATGCTCACCGGCACCAAGCTGAATTACCAGTGGTCGGGATCGCTGTTCGACCACCTCTCGCGGCTGCCGCTCGACTATTTTCAGAAGCGGCATGTCGGCGACGTGATCTCTCGCTTCGGCACGCTCGCCACGATCCAGAAGGGCATCACCACCGATCTCGTCCAGGCGCTCCTCGACGGGCTGATGTCGGTCGGCATGCTGATCATGCTGTTCCTCTATGGCGGCTGGCTCGCCCTGGTGGCGCTCGCCGCCACCGCCCTCAACGCCGCCATGCGCATCGCCGCCTACAAGGCCTACCGCGAGGGTACCGAGGAGGCGATCGTCGCGGAGGCGCGCCAGCAGAGCCACTTCATCGAGACCGTGCGCGGCATGGCGAGCGTCAAGCTCCTGAACCTGCGCGAGCGCCGCCGCGGCACGTGGATGAACCAGTTCGTCCAGGCGCTGAACGCCCGGCTGCGGCTGCAGCGGCTCGACCTCGTGTTCGGGCGCGGCAACGAGTTCCTGTTCGGCGCCGACCGGCTGATCCTGCTGGTGCTGGGCGCCCGCGCCGTGATCGACCAATCGATGACGCTCGGCATGCTGGTGGCGTTTCTGGCCTATCGCGACCAGTTCTCGACGCGCATCGGCAACCTGATCCAGTCGGGCTTCCAGCTGCGGATGCTCAACGTGCAGACCGACCGGCTCTCGGACATCGTCATGACCGAGCCCGAGGAGGCCGCCGCCCCCATGCCTGCCGCGGTGGCGCCGGTGGCCGCGCCGGCCCTCCTCCCCGCTGGGGAGCGTCCGCCGGGGCGCGGGGCGGGTCTGCGCGCCGCCGGCCTGTCCCTGCGCTACGGCGCCGACGAGCCCTGGGTGTTCCGCAACCTCGGCCTGGAGGTGGCGCCGGGCGAAAGCCTCGCCATCACCGGCCCTTCGGGCTGCGGCAAGAGTTCGGTGATGAAGATCCTGATGGGTCTGCTGCCGCCCACTGAGGGCGCGGTGCTGGTCGACGGGCGCGATATCCGCGCCGGGGGGCTCGCGGCCTACCGCGCCCGCATCGCCGGAGTCATGCAGGATGACGGGCTGTTCGCCGGCTCGATCGCCGAGAACATCGCCTGTTTCGACGAGCGGCCCGATCTTGGCTGGATCCGCGAATGCGCCGCCCGCGCGGCCATCCTCGACGACATCGCCCGCACGCCGATGGGCTTCGAGACCCTGGTAGGCGACATGGGCTCGACGCTGTCCGGCGGCCAGCGCCAGCGGGTGATCCTGGCCCGCGCCCTCTACCGGCGCCCGGAGATCCTGTTCCTCGACGAGGCGACGAGCGCGCTCGACGAGCCGACCGAGGCGGTCATCGCCGCCGCACTCCGCGACCTGAAGATGACGCGGGTCATCGTCGCCCACCGCCCGGCCACCGTGGCCCATGCCGACCGGCGCTACGACTTTTCGGCCGACGCGCCGCGGGTCGAGCCGCAGGCGGCGGAGACCGCCGGCTGAAGGGGCCCTCCCCCTTGCGGAGCGCCCCGCGCCCGTGCTCAGAGCCCCGCAGCATCATGCGGGAGACGGCGATGAACTCGGTCAAGGAACGTCTGGAAGCGCTCGGCCTGAAACTGCCGAAGGCGGCGGCGCCGGTCGCGAACTACGTGCCGTATGTCCGCACCGGCAACCTCGTCGTCATCTCCGGCCAGATCTGCTTCGGGCCGGACGGCACGCTCGATCCCGCCCACAAGGGCAAGCTCGGCGCCGAGGTCTCGGCCGAGCAGGGGATCGCGGCGGCCCGGCTCTGCGGGCTCAACGTGCTGGCCCAGCTCCAGGCGGCGGTGGGCGATCTCGACCACGGCGTCGTGCAATGCGTGCGCCTCGGCGGCTTCATCAACGCCGTGCCGAGCTTCGCCGGCCTCGCCCCGATCATGAACGGCGCCTCGGACCTGATGGTCGAAATTTTGGGCGATCGCGGCCGTCATGCCCGCGCGACGGTGGGCGTGGCCGAACTGCCCCTCGACGCGGCGGTCGAAGTCGAGGCGATGTTCGAGGTCGCGTGAGCGAGACCCTGGATCGGGCGCCGGACTGGCTTACCGCCCGTCCGATCGCCCATCGCGGCCTGCACGACCGCGCGAACAGCATCCCCGAGAACACCCTGGCCGCGGCCGAGGCGGCGGTCGCGGGCGGCTACGCCATCGAGTGCGACGTGCAGCTCAGCGCCGACGGCGAGGCGATGGTGTTCCACGACGAGGCGCTGAGGCGCCTCACCGCGGCCTCCGAGCGGGTGGAAGCCCGTATGGCCGCCGACCTCGGCCGGCTGAGCGTGGCCGGGACGGAGGAGCGCATCCCGACCCTGACGGAATTCCTGGCGCGGGTCGCGGGCCGCGTGCCCGTGGTCGTCGAGATCAAGTCCCGCTTCGACGGCGACCGGCGCCTGACCCGCCGCACCGCCGAAATCGTCGCAGGCCTCGACGCGCCGGTGGCGCTGAAATCCTTCGATCCCGGCATCGTCGCCACGCTCGCCGAGATCGCGCCGGACCGGCCCCGCGGCATCGTCGCCGAGGCGAGCCAGGACGATCCGCATTACGCCCTGCTGGCGCCCTCGGTGCGGGCCGAGTTGTCGGGCCTGCTCCACCTGCATGTGAGCCGGCCGCACTTCCTGTCCTGGCGCGTCGGCGACCTGCCGGGCCCCGTCCCCTATCTCTGCCGCCGGCTCGGGCAGATGCCGGTGATGACCTGGACGGTCCGCACCGAGGCGCAGCGGGCGCTGGCCCAGGAGCACGCCGATCAGATGGTCTTCGAAGGCTTCCGCCCGTAACGGGTTTCGAAAGGACAAGTCCTCTCGCGGGTGCAGGGCAGAGCCCTGCTTCATGCTCAGGCCGCGCGAACCGTGTCGAGGAACCGTGAGACCTCCGCCGAGAGATGCTCGGACTGGCGCGACAGCTCGGTCGCCGAGGCCAGCACCTGGGCGGCCGCCGCGCCGGTCTCCTCGGCCGCGCCCGCCACGCCGGCGATGGTGCGGGTGACGGATTCCGTCCCGCCCGCCGCCTGGGCGACGTTGCGCACGATCTCCTGGGTCGCCGCCCCCTGCTCCTCGACCGCCGCGGCGATGCCGGTGGCCACGCCGCTGATCTCGCGGATGCGCCCGGCAATGCTGTCGATGGCGCCGACCGCCTGCCCCGTCGCGCCCTGGATGCGCCCGATCTGCGCGGTGATCTCTTCCGTGGCCCGTGCGGTCTGGTTGGCGAGTTCCTTCACCTCCGCCGCGACGACGGCGAAGCCGCGGCCCGCCTCGCCGGCGCGCGCCGCCTCGATCGTGGCGTTCAGCGCGAGCAAGTTGGTCTGGCCGGCGATGGTCGAGATCATCGCCACCACGTCGCCGATCCGCGCGGCGGCCTCGGAGAGATCGCGCACGAGCGCCGCCGTCTGGCCGGCCTCGGCGACGGCCGCCTGCGCCAGGGAAGCCGAGCCGTCGACCTGCCGGCCGATCTCCTGCACCGAGGCGCCGAGCTCCTCGGCCGCCGCAGCCACCGTGCCGACATTGGAGGCGGCCTCCTCGGCGGAGGCGGCCACCGTACCGGACTGGCCGGCGGTCTGGCTGGCATTGGCGGTCAATTGCTGCGCGGTGGCCTGCAACTCGGTCGCGGCGGCGGTCACGCCGTTGACGATGCCGCCGACCGCGCGCTGGAAATCGTCGGCGAGCGCGCGGGCGGCGGCCCGGCGCTGCGCCTCGGCGCCGGCGCGGGCGGCCTGCGTCTCAGCCTCTAGGGCGCGGGTGCGGATCAGGTTGTCCTTGAACACCTGCACCGCCGCGGCCATGGCGCCGATCTCGTCGCCGCGCCCGCGCCCCGGCACGGCGACCCCGGCATCGCCGCCCGCGAGCGCGCCCATCGCCCCAGTCATCCGCGTGATCGGCCGCGAGATCCCGAACCAGCCGAACAGGGCGGCGGCAAGCGCCGAGAGCAGGGTGACGGCCATGGCGATCCAGGCGGTCGTGGCGGCGGAGGCCGCGCTGCCGACGGCGCCCTCGACGCTGTGCTTGGCGCCCCGCTTGTTGAGGGCGAGGTTCTCCTGCAGCGTCTTGGTCGCGGCCTGGGCGAGGCCCAGGGCCTCGGGCCCGGTGAGGAGGGCGAGCGCCTCGCTCTGGCGCCCCTCCCGCATCAGGGCGACGATCGCCTCGATGCGCCCCGTATAGGTCGCCCAGGTCGCGGAGAAGCGCTCGTACAGCGCCCGCTCCTCGGGAGAGGCGATCATCGGCTCGTAGGCCCGCCGCAGGGCGTCGAGGGCGGCCTGGCTCGCGCGCACGCTCTTCTCGTTCTCCTCGCGCAAAGCGGCGGTCGGCGAGGCGGCGACGTAGCGGTAGGTCTTCACCCGCTCGTCCCGGGTCGCGGTGCTGATGTCACCGAGCAATCCCACCGAAGGCAGCCAATTGTCGGCGATGTCGCGGACTTCGTGGTCGATGGCCGAAAGTTTGACGATGCTGAGACCGCCCTGAACCGCAGCAACCACGGCCAAGAGGCTGAACGAGCCCGCCAGGGCCACCTTGAGGGAGACGCGCATGCTGGATCCGGTAGGGTATGGAAACGCTCGGTTCCGCCACCCTGCCCCGGAATACTTAAGGTTCTCTCGATTTCTGCAAGAAAATGCACATCCCCACGCCATCGAGCGCCGCCCCACCGGAGGCGCGGTGGCGCAGCCGGCCGGCCGCGAACACCCGCCGCCAGGGGAGGCGGAGGGCGGATCGCGGATCGCCGGCTACCGGCGGCCCTCCGGCCGCTCCGATGAACTCGCCTTCTCTGTCGTCGCCTCGGGCTGGCCCAGAAACTCGGCCAAGTAGCCCTTCCACAGGCTCGCGAAGCGCAGCGACTGGTGGCCGTGGGTTTCGGGCGAGGTCGGCACCAGCACGAAGCGGCCGTCCTTCACCCGCGCCATCGCCGCGTTCATCACGTCGAGCTGCGGCGGGTTCAGCTCGTCGTCGGCGAAATTCACCGCGAGCACCTTGGCGGCGATCTTTTCGAGGTCCGGCGAGGGGTCGTAATCGTAGGAGGAATCGAACCAATACAGCCAGTCGTTGGCGTCGGCCTTGTTCTCGTAGCCGGCGATCATCTTGTCGTAGGCCTTGTCGGCCGCCGCGCGGGTCGGCGCCTGCTTCTGCAGGCCGAGCACGCTCTCGGTCATGATGTTGAAGATCGGCAGGATGCGCTCGAAGTTGCGCGGCTGCTCGGTGTACGCGCCGCCCTTCCAGCCGGGATCGGTGCGGATGCCCTCGATCAGGAGGCGCCGCCACAGGGCGTTGCGCCCGCTCACCGGGATCGGCTGGCTCGCCACCGCCATCAGCAGGTCCATGCTGCCGGGATAGCGCTCACCCCACATCCAGGCCTGCATCCCGCCCATGGAGGTGCCGAGCACGAGGCGCAGGTGCTTGACCCCGAGCGCTTCGGTCACGACCCGGTGCTGGCCCTCCACGACGTCACCGTAGCCGTAGCGGGGGAAGCGCGCCTTGAGACCGTCGGAGGGCTTCGAGGAGCCGCCGCGGCCGAGCCCGTCGGGCAGGATCACGTACCAGCGCCGCGCATCGAGCGGCGCCCCCTCGCCGAACAGCTCCGGCCCGAGGGTGGGGATCAGGAAGCTCTTTCCGGTGCCGGTGGTGCCGTGCAGGACGAGCACGGCGTTGTCGATCTCGCCGTCGGCGCCGCGATGCGGCGTGCCCAGGGTGGTGTAGTGCAGCTTGACCCGATCCAGGCTCTCGCCGCTGGCGAATTTGAAGTTCTCGGCGACGAAATCGCCCTCCTGCTGACCCGGATAGGCGACGGCCGGCGCGGCGAGGGCCGGGGCCGGCGCGAGGCCGGCGGCGAGCGGGGTCAGCGCCAGCGCCGTGACCAAGAGAACCGCGCGAAGCGAAGGTATCCGCGCACCCATCAAGCGTTCTCCTCGACCCATCCGAACGAGCGTTCCACCGCTCTTCCCCATCCGGTGAAGAGTGCCCGGCGCTCCTCCACCTCGATACGCGGATGCCAGCGTTTGTCCACGGCCCAGTTATCGCGAAGATCTTCGAGTGTTTTCCAAAAACCGGTGGCCAATCCCGCGGCGTAGGCGGCTCCCAGCGCCGTCGTCTCCGACACCTTCGGGCGCAGGGTCGGCCGGTCGAGGATGTCGGCCTGGAACTGCATCAGCAGGTCGTTGACGGTCATGCCGCCGTCGCAGCGCAGTTCGGCGATCGGACAGCCGGAATCGCGCTCCATCGCCTCCAGCACCTCGCGGGTCTGGTAGGCGGTGGCCTCCAGGCAGGCGCGGGCGATGTGGCCCTTGTTGGCGTAGCGGGTCAGGCCGATAATGAGGCCGCGGGCATCGTCCCGCCAATGCGGGGCGTAGAGCCCAGAAAACGCCGGCACCACGTAGACGCCGCCATTGTCCTCGACGCTGCGGGCGAGCCCCTCGATCTCGCCCGAGGCGCCGATCAGCCCGAGATTGTCGCGCAGCCACTGCACCAGGGCGCCGGTGATGGCGATGGAGCCCTCCAGCGCGTAGGCCGGCGGGTGGCCGTCGATCCTGTAGGCCACGGTGGTGACGAGGCCGGCGGTGGAGGCGACGGGCTCAGGGCCGGTGTTCATCAGCGCGAAGCAGCCGGTGCCGTAGGTGTTCTTGGCCTCGCCCGCCGAGAAGCAGGTCTGCCCGAACAGGGCCGCCTGCTGATCGCCGAGAATGCCGCCGACCGGCACGCCGGGGAACGGCGCGCGCGTCTCGCCGCAGACCCCGCCCGAGGAGACGATGGTCGGCAGCACCGCCCGCGGGATGCGGAACACGCCAAGCATGGCGTCATCCCACTCCAGCGACTCCAGCGACATCAATTGCGTGCGGCTGGCATTGGTCACGTCGGTGACGTGCAGGCCGCCGTCCGGGCCGCCGGTAAGGTTCCAGACGAGCCAGGAATCGATCGTGCCGAACAGGGCGGTACCGTCCTCGGCGAGCGCCCGCGCGCCCTCGACATGGTCGAGCAGCCACGCGAGCTTGGAGGCCGAGAAGTAGCTCGCCAGCGGCAGGCCGGTGACGGCGCGGAAGCGGTCGCGCCCGCCGTCGCGGGCAAGCGCGGCGACGTGCCGGTCGGTGCGGGTGTCCTGCCAAACGAGGGCGTGGTGCAGCGGCTCGCCGGTGCGGCGGTCCCACAGGAGCGCCGTCTCGCGCTGGTTGGTGATGCCGATGGCGGCGAGATCCCGCGGCTCCAGCCCGGCCCGGGCCAGGCCCTCGCGCATCACCGCGTGAGTATTGCGCCAGATCTCGCGCGGGTCGTGCTCAACCCAGCCGGGACGGGGAAAGATCTGCTCGTGCTCGCGCTGGGCCTGCGCCAGGATGGTGCCCCGGCGGTCGAACACGATGAAGCGCGTGCTCGTGGTGCCCTGGTCGATCGCCCCGACCGCGTCCGGCATGGCCACTCTCCCGGCGTTCCTCGCGTCCGGGATTCTTCGTGTCCCGGCGCGAGGTCGATCCTACACGAGCCGGCGCGCGCCGGAACCGGTCGTACCAAATCCGGCTGATCCCTTCGGGATGGCGGATTTGGACTTCGCTCAAGCGCCGCGCGGGCTTGCTGATCCGATCCCCGCTTGAAGCAAGCGGAGACCGTATCAGCCGGCTTGTCGGTCCCCTTGCGCGCGCTCCAATTGGGCCGGGGTGTCCTTCGCCCCCATCTGGCGGGCCATGTCGGCAGCGCTCATCCCCGAGGCGTCGCGCTTGGCCGGATCGGCCCCGTGGGCGAGCAGCAGATCGACGATGTCCGTGCGGTCGAACATCGCCGCCACCATCAGCGCGGTGCGAGTGCCGTCGCCGGCCCCATCGACCTGCGCGCCGTGCTCCAAGAGCAGCCGCACGATCTCGGAATCGCCCTTGAACGCGGCACCGGCGAGCGGGGTCTGGCCGCGGTCGTTGGCGAGTTCGGGATCGCCCCCGGCCTCCAGGATGACCTGGGTCGCCGCCGCCTGCCCGTTATAGGCGGCGAGCATCAGCAGGCTGTCGCCCTTGTCGTTGCGCAGGTTGGCCGGCAGTCCCTGGCCGAACAACTCGGCCAGTTCCTCCGCATGGCCCATCCGGGCGTACTGGAAGACGCGGGCGGCGAAGGCGAGGGTCTCGTCGTCGAGGGCGGGGGGCGCGGCGTTCGGATCGGCCTGCATCGGGATCTTTTCGAGGCTTCGTGGCGGGATCGGCTCCTTGCATGTGGCGTTTGCGCGGGCTTCGTCCAGCCTGAAGGGCTCAGGCGGCCTGCGGCACCGCGGGCGGGTTCAAACCCCCGTATCGCCGGTCGCGGGCGGAAAAGTCCGCCACCGCGGCGGCGAGGTCGGCGGCGCCGAAATCGGGCCACATCCGCTCGGTGAAGTGCAGTTCCGCGTAAGCCGCCTCCCAGAGCAGGAAGTCGGAGAGCCGCTTCTCGCCGCCCGTCCGGATCAGAAGATCGACATCCCCGTCCGCCCCCAGGGCCTCGCTCAGGCCGTCGCGGCTTAGGCCCTCCGTCCCGAGCCGGGCGGCGGCAGCGAGGATCGCGTCGCGCGAGGAGTAATCGACGGCGATGCGCAGGTGCAGCCGGTCACTCGCGGCGGTCGCGGCCTCGGCCCGCTCGATCGCCTCAGGGATGCCAGCCGGCAGGCGGTCGCGGCGGCCGATCACCGACAGCCGGGTGCCGCTGCGGGCTAGCCGGTCGGTCTCGCCGCGCAGATAGGCCCGCAACAGGCGCATCAGCCCGCCGACCTCCTCGGCCGGTCGGCGCCAGTTGTCGCTGGAGAAGGCGTAGAGCGTCAGCGTGCCGATGCCGAGGGCGGGGGCGGCCTCCGCTACCCGCTGGATCGTCTTGACGCCGGCCCGGTGGCCCGCGCTCCGGGGCAGGCCGCGGGCGCTCGCCCAGCGGCCGTTGCCGTCCATGATGATCGCCGCGTGCAGACCGGATCTGCGATCGAGAGGGCTTTGCATCGTAAAGTCTCCGGGCAGCCTTCGGGACGGGTGGAAGAGGCGGCGTTCGACGGGATTGTGCGAGAAGGGACGTCAGACCGGTTCGGCGAGGCCGGAACGGTCATGGCCCGTCGGCCGGTCTTCGGTCGACGGGGATCGGCCAGCTGCGTTTTGTGGCCTGCCGGCGGCGCTTTGTGGCCTGCCGGCGGCTTGAGCCGCGTCGCGCACCACCTGCTCCAGCACCCCGAGATAGTCGAGGAAGCGGGTGCGCCCGGAGGGCGTCAGGCGGCAGAGAGTCTGCGGCCGGTTCTGGTCGTAGCCCTTCTCCAGGCTGACGAGGTCGGCCTCCTGCAGCACGGCGAGGTGGCGGCTGAGATTGCCGTCGGTGAGCCCGCACAGGCGTTTCAGATCGGGGAAGGCGAGGCCGCGGGGATGCGAGACCAGGGAGGTCAGCACCGAGAGCCGCGCCCGCTCGTGGATGATCCGGTCGAGCCCCTCATAGGAGAAGCGGGCGTCGGAGCGATCAGAGGTCGGCATCGGCGTCTCCGTCGGCGGATCCGTCAGCTTGGCCCGAATGGCGGTGGATGATGGCGGCGAGGAGCCCCTGGCCCACCGCGAAGGGCACGCCCATCAGCCAGGGTGAGAGGTGGCGCGTCTCGCTGGTGAGCGCCAGGACGGTGAGGCCGGCGAGCAGGTACCACGCGCCCGCCAGCGGCACGGTGCGGGGCAGGATGCGGGCGGAGGCGAACAGGCCGAGCCCGACCAACACCTGCCACAGGCCCGGCAGCATCCAGAGCTGGTCCGGCGCGAAGCGGGCGAAGACGAGCCCCAGACACAGCCCGGCTCCGCCCGCGGGCAAAAACCCTTCGATGGCGTTGAACACCATCGCGTCGGCGAGCCCCGAATGGACCCGGCGCGAGCGGCGCACCGCCTCGAACCCGATCAGGGCGCAGGCGGTGACGGCGGCGGCGATCCAGAGCCCGAAGAAGACGACCGGCCGCGCGGTCGGATCGTCGAGCAGCCAGTCCTGGGCGCCCGCGACGACGAGGGCGAGAACGCCGGTCGCGGCCAGCGTCGCCGCGCCGAGGCCGCGGAACGCCGTATCCCGTGCGATCTGCATCCGGATCGCGACGATGTCGGCCAGGGCCTTGTCGAGGTCGCCGTGGGTGTCACGCATGGGGGTCGCCTTCCGGCATCGGGGCGCGCTTTGCATTGCAAAGTACACGCGGACGCAGAGCCGTCAAGCCGCATTCGTCCGGACGAACGAGACGCAGCCGTGACGGCCTGCAAACCGGGACAATCTTGGTCCATTCGGACTCTTCCGGAGACCGCCCGGCGGGCCCATATTGCCGCCATGCCCGCACCCAAGACTCCGCGCGTGAGCCCGGCCCAAGCGCCCGCCAAGGCGACGGCCAAAACACCGGCCAAGGCGACCTCGAAGACGGCGGCGAAGGCCGACAAGCCCGCGCTGATGCCGCTCGACGAGCATCTCGCCGCGCTGCTCAACCCGGCCCTCAACCGCAATCGCCCGAAAGCGGTCGAGCCGGTGCCCCAGCCCGAGCCTGCCCGGAAGGGGCGCGGCCGGAAGACCGAGGCAGGCGAGGCGAAAGCGTATAAAAAAATCGCGCAGGACGGCTTCGCCGAGGCGCCGCAGGCGGGCTTCGCCATCGGCGATGCGGCCGACGTCGATCCGCGTCTGGCCCAGGCGCTCGGCCTCGTTCCGCCCGATGACGGCCCGGCGCCCGAAGCTGGGCCCGAGGCGGACGCGCCCTCGCTCGCGACAGAGGGCGTCTCGGCCACGGTCGAAGCGCTGGAACGGCTGCTCACCGAAGGCAATCCGCTGTTCAAGAACGGCGAGGCCTGGGTGCCGCACCGGCCCGAGCGGCCGGCCAAGTCGGAGGGCGGCTACAAGTTCACGCTGAAATCCGAATTCACGCCGGCCGGCGACCAGCCCAGGGCCATTGCCGAACTGGTGGCAGGCGTCAAAACCGCCGAGCGCGATCAGGTGCTGCTCGGCGTCACGGGTTCGGGAAAGACCTTCACGATGGCCAAGGTCATCGAGGAGACGCAGCGCCCGGCCCTGATCCTGGCGCCGAACAAGACGCTCGCCGCGCAGCTCTACGGCGAGTTCAAGAGCTTCTTTCCCGACAACGCGGTCGAGTATTTCGTCTCGTACTACGACTACTACCAGCCCGAGGCCTACGTTCCGCGCTCGGACACCTTCATCGAGAAGGAATCCTCGATCAACGAGCAGATCGACCGGATGCGCCACTCGGCCACCCGCGCCCTGCTGGAGCGGGACGACGTCATCATCGTCGCCTCGGTCTCGTGCATCTACGGTATCGGCTCGGTCGAGACCTACACGGCGATGTCGTTCACGGTCTCGCTGGGCGAGCGGATCGAGCAGCGCCAGCTCATCGCCGACCTCGTGGCGCTTCAGTACAAGCGGATTCAGTCGGACTTCGCCCGCGGCACGTTCCGCGTGCGCGGCGACGTGATCGAACTCTGGCCGGCCCACTTGGAGGATCGCGGCTGGCGCATCGGCCTGTTCGGCGACGAGGTGGAATCGATCGTCGAGTTCGACCCGCTGACCG
>JAESFL010000354.1_pt1 | contig 36593 bp, 33 predicted proteins | sample 9269401 | NCBI WGS metagenome assembly JAESFL01 (sample SAMN14506025, study PRJNA617098) | algae metagenome | isolation source: Gloeocapsa sp. UFS-A4-WI-NPMV-4B04 and co-occurring heterotrophs from desert... | place: USA: Utah | collected 2006-10-01 | reverse complement strand
GGGTGGAGCAGCCCGGTAGCTCGTCAGGCTCATAACCTGAAGGTCACAGGTTCAAATCCTGTCCCCGCAACCAAATCCAACAAGAATGCGAAAAGCCCCCGACGCACACGCCAGGGGGCTTTCGGCCATTCAGACGGCTGTGCAACAGAAGCATGGAGCTTGTCAGCGCCGCCTAAAACGCTCCAGCAGACTAGGGACCTGCGAGGCAGGGACAGGCTCTGAATATAAAAACCCCTGCGCGTAGTGGCAGCCGAGACGCTTGAGGCGCTGCTCCTGGGCGTGGGTTTCGACCCCTTCAGCCGTGATCTTCACGTCCAGGCTCCTGCCGAGACCTGTGATGGCTGCAACGATCGCCTCGTCGTCGGTATCCTGATCCAGATCTTCAATGAATGTCCTGTCGATCTTCACGTGATCGACGGGGAAGTGCTTAAGATGCATGAGTGACGCATAGCCGGTCCCGAAATCGTCCAGCGCAATGCTGATGCCGCTGTTGCGAAACTGCCTGAGGACGGCCGATATGCAGTCGGAGCTTCTGCCCAGCAGAACGGTCTCGGTAATCTCGACTTCGAAAGTCTCAGGCTGAACCTGAGCGCGGTCGATAACCTCCAGGATCTCCTCCACCAACCCATGCTGGCTGAAATCCGCCGAGGAGAAGTTCACGGCAACGCGGCCGAACGGCAGGTTGTCATCGCGCCAGCGGCGCATGTCGGCCGTAACCTTCGTAACCAGTTGCCGCCGGATCGCCGGAGCGAGATCGGAATCGTCGAAGGCGGCGCCGAAGAAGGTTGGGCCCAGCAGGCCCTTCGTCGGGTGTTCCCAGCGCGCCAGCGCCTCGAAACCCATGATCCGTCCGCTCGCGAGGCAGATCTTGGGTTGATAGAATGGAACGATCTGGTTGCGGGCCAGTCCCTCACGCAGTTCCGCCCCGAGGGAGACGCGCTTCTCGATCTCGCGCCGCATGGCGGGCGAGTAAGTCAGAACCCGGTTCCGGCCCTGCGCCTTGGCGCGATAGAGAGCAATGTCGGCGCTCTTCATCAGTCCTGCGGGATCGGAATCATGCTCCGGGAACGCCGCCACGCCGATGCTGGCTCGGCTGGAGACGATGCGCCGCTTATAGGCAAACGGCTCGCGCAGTTTCTCGATAATGCGTTCCCCAAACCGCGTGGCCTCGTGCGGCGTCGTCGGCTCCGCCAGCAGCACGGCGAACTCGTCCCCACCGAGTCTCGCAACGGTGTCTGATAGGCGCACGAGACCGGCAAGTCGACGGGCTGCCTCCTGCAGCAGGGCATCACCGGCATCATGGCCCAGCGTGTCGTTGACATCCTTGAAGTCGTCCAGGTCGATCAGGAGAAGGCTGACGCATGTTCTGTTGGTCCTGGCATCCGACAGAGCCCGCTCAAGACAGCGGTGGAACAGCCCTCGGTTCGGAAGCCCAGTCAGGGAGTCATGGTTGGCCGCCCGCCAGATCTCTTCTTCCGCCGCTTTGCGGTCCGTGATGTCGAAAGTGACGCCGACAACACGGACGGGCGAGGCGAGCTCGGCGCGGGAGCCGAACCAGAGCATTTTCCCGCTCGGCAGAATATACCGAAACTCGGACGTGTAGGTCCCCTGAGTTTTCACCGCTTGGGCAAAGTGCTGGCGCAGAGCCCGATCTTCGGGATGCACCTTGTCGAGAAAGTCCGCCAGCGGACCGGAGCCGACGCCGAGAAGGGACGCGGCATTCTGGGAGCGAGTAATGTAGTCCGTCCGGAGATCCTGTTCCCAGGCGAACATGCGTCCCGCATGAAGGGCGAGCCGCAGCCGCTCCTCGCTCTCCCGCAGTTTCTCCTCGACCTGCTTGCGGTCGTGAATGTCCGCAACGCTGCCCACCCATTCGCGGATGGTCCCATCCGGATTGCGCAGGGCAACGGCGTTCGCGAGCATCCATCGGTATTCACCGTCGGCAAGCCGGACCCGAAACTCGTTCTGGTACGGGGTCCCTGAGGAGACAGCCCACAGCCATGCGGCCTTGGCCCTGTTCAGATCATCGCGATGGACGAAGTCGAGCCACCCCTGGCCCGCATAGGCATTGCCGACGAGACCACCGATTTCGAGGGTGCCATCAAGATGCGTCAGCATTCCATCGGGGGCTGCAAGCCAGAGCACGACGGCGCTCGCCTCCAGAAGGGCTTTGTACTGCTCCTGCCTCTCGGTCGCGGCATTCTCGGCCGATTTCCAGTCATGAATATCCGTATAGGTGCCGAACCAGCGCTCGATCCTGCCTTGTGTGTCATAGGACGGCAGCGCCCGTGCCAAGATCCATCGATACTCGCCTGAATGGTGGCGCAGACGGCAGGTGACTTCATAGGGCTCGCCCGTCTGAGCCGAATGTTGCCATCGGGTCCGGATCCGGTCGCGGTCCTCGGGATGGAGCATCTCGATCCAGCCAAGCCCCGTGGAGGCACCCTCGGGGGCGCCGGTAAATTGATACCAATGCCTGCTGGAGTATTCGTCGTGCCCGTCGCTGCGGGCAGACCAGATCATGTGCGGCAGCGTATCAGTGAGCGCTGCGAAGGACCGCCGCTCCAGCGCGATGGTTTGCTCGGCCTGCCTGAGCTTGAGGAGGTTCATGGCCGAACCGGCGAGGGCCACCAGGGTGTCGGATTGCTCCTGCGTCAGGCCCTGCGGTCTCGGCTCGGGATCCAGAACGCAGACGGTTCCGAGGGGCAGGCCGCCATCAGTCCTGATGGCGGCTCCGGCATAGAAGCGAAGCCCAGGCTCCTCCTGCACGAAAGGGTTACAGGCAAAGCGCGGGTCTTGCAGCGCATCCGGCACTATGAAGAGATCGGCTTCAAGGATGGATTGGGCGCAGAAGGCCGCGTCCAGGGAGGTCACCTGAAGGTCGATTCCAATGGCCGCCTTGAACCATTGGCGATGCTCATCCACGAAGGTGATCAGGGCAATCGGAGTCCCGCAGATGTGAGCAGCAATCCTTGCAATATCGTCGAAGGCCTTCTCAGGCCCCGTTCCCGTAACCGCAAAGCTGTGCAGGGCCGCCAAACGATCAGCGGCCGACCAGGAAGCGGAGGGAGTGTCGACGACGGGTTTCGTCATTGCCATCCGGACCCTAATGACTGGCATCTGCCGGAGAGGTAACGACGGGGTGCCAAGCAACGCGATAGTTCAAGTGTTGTACCATTTTTGGAGAGTTCAGGAGATCCACCGGGACCATACATGGGATTGCTTCCTGAAATCTGAATTTCCGGTGTGACTCATTTTCTGCATGCGTGCCGGTCCGGCCTTGATAGGAGGCCGGGATCCAATCCTCCGTAAGGCTGTTGTGACTTCAGGGGTTCGATTCATCATGGTCTGAAAAGCCGATCCTCCATGGAGATTGCATTCGCCTTCCGGGTCATACCGTCCAACGACGACGAGAAGCCCGGTGCCTATGCGGCTTTTCCTTACGACAGGGATCTGGTGCGGCGCTTTCGTGAGGCCTTCCCGCGGGCCCGGTGGCGTGGGGCCGACGAACGCTGGTTCGTGCCCGGCACCACGGCCGTCCAGCGGCTCGAAACCTGGATGGCCCAGGAACTGCAGAATCTGGATCGGCATGCCGACGAAAAGGGGCGCGACGCTTTCGCCTTCGAGCCCCTGGAAAGCCCCTATCTGACGATCGCGGACGACCTGAGGGTGCGCACGCCCTATTCCCGCACCATCGTGGAGGTGCTTCGGGCCATTCCCTGGGCCCATTGGGATCCAGAGGAGCGGATCTGGCGGGTGCCGTTCCGATCCTACGAGGAGTTGAAAGCGCGCTGGCCCGACATCGAGGAGGCGGCCCAGCGCAACGAGCCCGCGGCCCGCCAGAAGCGGCGCGAGGAGCAGAAAGCTCATGTCTCTGAGGAAACAAGCCGTCTCCAGACCGAGCGCCGCCGCAGGCGCTATCCTGTACCGGGAGACGACCTGCCCCCAGTAGGCTTCCCGGTGTCGACTGAGCGATGGGGCGTCGTGGTCTTCGAGGACATCGAGAGCGATCCCATTCAGGACCCTGGAATAGCTGACCTCTATCCGCATGTGCGGAATGATCCCTCCCGTTATGTCTGGGCACGCTGGCGGATGCCGGCCTTGCAGGAGGTTTACCGCACCAGGCCATCCCGTACGGACGAGGACCTTGAGCTTCGCTCGGTTCGGGGCTGGTGGTGGTCGAGCCGCGAGGAGTTGCGGGAGAGGGCGCGCAAGCTGCGTGAGGTGGAGCGGATGCAACGCGCCCGAACCGAGGCGAGGAAAGCCTCCGCCGATGTTTGAGGCCCGCATTCAGGCATGAAAAATCCGGGCGTGAAGCCCGGATTCGAAGAGCGTTGGTTCTGCGGCTATCAGAACGGGATGTCGTCGTCGAAGTCGCTGTGGCGGGAGACCCCCGAAGGTTCGGGCCTGCGCTCCATTGGCGAGGACCTGCCGAAGTCGCCGCCTCTGGCGACTTGGCCCGGCTCTTCTTCGCCGAACTCGGACGACCCGCCGCCGCGGCTGTCCAGGATCGTCAACTCACCGCGGAAGCGCTGCAGCACCACCTCGGTGGTGTACTTCTCCTGCCCCTGCTGGTCGGTCCACTTGCGCGTCTGCAGCTGCCCCTCCAGGTACACCTTCGAGCCCTTCTTCAGGTACTGCTCGGCGACACGAGCCAGGTTCTCGTTGAAGATCACCACCGAGTGCCACTCGGTCTTCTCCTTGCGCTCGCCGGACGCCTTGTCCTTCCACGTCTCGGACGTGGCAATCCGCAGGTTCACCACAGGATCCCCGCTGCCCAGGCGCCGAACCTCAGGGTCCCGCCCCAGATTGCCCACCAAAATCACCTTGTTCACAGATCCAGCCATAACGGCCTCTCCACTTCATCTCTCCTGAACAGCTGGGGCATAGAGAATGCCGCACGTTTTCAGGTCTGTTGCACATTCCTGCCCCAAGGTGGGCATCACCTATTGTTCTATATTTGTTCCACGTGAAACACAAGAGGTGAGTCGGGCTCCTCCCCTGTGTTGGCATCAGGGCGGTGTGAGCTAAATACGAGCGGCCAAGCTGCGCGAGGAGCCTTGCCATGGATGATACGACGTTGAACGAGGCAGCTGTCGCGGCTGCGTGGGATCGTAATGCGGCCCTTTGGACGGAGGAGGTGCGGGCTGGGTTCGACTTCTACCGCGAGCTCTATACCTTTCCTGCCTTCTTGGATTTCATACCGTCTGTTGCGGCACAGCAGGTCATCGATCTGGGGTGTGGCGAAGGCACTAACACGCGGCGCTTCGCTCAAAAGGGTGGGATCATGACCGGAGTTGATCTCTCTCGTGAGATGATCCAACGCGCCCGCCAGAAGGAGGCAGAGGAGCCTCTCGGCATCGCTTATGAAGTTGGCTCCTTCAACGAGCTCTTGCCTTTTGCCGACGAGCAGTTCGACTCTGCTGTGTCCACCATGGCATTGATGGACAGCCCGGACTTTCCGTCTGCCATGCGTGCCGCCTGCCGGGTTCTGAAGCCTGGCGGGCGCTTATGCTTCAGCATTCTTCATCCCTGCTTCATCACTCCTGCCCTCCAGTGGCTTACAAGCGAGGAGGGGGCCTACCAGGGACTACGTGTCGGCCGTTATTTTGAGGCGGCACCCTTCGTTGAACGCTGGCGGTTCGGCAGACGTCCCACGACGGCCAAGCTCGTTGCTTATGACGAGCCTTTCGAGGTCCCGCGTTTTCCGCTGACGCTCTCCGATTATGTGAACGCCATCATCGAAGCTGGATTCCGGATTGTGCAGATGGGAGAGCCGCGGCCAAGCGAGGAATTGGCGCGCGAGCATGCATGGCTGAACCGCTGGTACCAGCATGCGCCTCTTGTGCTGTTCATCCACGCTGTTAAAGCGTAACGCCGATCAGTTCAGAGCGCCGTCGGACACAAAAAATAGCGGTGATGAGGATCACCGCTATCTCAGAATGAATCTTCACTCAGCCGCTTGCAGATAGACCACTTTCGACTGCTCGTTCTTCACCTCGCGCAAGGTGCGCGCCATGTAAGTGAGCTGCTCGATGGCCTTCTCGAGATCATCCTTCGTGCCGGCCTCGAGATCGTAGGCCTTGCGTCCCCGGTAGAGCCGGTTGACCTGGCTTTCCATTTCCGCGGCGGCTTCGCGGATGCGGTGGACGAGATTGTCTGCGATGACATTCGCATTGCCGTCGACAACGCAGAAGCCGACATCGCTCGCGCGAACCTTAGCCATGGGTTGATACCTCTTCTTGTTGTTTCGTCTCAGGCAACGGCCCGTTCTCCATGCTCGGCATAGACGCCGAGGCGGCGGGCCAAAGAGTGTTTCGTCACGGGGCCAATCCAGGGCAGCGTCGCAATAAAGCGCAGCTTGTCCGGGCTTGCCATGTATTCAGCAAACAGGCGCTCACGCTCGCCCCAGATCATGTCGATGGCCTCGGCCTTCGCCGGGTGGCGGAAGCCCACGCGCGCCGTAGAGCCGAAGCTCAAGGCACGCATGCAGCGCTCGAACGTGCGCCGGCCGATGGCCGGTGTCACGCTGGCATGGCAGACCGTCTCGATCACATGCTGCGCGAACTCGTCCGCTGTTTCGGGCGCCGGCGTCTCCGCACCGGAGATGTCGCCCTGAAAGGCGCTGGCGCCGTTGCGCATCATCTCTTCAAGCCCAAAATTCGGCATGGATCTCACCGTATGTTCCAGGCCGCCTGAAGCAGCCGAACGAGCTTCGTTCCGGTCTTTCGAATCCGGCGCGGGGCCTGCCATGACGGGCTTGCCTCACGGGCCGGGTTCAGGCGTTCGGTACGTTGACGCGGGTTCTTCAACACGAGGCGCGCACCCAGTTTTGTGCGAATGCGCCAAGCTTCATCCGGGCTCAGGAAACCTTGACCATTCAAGGGTTTATGCGAAGAGCGCGGCTTCACTAAAATGGGGTTTGAGCTCTCCGGATGCAAGGTGCGCGGGATAGCGGGAACGGAGCCGGCATGCGCCCGCGCGGCCTTCGGCCAAGCCGAGACTTCGCAGCGCGCCACCTTCAGGCTCTGCGCCAGCTCCACGCTCGCACCGACGCCGAAAACGGAGAGGGCGCAGGTGAAGGCCTCCGAGAATGGCTGCATGCCGCACCAGCTCTTCTCCGCCATATGCAGCGGCCACGACCACAGTCCGTCCTCGCGCCGCTGGCCGAGGCTCTCGCGGTCGATGAAATAGCCGGTGGTCTTGTGCTCGAGGCCGCTCTCGCTCAGGAGCCATTCCTCGTTCTCGAAGATCGGTCGCTCTTCCGTCATGGCGCTCATCACGAGATCCTTTGCCGGGGCCGTTCAGCACTGCCCTAATGAGGTCACATCCACGATGCATACAGATGATGTGAACAAACCAAGAACATAATCCCGACAGGCTCTGTGTCAAGCAAAGTCCGCTGTTTGAGACTGTAATCTTGGAGTAACGGACACTATGTGGAGGGTCGGATGTCAGGAATGAAGACATCGTCCCCGATCCAGACCAAAAAGAGGCGAAGTCGTTGCGACGAAATATCGCTGACGATAACTGAAGCTCGACCATTCATCTGCAGCGGAGCCGCGATTCCATGACCAGCCTGTCACGCCTCGAAACAGACCAGCTTCGCCGCCTGGAGGAGATGCGCAAGACCTTCGACAAGCTGCGGGCGGAGCGGATCCGCGCGGAGGGCGAGGTCGAACGTTTGTCGCGTGAACTCGACGAGGCGCGCGCGCTCGCCAAGGCCGAGCTCGGCACCGAAGACGAGGCGCAGATTCAAAGCCTGATCGATGAGGCCCAAGCACGAAATGCCAAGCTCGCAGAGGAGTTTGGCGTCGCATTGCGCGAGGTCGAGACGCGGCTCAAGCAACTCGGAGAAGAGCGTTGATGCTGCCGGCCGCCACGCACGACGTCACCCGCGCTGAAGCGCTGCTCGCGCGCCTCGAAGGGCGGCGCGATGCCATCCGCACGCGGGTCGATGAGCTGACGCGCGAGATCGAGTTCGCCAAGGGCCGCCTTGCGGTCAAGGACGAGGTGGAGGCCTTCATCGAGGCTGTCCACGGGTCAGCGAGCCGCCGCAGCCTGTCGGCCTTCGAGACCCTGCTGACGGCCCTCGTGCAGGAGGTTCTGCCTGGCGAGAAGCCAGTGGCGCTGGAGTTGTCGACGGAGCGAGGGCTGGCATCCCTCGACATCTGCGTGCGGCGCCCGGACGGCTCGCTCGAAGACGTGCTGGAGGACAACGGCGGCGCGCTTACCAATGTGATCGGCATGGCCCTGCGCCTGATTGCCGTAGTCAAGGCGGATGTGGCGCGCTTCCTGGCCCTGGATGAAGCGGATTGCTGGATCGCACCGGATCGTGTGTCGTCCTTCTACACGGTTCTGGAGGATGGCGCGGCGCGGCTCGGCGTGCAGTGCCTTGCGGTCTCGCACCATGACCTGTCGCAGTTCTCCGGCAAGTTCCACATCGCGCGTATCGCCGGGGAGCCTGCGACGGGTGTGGAAGTGGTGTCTTCCGACACCAGCGCGCAGTGGGACGATGCCCAGCCGGGCCTGCGCTTCATCCGTCTCGTCAACGTGCAGGCCTACACGGATGCGACGCTGCATCTGAGCCCGGGCGTCAATGCGCTCATCGGGCCGAACAACCGCGGCAAGTCCACCTTCATCCGTGCGCTTCGTGCGGTGTTCTATGGCGAGGCCCGCGACAGCCTTGTGCGTGCCGGCGCAAAATCCGCCATGGTGGAGATCGGCGTCGCCGGGCAGCGGACCTTGCGCTTCACCCGCCAGCCGCGCCGCTCGCCCATCAACATTTGGTCCCTGCATGAGGCGGATGGCTCTGTCGCCGAGGAGCAGGGCATGCGCTACGAGACCGGCGGGCGCGCTGTGCCGGATTGGGTGGCTGATCTCATCCGCATCCGCAAGGTCGAGGATCTCGACGTGCATATCGCGCACCAGAAGTTTCCCGTGTTTCTGCTGGGCGAGACCCCATCGCGCCGCTCCGCCGTATTGTCCATTGGCCAGGAGGCGGGCTATATCCGCGACATGCTCGTCATTCATCGCGAGCGCTGCCGCCGTGACAACGACCTTGTGCGCAACGGCGAGCGGGAACTGATCGCGTTGGGAGAAACGCTCGACGGGCTCACCGAACTTGAGTCGTTGAAGGAAAAGCTCGTTGCTGCGAGCCTGCAGGCAGAGCAGTTGACGATGGAAACGGCACGGCTGGAACGACTGCAGAGCCATGCAGCGCAGCTTGCCACGATCCGTCGGCGGCTGAGATCAGCCGAGGCGCGCGCCCGCATCACCGAGATGCTTCCCCCGGCGGAGCGGCTCGCCGATCTCACCCGTGCGGTCGAGCGCGCCCGCGAGCGCGAGCGCATCGGGCGGCAGGTGCTGCAACTCGGTCGTGATCTGAAGCGCAGCCAGTCGCGTCTGACTGCGTTGCATGGCTTACCGGAAGCCGTACCGGCCCTTGAAAACACCGCTGCGGCACAAAACATTCTGAAGAGAATAGGCGATCTTCGCACGGCTTCGCAGATCGCCAGAAGCCGCATGGCTCAGGTCGATGAGGGGCTGAAATCCCTGCAGGCCGAGATGGCGCGCCTCGTCGAGGAAACCGGCGGGCTTTGCCCCACCTGCGGCTCGCCCGTGAAGCCTGAGACCCTGCTCGACCACCACACCCATTCGCCCACGGAGCGGCTCACCGCATGATCCTGACCGGAGATCGTCTTACCCCCGTTGCCTGCAACGGCATTCTCGTGATCGGGGATCCGCATGTGGGCTCGCGGCGGCCCGGGCGGCGCAAGGATGCGGTCTGGCCGCAGGCGGTGCTCGGCAAGCTAGAGCGCTGCGTTTCCATCGCCAATGAGCGACAACTCGCGGTGGTCATTCTCGGTGATCTCTTCGACCGACCGGTCGAGACCGATATGGCGCTCAAGAACCAGCTCGTCCGCATCCTTAAGAACTTCCACCATCGTCCCATCGTCAACGTGGGCAATCACGACATTCAGCACACGACGCTTACCGACAGCGACTCACTGGCCCTGCTGGGCCTGTGCGACGTCGTCGACGTGGTGGCCACATCGGCCCCCGTGACGGAATTCCAGATCGGGCCGAGACGGATCGGCGTTGGCATGACGCCCTATGGACAGGCGATTCCCACGGATGCGCGCGGCTCCTTTTCGGGCGCCGATCTCCAGGCCTGGTTCACGCACCACGACATCGCCTTCGACGGCGGCTATCCCGGTGCCGTTCCGCCCTTCGCGGTCGAAGGCTGCGATGTGCTCATCAACGGGCACATCCACAAGACGCAGAAGGCAATCCTGGCCGGTCGCACGCGCTGGCTCAACCCCGGCAACATCACGCGCCAATCCGTCGACCTCGTGGATCACGTGCCGCGCGCCTGGATCCTCGATGGCAGCGGTGCGCTGGAAGCGCAGGCGCTGCCCTTCGAGAGCAACGTCTTCGATCTCACGGGACGGGTGGTCGATGCGGCCGATGAGGCGTTGGTGGCGCGAGAAGTCGAGAGCGCCTTCGTCACCCTGCTACAGGCTGAATCTTCAACCGAGCTGAAGCGCAGCGGCGACGGCTCCATCATTCGCGATGAGATCGAGGCCAAGTTCGCAGCGGACAGCACTTCGGATGCGGTGCGCGCCATCGTGCGCTCCCTGCTGGGCGAGGCGGTGGAGCGGCACGCCGCGCAATCTTAAAAGGCAAACGGATCGGCGAAGGGGAGGCGGCGCCGGCGTACCTGCGTCTCGGGCAGAATCGGGCGGCTGATGTCGACCGCAACCAATCCTTCGCAGGCAAGCGCCAGAACGGCGGCCACGCCGTCCTGCGTGTTCATGACGGCGCTGGCGCAATCGACGAGCCGCATGGTGCCCATCTCGTCGAGTTGGTGCAGGATGCGCACCCGGTCGCCTGCCGTCACAGGCGTGCGCTTGCAGGCCATGATCAGGCGCATGGTGGTAAAGCGCGGCTCCGCCCGGATGCTGGTCGCCGTCTCAAACAGGAAGGGACGACTGTCGGCGGCGGTGATGCCATGGATCGCGGCCGCACGCAGTGGATGGGTTAGCAGATCGTCGTCTGTGACCACATCGATCAGGTAAGCCGAGCCGTCGCGGACGATCTCGAAATCGGCCACGTGCTCCATCGTCTCGTCGCCAATGGCGAAGGTGGCTGGATCAGCCGGCGCGCGCAGGGATTCCACGTCTGCATCGAGTTCGCAGAGCGCCAGGAAATCCGCAATCAGGGCGTTGCGCGTAAGCGGCGTCGCCGGGCGCTTGGCAGCCCGACGGGCGCCGCCACGGCGGGCGGGGCGTCGATCCGAAAGGTCGAGGATCGCTTGCGCGGACATCCGGTCCTCCAGGGTTGCGGCGAGCAGTCAGGCCGCCTCGGAAACAAGGCGCAGGTTTGCATCCTGACTGATGAGAACATATATAGAACAAATAAGTTATGGTCAAATCATGACGCTTCTGCTGAATGCAATTCTGGAGCCTGCTATTCGAGTGATGGCGGCCGTCTGTTGAGACAAAATGGCACACCAGCTAAGTATATGTTTTAAAAAGACAAAAATACCTTGCCTGCCGTCTCCGAAGTGGACCTGGGAGCCTAAATTTGCTATAGAACAAAAAACGAACACGCCTGCCGCTGAAGACGATTCAGACAAGAGCGTGAGCCGATGTGCGGGCCCTGATAAAAGTTAGGATCGAGGATGAATACGACCGACAAGAAAATCTCCGAGGTGCTGGCCAAGTTCGGTGAGCCGATGGCCGGCAATGTCTGGCGGGTCCAGGGAACGGCCGTGGTCTACCACAAGACGCTTGAGCGCATTGCCGCCCAGGCCAATGTGGTCTTCGACGAGCCCAAGATCATCCGCGCCGAGCGCGACGAGGCGGTGATACAGGTCACCGGCCGCATGGGCGAACGGGTTGAATGGTCGATCGGCGAGGCGCTGATCGGCGTGAACTACCGCGTGTCGGGCAAGCAGGCGGCCTATGTCTACGCCATGGCCGAGAAGCGCGCGAAGGACCGCGTGATCCTCAAGCTCATCGAGCTGCACGGCTACGTGTACTCCGAGGAAGAGGCGGATGAGTTCAAGCAGGGCCGTCCGGGCTTTGCCGATCCGCATGTGGAGCTCGAGAAGACCGAGACCCAGCCGCAGAAGGGCAGGGTCGAGGCCGCTGCCGCCGACGGCAAGGTCGAGGACGACTTGAAGGCGAAGCTCAAGAAGGCAAAGACCATCAATGCGGTCACGGACCTGATGCTCCATGCCGACACGCAGAAGGTGCTCTCCGAACTTCCCGAGGGCATTCGCGACGAGATTCGCGATTATGCCAAGGCGCGGCTGGTCGAACTCGGCTGGCCGACCAAGAAGGCAGCCTAACTTTCGCTGCGATCATGGGCGAGATGGCTTTGTCCCGTCTCGCCCTTTTCATATCTCCAGTGGCGTCACGGCGCTTGTGGTCTCGCTGATCGATGCCGAAATCCTCCGCCATGGCTGCTTCCGATCAGGAAGCGCTGCTCCTCTCCGAACATCTCGTCGGCTCCATCGAGCGCGTGACGTTCCACAACGATGAGACCGGCTTCTGCGTGCTGCGCGTGAAAGCGCGCGGGCACCGCAAGCCGGTCGACGTGGTGGGTCATGCGCCCTCAGTTGCCATTGGCGAGGTGGTTGAGGCGAGCGGCGGGTGGCTGCATGATCGCAATCATGGGGTTCAGTTTCGCGCGAGCGAGCTGATGACTTCTGCACCGACCACCGCGGAAGACCTCCAGCGCTTTCTCGGCTCTGGTCTCCTGAAGGGCGTCGGTCCCTCCCTCGCCCAAAGGCTCATAGCATCCTTCGGCGCGAGGATTCTCGACGTGATCGAGACGAAGCCGCATGAACTCACGCGCGTGCACGGCATTGCGATGGCCAAGGCCCTGAGTATCAGCGAGGCCTGGGCCGAGCACCGGGCGCTGAAAGATATCGCGGCTTTCCTAAATGCGCACGGCATCGGAGGCTTTCTGCTCACGCGCATCTACCGCGCTTATGGCGTTGGCGCCATCGACATCGTCAGGGCCAATCCGTACCGCCTCGTCCTCGACATTCCGGGCTTCGAGTTCGCACTCGCCGATCAGGTGGCGCTGCAGCTCGATGTGGAGCCCACCGCGGCGATCCGGCTTCAGGCCGGTCTCACGCATGTTCTCTCGGAAGCCGTGAAGGAAGGCCATTCCGGCCTGTCGGCGGACGAACTCTTGCGGCAAACCTGTCGCCTGCTTGGAATTCCTGAAAGCGAGTTGAAGCCTGTGCTTGATTCGCAATGTGCGGTTGGCCAGCTCGTAGGTGACGAGCTCGACGGCCGCCGCAGCATCTTCCTGAAAGGCCTCTACGGCGCCGAACTCTTCATCGCGCAACGCCTGAAGGAGATCGCCCGGGGACTGCATCCCTGGAACAGATTGGACCCTGCACAGGTGATCACCGAGGCTGAAGCTGCCATCGGCGTGTCCTATTCGCCGAGCCAGCGCGAGGCCCTGGCTTCCGCCTGCCGCTCGAAGGTGCTCGTCGTCACCGGCGGGCCCGGCGTCGGCAAGACGACGCTGATCAGGAGCCTGACGCATCTGTGTGCGCAGCATGAACTGACGATCGCCCTATGCGCGCCGACCGGACGGGCTGCGAGGCGGCTGTCGGAGAGTACAGGCTTTCCGGCCAAGACCGTCCACCGCTTGCTTGAAGCCTCCGAAGGCGGTTTCCGCCGCAACGCGAAGATGCCGCTCGACTGCAACCTCCTCGTGGTTGACGAGACCTCGATGCTCGACATCCGCCTTATGGCGGCGCTGCTTCGCGCTCTGCCGGACGAAGCCTCGCTCGTTCTCGTCGGCGACGTGGACCAGTTGCCCTCCATCGGTCCCGGTCAGATCCTGTCCGACATCATCGCGTCCGATGCCGTTCCGGTGGTGCATCTCAAGGAGGTGTTCCGGCAGGAGCGGGAGAGCCGCATCATCACGGTGGCCCATGCAATCAACCGCGGGCTCGTGCCGGACCTCGGACATCAACCGGATTCGGATTTCTACTTCGTCGAAGCCGACACGCCGTCCGAGGTCATGGCAAAGTTGACCATCCTGATCCGGGACCGGATTCCGCGTCGGTTCGGGCTAGATCCTGTGCGGGACGTGCAGGTGCTGTGCCCCATGAATCGTGGTCGCCTCGGCACGCATATGCTGAACGGGGAGTTGCAGCAGCTCTTCAATCCGCCGGGCCTCGAGAGCCTGCACCGGGCCGGTTGGAGCTACGGGCCCGGCGACAAGGTCATGCAGGTCCGCAACGATTACGAGCGCGATGTCTATAACGGTGAGGTCGGTATCGTGCGTGATGTGCGCCGCGATCATAGCGAACTCACCGTTGCATTCGACGACAGGCTGGTCGTCTATTCGCTTCAGGAGCTCGACGAGTTGGCCCTGGCCTACGCCGTGACGATCCACAAGGCGCAAGGCTCCGAGTATCCGGCCGTGGTCATTCCGGTTCCTCTGCAGCAGGCCCCGATGCTGCGGCGCAAGCTTCTCTATACAGGGGTGACGCGGGCAAGCCGTCTGGTGATCCTCGTCGGCAGCCGGGCCGCCCTCGTCCAGGCCGTCGGCTCCGAGGAGGAACCGCGCCTGTCCCGGCTCAGGAACTGGCTCCAGGCCTGATCCCTTCCGCCTGAGGCCAAAGCGGTCTATATCTGTTCCTGCAGAGGCATCCTCTGGAGCAGCGCATGGGCACAGAAACCCAACACACTGATCGGCAGGAGCAGCGGGCCCGCGTCGGCCTCGTCGCGGCAGCAATCCTGTGTTTGGTGGGCTCGGGCGGGCTCCTGTGGTGGCGCTATGGCGGCGTCGTGTTCAACGATCTGGTGACCGCCGGTCTGGCCTGGTGCTTCTGAACAGCCCGGCCCGCGAGGTGCGGGCGAGACCGTGGCTCGTCTTGTTCCAGCGGAACGGTGCGATGGCCAGTTCCCATAAGCCTCTCCACGCAGCGATACTGACGAGCCCGTAATAGAGCGGCAGCAGCAGGACCCAGGGCATAAGGCGCCAGAGCTTCCGCCGGTTCAGGGCCACGCAGGCTGGGATGAAGATCGAGGCCGCGCCGGACAGGAGGAGCGTCAAGGCACAAACGTTGAATGTTCTCGTCCAGGGCAGGTCAAGGATCTGTTCGGGTGCCGCAAGCCATGAAGCCACATAGAGCCCGGTGAAGAGCGGATAGACCAGGGCGCTGAGCACGACGCCCCAGGTCAATGCAAGCGCGCCGGAGAAGCGCCAGAACCCGAGCTGGCAGGCTCCAGGGCTTGCGCGTATGGCTCGCGGCGGTCTGCACATAACCTTTCATCCATCGCGTCCGCTGCCGCATCCAGAGCCGGAACGTGCCCGGCGCCTCCTCAAGGGTGGAGGAGGGAAGGTCCCTGACCTCGTAGCCGAGCCGCGCAAGGCGAATGCCAAGATCGGCATCCTCGGTGACGTTCCACGCATTCCAGCCATGGATCCTTCGCAGCACGGAGGTGCGGAAATGGTTCGAGGTGCCGCCCAGGGCGATGGGGCTGCCGATCTCCGCCAGCCCCGGATTGAACACGTCGAACAGGGCCGCGTATTCGATAGTGAAGAGCCGTGTGAGCCAGGTGTCGTCCGTGTTGTCGATGGTCAGCCGCGCCTGCAGGCAGGCGACACCCGGCGGCGCTTCGGTAAAATGTGACACCGCTAGGCGCATCTGCCCCGGATCGGGCACATCCTCGGCGTCGTAGATCACCGTGTAGCGGCCTCGCGCCAGGGGCAGGGCGACGTTGAGCGCGCGAGGCTTCGTGCGCGGCTCGCCTGGCGGCGCGATCAGGATCTCGACATTGCCCGGCACGTCGATGGAGCGGAGAGCCTCGGGCGTTTCTTGGTCGTCCGCTTCGAGCACGAGCTTGATGTCGAGTTTCGAGGCCGGATAATCGAGCCGTGTCAGAGCGTCGAGGAACCGGGCGACGACACGCTTCTCCCGATAGAGGGCTGCGATGATCGTATAGACGGGCAGGTCCACATCCTCGATGCGGAGCGAATGGCCTGTAGGCTCGATAGCATTGCTTAGGGAGGCCGTCGCAATCCGGAGCACGATCATGCTGAGAAACAAAGGACCCATGAGGGCACCCAGGATCCCGGTGCTCAGCCCAGGAGCATAGCCAAGACCGAACACTGTCAACGTCAGAACTACGAAAAGAAACGCGATCTGCCCGTAGCTGACGTCGGCTGCGAGGTGAGGGGCCTTGTCGGCCAGATCATGGGCGGCCCGCCAGGCGATCAGCGGACTTTTAGCCCGAAAGACGGCCTCTCTCAGCCGGGTGGGCGTGGTGACAGCCAGAGGCAGACGGAAGGCGCGGTTCTTGAGAAGGTCCGCCAGGGCAGGGCCGCGTGGCGCCGTCACGAATCTGGCTTTCACCCCGGCCAGAGGGGCCAAGCCTGCCAGGACGCTGTCCGGGTAGCGGACATCCCGTGACAGGCGCGGGCTTGCGATGAACGGCAGACCGAGTTCGGCCGCAAGAGCCCGGTAGAATTCATTCTCAGGGAGCATTCCCTCCTTGATGAGGAATTCATCGGCCGTGACACCAGCGGCCTGGGCGAAGATGGCGGCCTGCCATAGGAGTTCGGGCGCATAGCCGTGACTGCTAAGAAATCCGATCTCGATCGGCAGTGCTGTTGACTGTACGGTCCTGTCCGCTAGACCCTGCCTCATGAGCGTCGGGTGCTTCCTGCGGGCATTCCTGAGCAGCGCAGAGCCAAGAGCAAGAGAATGTCGCCTCGATGGTCCTAGATATCGTTACATTGGTTGCCCGCCTTTCCCGCAAGATCAAGCCCCTAGGGTGGGCCGGGGTGCTTCTGCCCCTGACTTTTGCGCTCACGACCGGCGCGGTTCAGGCCCAAGGGGTCAACATCCCGAATTTCTGGGACCCCAGGAGTCAGCTCGAGCGTCCGGAGCTGCCGGCCACACGCACGATCCGGTTCCTGGTCGACGACGACTTCCCGCCGCTCCATTTTCCGGGTCTCGACGGCAACCCGACCGGGCTGTCGGTGGAACTCGCCCGGGCTGCCTGCGAGCGCCTGGGCCTGACCTGCACGGTTCAGGTCCGGCGCTTCGATACGCTTCTGAATGCCCTCAACGAGAGGCAGGGCGACGTAGTGGCGGCCGCCATCCCCATCACGGCGGATCTGCGCCGGGGCTATGCCGTGACCGGCCCCTATTTCAAAATCCCGGCCCGCTTTGCTGCGCGCCGAGACAAGAACCTGCCGGCACCTGATGTGAAGGCGCTGCAGGGCAAGAGCCTGGGCGTGGTCGGCGGCACGGCCCATGAGGCCTACGCCAAGGCCTTCATGGGAGGGGCTTCCCTCAAGCCTTATCCGGAGCTGGCGGCGGCGCAGACCGGGCTCAAGGCCGGCGAGATCGACTACCTGTTCGCCGATGGCCTTGGCCTTGCCCTCTGGATCGGCGGCGAGGAGGCGGCGGGATGCTGCGACTTCTCGGGCGGTCCATATCTCGAGAGCCGCTTCTTCGGCGAGGGCATCGGCTTCATCACCCGCACCGAGGACGATCCCCTTCGTCGGGCTCTCGACTTCGCGCTCCAGCAGCTCTGGCGCGAGGGCAAATACGCCGAGCTCTACCTGCGCTTCTTCCCGATCAGCCCCTACTAAGGCTTTCTGAAACTTCGCAGGTTGGGTTTACCGCATTGACCCTCGCGGGCGTGATCCCTAGTGTGCCGCGCTTCCGGAAGCATTTTCCTCAAGCACTAGGCCCATGTCCCGAACCCTGCCTCTCGACCCCGCCCTGATTGAAGCCGCCCAGACTGCCAATGCATGGCCTTTCGAAGAGGCCCGCAAGCTCGTCGAGCGTCTCAAGAAAACGGGCAAGAAGGAGGCCCTGTTCGAGACCGGCTACGGCCCCTCCGGCCTGCCCCACATAGGCACCTTCGGCGAGGTGGCCCGCACCAGCATGGTGCGCCACGCCTTCCGGGTGCTCACGGGTGACACCATCCCGACCCGCCTCGTCGCCTTCTCGGACGACATGGACGGCCTGCGCAAGGTGCCGGACAACATCCCCAACAAGGAACTGGTGGGCGCCTCCCTCGGCAAGCCCCTGACCCAGGTGCCAGACCCGTTCGGCACCCATGAGAGCTTCGCGCATCACAACAACGCGCGCCTGCGGGAATTCCTCGACGCCTTCGGCTTCGACTACGAGTTCCTGTCGGCGACCGAGTGCTACAAGGCCGGCAAGTTCGACAAGACGCTGCTGACCGTGCTCGAGCGCTACGATGCCGTGATGGCGATCATGCTGCCTTCGCTACGCCAGGAGCGCCGGCAATCCTATTCGCCCTTCCTGCCGATCCACCCTAAGACCGGCATCGTCATGCAGGTGCCCATCGACGAGCGCAAGCTCGATGCCGGCACCATCGTGTGGCGTGATCCCGAGACGGGCGAGCGCTTCGAAACCCCGGTCACCGGCGGCCATGCCAAGCTGCAGTGGAAGCCCGATTGGGCCATGCGCTGGGTGGCGCTCGGCGTCGATTACGAGATGGCCGGCAAGGACCTGATCGACAGCGTGAAGCTCTCAGGGGAAATCACCAAGGCGCTCGGCGGCCTGCCGCCGGACGGGTTCAACTACGAACTCTTTCTCGACGACAAGGGCCAGAAGATCTCCAAGTCGAAGGGCAACGGGCTGACCATCGACGAGTGGCTCACCTACGGCACGCCTGACAGCCTGCGGCTGTTCATGTTCAACAAGCCGCGTGAGGCGAAGAAGCTCTACTTCGACGTGATCCCCCGGCAGGTGGACGACTATCTGACGTTCCTGGAGAAGTATCCGGCGCAGGACGCGAAGGCGCGCCTGATGAACCCGGTCTGGCACCTGCACAGCGGCGAGCCGCCGGCACCCGAACTGGTGTCGTCGGAGGGCTCCAACCAGCCGGGCACGACGATCTCCTTCTCCATGCTGCTCAACCTCGTGGCGGTGGCGAATTCCGAGGATCCGTCGGTGCTCTGGGGCTTCATACGCCGCTATGCGCCCGGCGTATCTCCGGAGACGCATCCGCGCCTCGACAGCCTCGTGAAGCGCGCCGTGCGCTACTTCGAGGATTTCGTGAAGCCGCAGAAGACCTATCGTCTGGCGGACGAGGTCGAGGCCGCATCCCTGCGGCGCCTCGACGAGGTGCTAGGCTCCTTCGAGTCGGGCGAGCGTCCCGCAACGGCCGAGGCGATCCAGGACGAGATCTACAATGTCGGCCGCGCCGAGCCGCGCTACCAAGATTTCAAGGCCAAGGGCGCGACGCCCGAGCGTCCGGGCGTATCCATCGAATGGTTCAACACGATCTATCAGGTGCTGCTCGGCGAGCCGCGCGGCCCGCGCTTCGGCTCCTTTGTAGCCCTCTACGGCGTGAAGGAGACGCGGGCGCTGATCCAGAACGCGCTCAACGGCGATCTGGTGCGCGGGCACGAAGCCTTCCTGAAAAACCGCGCGGCTTGAAGCCTACTGCCGCGCCCACATGATCCGGGCCGTCCAGGCGATCTCCTCGGTGGGGATCACCTGATCCTCTTGGTCCTTCACGAGGGAGGTCATCTCCAGGGTCTTGGCCGAGCGGCGCTTGAGCTCCTTGGCCAGGATCTCCCCGTTCGTGGTGCACACGACGATCCGGTCCCCCTTGCGGGTGCTGGCGGTGGGCGAGACGATGAGCACGTCCCCGTCCCGGTAGAGCGGCGCAAGGGTATCGCCGGTGACCTCAAGGGAGAAGACCTTCTCCTGGCCGAAATCCGGGAATTCGAGTTCATCCCAGCCGGAGCCTTCCGCCGGCGTGCCGTCCTCGTTGAGGATCTTTGCCGAAGCTGCCTCCTCCATGCCGATCAGCGGGATCATGGAGCGGCGCAGGGATCCGGTGGGTTCGACGAGGCGCAGGAAGTCCTCAAGGGTCGCGCCGGTCGCCTTGAGAATCTTCGAAATCGACTCCGTCGAGGGCCAGCGCTCGCGGCCCTCGGGACTGACTCGTTTCGACCTGTTGAAGCTTGTTGCATCGAGTCCGGCCTTGCGGGCGAGGCCCGATGCGGTCATGCCATGACGTGATGCCAACGCATCGATAGCAGCCCAAACGCGCTCGTGGGACAACATCGTAAAAAACCTTCGCTAGAAGCGAAAAACTGAAAGCGAACCTATGATTAGGAATTAAGATTGTTCTAAGGCATAGACAATGGGCCTCTGCCTCTTGAGACAATATGTCTAATGAGGATTGCTCCTGAAGCGACGCACGCGTAATCGGATAAACATGCGCATGATTTACAAAATCTGCCCGGCAACGCTCTGGCGCGAAGCCGAAGAGGCCGGATTCTTCGCCGGAGCGCCCATCGATATTCGAGATGGGTACCTCCACTTCTCAACCGCCGAGCAGGTGCGCGAAACGGCCGTCAGGCACTTTGCCGGCCAGGTCGATCTCCTGCTGATCGCCATCGATGGCGACTCGCTTGGGCCTGCCCTGCGCTACGAGCCGTCTCGTGGCGGCGATCTCTTCCCGCATCTCTACACTCAGCTGCCTTTGTCGGCTGTCCGTTGGGTGAAGCCGCTGCCTCTCGGCCAGGATGGCCACCACGTCTTTCCGGATCTCGACGCATGATCGGCGCATTGTTTTCCCTCGCTAGGCCAGCCCTGCATGCACTCGATGCCGAAACCGCCCATCAGCTGACGATCAGAGGATTGTCCCTGATGCCGGTAATGCCCGCGTCTGCGGACGATCCCAGCCTTTCGCTCAACGTGTTCGGCAGGACGTTTCCCAATCCCGTCGGGCTTGCGGCGGGTTTCGACAAGCAATGCGAAGTGCCGGATCAGCTTCTCGGTCTCGGCTTCGGTTTCGTCGAACTCGGCGGCGTTGTGCCGAAGCCGCAAGCGGGCAACCCGCGTCCGCGCGTTTTCCGGCTCACCCGCGACGAAGCAGTAATCAACCGCTTCGGACTCAACAGCGACGGGCTTGATGCGTCATGTGGGCGTCTTGCGCAGCGCCGTGGTCGACCAGGCATCGTCGGCGTCAATATTGGAGCAAACAAGGACTCCGCCGACCGCATCGCCGATTACGTGCTGTGCATTCAGCGGTTGTGCGGGCTTGCCGATTTCCTGACGATCAACGTGTCCTCTCCCAACACGCCGGGCCTGCGCGACCTGCAGGGCGAGGCCTTTCTGGACGATCTTCTCGCCCGCAGCATCGAGGCGCGGGACAAGAGCGAACAGGGCAAGCGCAAGACGATCATTCTGTTGAAGATCGCGCCCGACATCTCGCTCGACACGCTCGACTCCATCGTGGCCACCGCGCTCAAACGCGGGATCGACGGGCTGACGGTTTCCAACACGACCATCGCGCGGCCCGAGAGCTTGAAGGAAAAGGCGCTGGCCTCGGAGATGGGCGGTCTCTCCGGCAGGCCGCTCTTCGTGCCGTCCACGAAGCTCCTCGCCGAGACCTTCCTGCGCGTGGAACGCAAGATCCCGCTCATCGGCGTCGGCGGCATCGATTCCGCAGAGGCCGCCTGGGCCAAGATTCGCGCGGGAGCCAGCCTCGTGCAGTTCTACTCGGCCATGGTCTACAAGGGTCCCGGCCTTGTCGGCGGCATCAAGAACGGTCTCGTGCAGACGCTTGCGAGCGAAAAAACATCGCTGGCCCAGGCGCTCGGCCGTGACGCGTCGGCGATCGCCAGGGGAGAGTTCTAACGTCCGACCTCAAGCGAGGCTGGCGAAAGTCCTCTTTGCCAGTCTCGGATAGAGGAGAAACTGGCCCAAGCCTCTCGCGCTCAGGAAGGCGAGAAGCGCAACCCAGAGCGCCGTATTGCCGAGGCTGCCGGCGGCGAGAAGGATGCCGGCATAGACCACGAATGCGATGAGCATCAGGTCGCGCATTGACCGGGTCCAGGTCGCGCCGGTGTAGATGCCATCGAAGGCGAAGGCTGCGGCGCCCATAAGCGGCGTGAGGGCCGCGAAGACGAGATAGTCGCGTGCATAGGACCGCACGTCCGGGTTGGTCGACACGAAGTCGATGAACGGCCCCCCGGCAAACAGGAAGAGCGCGGAGACGGCCAGCCCGAAGCCGAGGCTCCAGCCCAGGCTCAGGCGGATGGCGCGGCGGAAGCCGCGCTCGTCGCGGGCGCCGATGCTCTGGCCGCACAGGGTCTCGGCGGCGGTGGCGAAGCCATCGAGGAAATAGCCGCCGATCAGGAACATGTTGTAGAGCACCGCATTCGCCGCGAGCGTCACGTCGCCGGATCGCGCCCCCATGGCGCTGAAGATCGAAAAGGCGAGGATCAGCGCCACGTTGCGGATCATGATGTCCCGGTTCATGGCGAGCGTCTGCAGCATCGCTGTCCGATTCAAGACCTCCGTCCATGTGACGGCCAGCGGATTGGAGCCGAGACGCCGCAGCACGAGGATGCCGAGGCCCACGCCCAGCACTTCTGCCAGCGCCGTGCCGATGGCCGCACCCGCGATGCCGAGGTCGAGGCCCAGCACCAAAGCCATGGTGAGCACGATGTTGGCGACGTTGATTACCACCTGCAGGAACAGGCCGAGATCCGTGCGGCCGCGTCCTAGAGTGGAGCCGAGGATCACGTAGTTCGCCAGGGTGAAGGGCGCGGCCCAGATGCGGATGAAGAAATAGGTCGAGAGCGCTTCGGTGACCGCTTCGCTGGCGCCTGCCATGGAGAAGGCGATAGCCGCAACCGGCCATTGCAGCAGGATCAGCAGGAGACCCGTGATCGCGGCGACCAGAAAGGCGCGGGCCAGCGTCACGTCGACCTCGTGCCGGTTGCCGGCGCCCGTCGCCTGGGCCGTGAGGCCGGCGGTTGCCATGCGCAGCGACCCGAAGCTCCAGAACACGAAGTCGAAGATCACGGCGCCGAGCGCCACCGCGCCAAGGAGATGCGCCTCGCCGAGCCGCCCGATCACCGTCGCGTCGACGAGCCCCAGCAGGGGCGTCGTCACATGCGAGAGGGTCATCGGCAAGGCCAGTGCCAGCATCCGATAGTGGGAGATGTCCAGCCGCTGCGTGCTCGGTGCGCCGTCCATGACGGGCCTCAGCGCCGGCTGCCGAACAGGCGGGAGATCAACCATAGTGGGACCACGATGACGGCGCCGTAGAGGATCCAAAGGCCGACCTCCTGCACGGTCTCGAAGCTGAGATCGAGAACGGAGGCGATCCAGTTGAACAGTCCTTCGATCAGGCCAAGGGGTGTGATGCCTAGGAAGGCCAGGAAGGCGCCGACGAGGAGCGACAGGAAGATCAGCTTCACCAGCACAGAGCCGGGGGAGCCGCCGAGAAAACGGTTCAGGTTGGACATGCTTCTCATCTCGTCAGAAAGCGTAATGGACCTTGAGCTTTGCGTGTGCTTCATCGCAGGGGCCGGCGATGAACGCAACCCAACCCGAGTTCCGCATGATCGACCCCGCCCTCTTCGATCCCTCCAGCATCAGCGAGGAGATCCGCGCCCAGAATGCCGAAATCGTGGCAAGGCTCTCGCCACTGGGCCGCTACTGGGAGGCCCCGCCGGCACTGATCCGGGAGAACCGCCGCAAGGGCAAGGGAGCCTTCCCGCTCATGCCCCTGAGCAGCAGGGCCCAGACCATCACCATAGACGGGCCGGGCGGCCCCATTTCCTTGCGCATCATCGCCCCGGAGAACCCGCGGGGAGCCTATCTCCACATCCATGGCGGTGGCTGGACCATCGGGACGGCCGACGAGCAGGACCCCTGGCTTGAGCGGCTGGCGGAGAGGTGCGGCCTTGCGGTGGTGTCGGTGGAGTACAGGCTTGCGCCCGAGCATCCGTTCCCGGCCGGTCCCGACGATTGCGAGGCGGCCGCCCTCTGGCTGATCCGCGAGGCCGAGAGTCGGTTCGGCACCTCGCGCCTGTTCATCGGCGGCGAGTCGGCGGGCGCCCATCTCTCGGCCCTGACCCTGCTGCGCCTGCGGGACAAGCACGGGCTCAATCCTTTCAGGGGCGCGAACCTCTTCGCCGGCTGCTACGACGTCAGCCTGACCCCGAGCGCGGCCAATTGGGGCGACGAGCCGCTCATCCTCAACACCCCCGGCGTCAAGATTTTTGCCGACAACTTCTGCGGCCCGGACCTCGACCGGCGCGATCCGGCCATTTCGCCGCTCTACGCCGATCTGACGGGGCTGCCGCCGGCGCTCTTTTCCGTGGGGACGCGCGACCTGCTTCTCGACGACACGCTGTTCATGGCCTCGCGCTGGGTCGCGGCTGGGAACAAGGCCGAACTGGCTGTCTGGCCGGGCGGCGCCCACGTGTTCATCCGCTTCGACAGCGCTCTGTGCGAACAGGCGCTGTCGCGGATCGACGCGTTCATCGAAAGGCTTTAGTCGGCGCCTGCCTGGGAGGGGCGCTGGGTCACGCCGATCTTGGAGGCTGCGATCACGGCTTGGGTGCGGCTGTCGACGCCGAGCTTGTCGAGGATGGCGGACACGTGGGCCTTCACGGTGGCCTCGGAGACCCCAAGTTCGTAGGCGATCTGCTTGTTGAGCAGGCCCTCGGACAGCATGGTGAGCACGCGTACCTGTTGCGGCGTGAGGGTGCCCAGGCGACGGACAAGATCGGCGGTTTCCGCGTCCTCGGTGGCCGAGAGGTCCACGTCCGGCGGGGTCCAGGTGTCGCCGGCGAGCACCGCCTGGATGGCGCCGCCGATGCTGTCGATGTCGATGGATTTCGGGATGAAGCCGGAGGCGCCGAAATCCATGGCCCGGCGGATCACGGTGGGCTCCTCCGTGGCAGATACGATCACCACCGGCAGTTCGGGATATTGGGCTCTCAGCGACATCAGGCCGGAAAAGCCCTGGACGCCCGGCATGGTCAGGTCGAGCAGGATCAGGTCGACGTCGCGTTCCTGGGACAGGGTGGCGTTCAGGTCATCCATGCCGCTCGCTTCCATCACCCGGGCCTGGGGCATGATGGAGGCCACGGATTGCCTCAGGGCGCCGCGAAACAGCGGATGGTCGTCGGCAATGATGATCGTGGTGGACTGACTTTGCACGTGTGCCTACTCCCACGAGACGCTTGCCTTGTGCCCTAGAGCATCGTGCGGAAAAGTGGACCCGGTTGTCCGCACGAACGATGCTCTAATCCAAAGATAAAGCATCGGATCGATCCCAAAAGTGCAAGTCCACTTTTGGGTCCGATGCTTTAGCCGCATCCTTGAGGAAATGGCAAGGCGGCAAACGTCATTCCTGGCTATTCTAGGGGAAACTACGGAGGCGTCCCATCCAATCATGTGGATTACGCCCCTATCAGATGCAGGATCAGGGTGCGGGTGTGAGGCCGGTCCCGGTGCTCGGCCAAGTAGACCCCCTGCCAGGTCCCGAGCACCATCTGGCCCTCCACCACGGGGATGCTGAGGGAAACCCCGGACAGCATGGTCCTGATGTGGGCTGGCATGTCGTCCGGGCCCTCGGCGGAGTGGACATAGCTTGCCTCGCGGGGCGCCAGACGGTCGAGGGCGGTCAGCAGGTCACGGCGCACATCCGGGTCGGCGTTCTCCTGAATGAGCAGGGAAGCCGAGGTATGGCGGCAGAAGATCGTCAGGAGGCCATTCAGGACCCCGGTGCCAAACAGCCAGCGCGACAGAGCCTCCGTGATCTCGATGAAGCCCTGGCCGTCGGTCTCCACCACGAGCCGGCCGTTCATCTGTTGCGTCACGCTGGCCTCGGACAGGGTTTCCACTTCGAGCATCGTCAGGCCTCCTGATCCTTCAACGGATGAACCTCCTGTTCGCCCCGTTCCAGGATCTTTTCCAAGGTCTCGATCCGGTCGGCCTCGGCCGCGGGCTTGTCCCAGCGGATGCGGTTGATGCGGGGAAACCGCATGGCGACGCCGGATTTGTGCCGGGTCGAGCGCTGCAGCCCCTCGAAGGCCACCTCAAGCACAAGCCCCTTGTCCTTGCCGTATTCCACCTCCCGCACCGGGCCGAAGCGCTTGACCGTGTGATTGCGGACAAAGCGGTCGAGCTTCACCAGTTCCTCGTCGGTGAAGCCGTGATAGGCCTTGCCTACCGGCACCAGCTCCTCGCCGGTCGGTCCGTCCCGCCAGACCCCGAAGGTGTAATCGGAATAGAACGACGAGCGCTTTCCATGGCCGCGCTGGCCGTACATCATCACGGCATCGACCAGATAAGGGTCGCGCTTCCACTTGTACCAGTAGCCCTTGGGACGACCGGGCAGATAGGGGCTGCTCGCCCGCTTCACCATGCAGCCCTCGATGGCGTCCGCATCGGGACCGGCCCCAACGGAAGCAGGGTCGGCGCGGGAAGCGGCGAGATCCTCCCAGGTCTCGAAGGGCACCATGGGCGAGAGGTCGATGCGGGGATCGTCGAGCTTGGCGACGAGGGCTTCCAGGCGCTTCCGCCGCTCGGCGAAGGGGAGGGCGCGCAGATCCTCCTCGCCCTCGAACAGGATGTCGTAGACGCGCAGGTGTGCCGGAAACTCGGCGATCAGCTTCGGGGTCACGGCCTTCCGGTTCAGGCGCTGCTGCAGCACGTTGAAGGTTTGCACCCGGCCTTCGCGCACGATCAAAAGCTCGCCGTCGATGGCCCCTTCGAAATCGAGCGCCTCCACGAGGTCGGGAAAGGCGCGGGAGACGTCCTCGCCGGTGCGGGAATAGATGCGCCGCACCGGGCGCCCGTCGCTGCCATGGCCCGAGGCAGCCTGAAGGCGGATGCCGTCCCATTTCCACTCGGCCAGGAACTCGGACGCCTCGAGCTTCGCGAAGTCCTCGTCCTCCAGCGGATGCGAGAGCATCGATGGGCGGAATGGGGCGGGGTTGCCGGATTCCGGCTTCTCGCCCCGGCCCTCGACCCAGGCGAAGAGATCCTCGTAAGGCGCCTCCAGCCCGTGCCAGACCAGCTCGACCTCGTCGGGCTCGATCTGCCCGAGCTGGGCGACTGCCGTCTTGGCAAGCCGTGCCGAGACGCCGACCCGCAGCTCCCGGGTGATCAGCTTGATCAGCGCCCAGCGTCCCGTCTCATCGAGCGCGTCCATCCATCCGGCGACTCGGGCCGGCAGGTCGCTCTTGCTCGTGGTCGCCAGCGTCTCGATGACCTCGGTGAGGGTCGGCACGTGCGGCGGTGGGTTGTTGTGGCCGATGGCGGGCGTGTCGGAGGCCGGCGCCACGCTCTCATGCCCAGGCGCGGGCCAGATCAAGGCCACCGTCTCGGCGAGATCGCCCACGTAGTGATAGGACATCCGGAACAGCTCCGGATCGGTCCGCTCCTCGACCAAGCCCCGGATCAGCCCCGGCTTGGCCTCCTTGAACATGAGCGCCCCGGTCATGGCGGCCAGCGCATAGCCGCGGTCCGGGTCGGGCGTGTGGCGGAAATAGTCCGTGAGCAGCCGCAGCTTGGCGTTGCGGCGCGGCTCGTAGCCGAGGCGGTCGAGGAGGGCGGCGAAGCGGTTCATGGGCTGCCTCCCGTGTCTGCCGCCGCTGAGGCTTCCTCCGCCTCGCCCTCGTCGCCATAGCCCAGCATATGCAGGGGCCGCGCTTTGATGCCGTGGGTGGTGCACCAATGGACGAGCGCGTCCTCCTGCCCGTGCGTCACCCAGACCTCCCCGGCGCCGGTCTCTTGAATGGTGCGGCAGAGATCGTCCCAGTCGGAATGGTCGGAGATCACGAGCGGCAGCTCCACGCCCTTCTGCCGGGCCCGCCCCCGCACGCGCATCCAGCCGGAGGCGAAGCAGGTGACGGGATCGGGGAAGCGACGCGACCAGAGATCCTGGATCGACGAGGGCGGGCAGATCACGATGGCGCCGGCGAGCTTCGAGCGCTCTGCGGCCACGACCTTCGGCGTTTCGCCCAAGGGAATGCCTTCCGACTTGTAGAGTTCTGTGAGGCGCTCCATGGCGCCGTGGAGATGGATCGGCTGGTCGTAGCCCTCCTCGCGCAGGAGCGCCATGACCCGCTGCGCCTTGCCCAGCGCATAGGCGCCGACGATATGGGCGCGCTCGGGAAACAGGGCGACGGAGTCGAGGAGCTTGCGCACCTCCCCCCGCGTGTCCGGGTGGCGGAACACCGGCAGGCCGAAGGTCGCCTCGGTGATGAAGACGTCGCAGGGCACGACCTCATAGGGCAGGCAGGTCGGGTCCTCGGCGCGCTTGTAATCGCCGGACACCACGACCCGGGTGCCGCCGGCCTCGATGGCAATTTGCGCCGAGCCCAGCACATGGCCCGCCGGCGTGAAGCGCACCGTCACGTCCCCGACGCGCAGGCTTTCCCGCAAGGTCGCTTCCTGGGTCGAGCCGGCAAAATCCTCGCCGTAGCGCACGCCCATGATTCGCAGGGTCTCCCGTGTCGCCATGACGGAGCGGTGGCCCGAGCGGGCATGGTCCGAGTGGCCATGGGTGATCAGCGCCCGCTTCACGGGCCGGACCGGATCGATGTGGAAGTCGCCGAGGGGGCAATAGAGCCCTTGCGGAGTCTGGGTGAGGATGTCGGTGGAACGCAGCGCCATGGGTGGGAATATAGGGTCCGGCTTGTTGATGTCAGGCTGAGGGATAACGCCGAGCCAGCACCTTGGGGCCCGCAGCCTGTGAGCTGCGAGCCTGAAGGTTGATCGAGGGTGGCGCGTCGGGCAGCCCGGCTCGATGATCTGTGGTGAAAGGGAAGAGCCGGACTGCTCGTCACGCGCGGTTCTTTTCAGGTGGACCTGACAGAGCCAGAATCGACCCCCCGCGACCACAGGCGTGCGAGACCTGCGGCGGGACCGCTCCTTGCCCCACATCTGCGACGCCTCGCGAGCGCGCCCCTCGAAGGGCGAGGATGTCTGTTGGTATAGCTCGGCTTAGGACAGAAGTCAAGAACAAAGAGAGAACATGCCCGCTCCTCGGCGTGATGGCCGGGCTCGTCCCGGCCATCCACGTCTTCAATCGGAGCAAAGACGTGGATCCCCGGAACACGTCCGGGGATGACGCTGAGGGTGGCAGGACCCGTCTGCGGCCACCGGGGACGACAGGCGAGTACAACCATTGACAGCCCTTCCGCTCTCCCGCATCCAACAGCCATGCCACCGACCTCGACTGTCCGATCCACCGGCGATTTTCGCGCCGACCGCCGCTACGAATATGCCCGCGCCGCCTTCGACGAGCGCGATTTCGAGGCCGCGTCCGATCTGGCCCGGCAGGTGCTGGACCTCGCGCCGGATTTCGCCGCCGCCCATGCCATGCTGGGGCGCTCCTTGGCCGCGCTAGGCGCGCGGGAGGAGGCGGTCGAGGCACTGCGCCGGGCTCTCGCTCTCGAGCCTGTCGACGAACTGGGCGTGCGTCTCGACCTCGCGAGGCTCGGCGCACTGGCGCCCGACGAGGCCATCACGGACGGCTATGTGCGGGCGCTCTTCGACGGTTACGCGCCGAAATTCGACCAGCACCTGACCAAGAGCCTGTCCTATCGCGGACCGGAGCTGATTGCGGACGCCCTGCGCCGCGCCTGCTCCACGCGGAACCGGGATTATCGCTTCGGTCTCACCCTCGATCTGGGCTGCGGAACAGGGCTGATGGCACATGCGCTCGACGGGCTGTGCTCCTCCATCGAGGGCGTCGATCTCTCGCCCGGCATGCTGGAGAAAGCCGAGAAGACGAAGCTCTACGATGCCCTGCACGAGGGCGAGCTCGTGTCGTTCGTCTCAGGCCGCGCCAATGCTGAGGCCGATCTCGTGGTGGCGGCCGACGTGTTCGTCTACATGGCGGCGCTCGATGCAGCGTTCCGCGAGGCGCATCGTGTTTTGAAGCGCGAAGGTCTCTTCGCCTTCACCGTGCAGGCGCATGAGGGCGAAGGCTTCATCCTTGGCAACGACGCGCGCTACGCCCACAGCGAAGCTTACGTGCGCAATCTCGCAGAGACGGTGGGCTTCACGGTCGTGATCGTCGAGCGGGTCTCGACCCGGGAGGATCGCGGCGTTCCGGTCCCCGGGTTCCTGGCGGTGCTGCAGCGCTGACAATGCGGTTAGATCATCCCCAGCCCTCATCCCGAGGAGGTCGCGGAGCGACCGTCTCGAAGGAGCATCCAGTGCTCTCTGGATCCCCCTTCGAGACGCAGCCTCACGGCTGCTCCTCAGGATGAGGTTGCGTTTGTGGGAGCGGTTTACTGCGCCGGCGTCGACGGGTGCGGCGCGCTCTCGTAGCAGCCCAGCACCGACTGGTCGAAGTCAATGATTGAGCCGGTCATCATGCCGGACTCAGTGGACGCGAGGAACGCCACGGCGCGTGCTACTTCCCGTGGATCCAGCAGGCGGCCGAAGGGCTGCTCTGACGCCGCCTTTTCCAGCCAGCCGTCCTGGGCGCCGTGATAGGTCTTCATGATCCGGTCCTCGCCCGGCGTGTTCATCCAGCCGATGTTCAGCGCGTTCACGCGGATGCGCCAGGGCATGAGGCTAAAGGCGGCATTCTTGCTGAGCGTGGCGAGCGCGCCCTTGGATCCGCAATAGGCCGAGATGAAGGGCTGGCCGCCATGGGCCGACATGGACAGGATGTTGACCATCGTGCCCTCGATCTTTTCCCGCCGCATGATCTTGGCGGCCTCCTGCATGAGGAAGAACGGCGCGCGGACGTTCACCGCAAACATGCGGTCGAATAGCTCCGGGGTGGTGTCGAAGATCGTGCCGCGGTCGGTGATGCCAGCGGCGTTCACCAGCACGTCGACGCGCCCGAAGACGCCGTCGGCACGCGCGGTCACCTGGCGCGCCTCTTCGACGCTTTCGAGATCGGCGCGCACGAATTCCGTGTGGCAGCCCTGGTTGGAGATCTCCCGCGCCACCGCATGCCCGCGCTCCTCGTTGCGGCCGCAGATCACGATGCCCTTGGCGCCGCGCTCGGCCAGCGTGCGGGCAATGGCCTCGCCCACACCCTGCGTGCCTCCGGTGACGACGGCGACGGCGTTCTGGAACTGTGTCTCGTGGGGCATGGCTTTGGTTTTCTCGTTGGGTTGACTGGCGTTGGGCCGAGCTGAAAGGAACTTGAGCCGGATGGCAAGCCGGCAAAGGGAGGCGTTCACATGTTCTCTTGCCGCTGTGATCCTCACCTGCGCAGGGATGACATAGGGGAATGCTGCCGAGGCTCGCTATGGCGGAACCTTTCCGACAACCTTATCTTGAGGACTCATGTCCCAGCGTCCCGCCACTCTTCTCCCCAAAACCTTTCGTGACTGGTTCAAGAGCCGCGGCTGGAAGCCGAGGACGCACCAGCTGGATCTGCTCGCCAAGGCGCGAGAGGGACGGTCCGTGCTGCTCGTGGCGCCCACCGGGGCGGGCAAGACGCTCGCCGGGTTCCTGCCGAGCCTGGTGGAACTCTCGGAGCGGGGAAGCCGGGGCTTAAGGGAGAAGCGTGGGCTCCACACCCTCTACATCTCGCCCCTGAAGGCGCTCGCCACCGATGTTGCCCGCAACCTCGAGATTCCGGTAGCCGAGATGGGTCAGCCCATTCGGATCGAGACCCGCACCGGCGATACACCCTCGCACAAGCGCGCCCGCCAGATCGAGCAGCCGCCGGACATCCTTCTCACCACGCCGGAGCAGCTGGCGCTGCTGCTGGCCCACGCGGAGGCGCAGGAGTTCTTCCAAAATCTGCGGCGCGTGGTGCTGGACGAGCTGCACTCGCTCGTCACCTCGAAGCGCGGCGACCTGCTGTCGCTGGGTTTGGCAAGGCTGATGACGATCGCCCCGCAGGTGACGGCCGTTGGGTTGTCGGCGACGGTACGCGAGCCGGATGATCTCAGGCGCTATCTGGTGCCGCAGCGCTCTGCAGATTCCCTCCCCCTTGCGGGGAGGGATGAAGGGTGGGGGTCGCAAAGTCAGAACTCCATGCCTGATCCAGACGGTCCTGTCGCTGATACGGCGCCAGCCTTGGCTGAACGCTCACCCGGTCGCACCACCCCCACCCCTGACCCCTCCCCGCAAGGGGGAGGGGAAACACCCATGGCCGATCTCGTCGTGGTGAAGGGCGGCGCTCAGCCGGACATTCGCATGCTCGACCTCGACGAGCGCCTGCCGCTCGCCGGCCACACGGCCTCCCTCTCGATGCCGGCGATCTACGCGCTCATCCGCACGCACAAGACGACGCTCGTGTTCGTCAACACGCGCCTGCAGGCGGAGTACACGTTCCAGGAACTCTGGAAGCTCAACGACGACAACCTCGCCATCGCGCTTCACCACGGTTCCCTCGACGTGTCGCAGCGCCGGCGCGTCGAGGAGGCGATGGCGGCGGGAAAATTGAAAGCCGTGGTCTGCACGGCGACGCTCGATCTCGGCATCGACTGGGGCGATGTGGACCTCGTGGTGAATGTGGGCGCGCCGAAAGGGGCTTCCCGCATCATGCAGCGCATCGGCCGCTCGAACCACCGCATGGACGAGCCCTCGGAAGCCTATCTCGTGCCCGCGAACCGCTTCGAGATTCTCGAATGCCGCGCTGCGCTCGATGCCGTGCACGAGGCCGCGCAGGACACGCCCGATGCGCGGGTCGGTGCGCTCGACGTGCTGTGCCAGCACATCCTCGGCATGGCCTGCGCCGGGCCTTTCGACCTTGCGGAACTGTACGAGGAGGTGCGTTCCGCAGCGCCGTATGCCGGTTTGTCCTGGGAGGATTTCGAGGCCTGCGTCGCGTTTGTCGCAACGGGCGGTTATGCCCTTCGTGCCTATGAACGCTTCGCCAAGATCGTGAAAGGCAACGATGGGCTGTGGCGTGTGCGCGATGCCAGGGTGGCGCAGCAATACCGGCTCAACGTGGGCACCATCGTCGAGTCGAGCATGATCAAGGTGCGGCTCGGAAAGTCCCTGCGCTCGCGCCCCGGCACGGTGCTGCCGCGCGGGCGAATTCTTGGCGAGATCGAGGAATCCTTTGCCGAGACATTGACGCCGGGAGACACCTTTCTCTTCGCCGGCGAGGTGCTGCGCTTCGAGGGCATCTCCGAGGACGAGGTTCTGGCCACCCGAGCGGGGGCGGGCACCGATCCGATGGTCCCGTCCTACGAGGGCGGCAAGTTCCCGCTCTCGACCTTTCTCGCGGCGCGTGTGCGGGAGATCTTGGCCGACCCGTTCGAATGGGATCGCCTGCCGCCGCAGATGACCGAGTGGCTTCTGCAGCAGCGCCGCCGCTCCATCGTGCCGGGCGCGCGCGATCTCCTGGTCGAGACCTTTCCCAGGGCCAACCGCTTCTACATGACCTGCTTTCCCTTCGAAGGCAGGCTGGCGCACCAGACGCTCGGCATGCTGCTCACCCGCCGCCTGGAGCGCGCCAAGCTCAAGCCCCTGGGTTTCGTCGCCAACGATTACGGCATCGCGGTCTATGCCTCGGGCGACATTGCAGCGCGAGCCGCGCGCGAGCCCGGTTTCCTGGACGAGCTGTTCTCCGAGGACATGCTGGGCGACGACCTTGAGGATTGGCTCGCCGAATCCTCCCTCATGAAGCGCACCTTCCGCCAATGCGCGGTGATCGCGGGCCTCATCGAGCGCCGCTTTCCGGGCGAGAAGAAGACCGGCCGGCAGGTGACGATCTCCACCGATCTCGTCTACGACGTGCTGCGCAAGCACGAGCCTGATCACGTGTTGTTGCGCGCCGCGCGGGCGGATGCGGCAACGGGACTCCTCGACGTGAGGCGCCTCGGCATGATGCTTGAGCGCATCCGGGGGCGAATCATCCATAAGCCGCTCGACCGGGTTTCTCCCTTAAGCGTGTCCGTCATGCTGGAGATCGGCCGCGAGCGCGTCTATAGCGACAACGCGGACGAGATTCTGGCCGAGGCGGAAGCAGCGCTTCTCGACGAGGCTTTGGCGTGACGGCATTGCGAAAGAACAAAGAGACAACGCACGAGATCGAGCTCAAGGGGCAGCCGGCGCTGCTCGATCTGACGGGCGCGATGTACCTGGCCCGGCACGACGCCCTGCTCGTGGCCGATCTCCATTTCGAGAAGGGCTCGTCCTTTGCCCGGCGCGGCATGATGCTGCCGCCCTACGACACGCGCGAGACGCTTGCTGCGCTCTCCGACGCGGTGTTCCGCTTCAACCCGAAGACCGTGATCGCGCTCGGCGACAGTTTTCACGATATCGGCGGGCCGGATCGCCTCGGGACCGAGGAGCGCACGACGCTCGGCGACGTTCAGAAGGGCCGCGAGTGGATCTGGGTCACGGGCAACCACGACCGCATCCTGCCCGACAGCATCGGCGGGCAGGTGGTGGAGGAGATGAGCTTAGGCTCCCTCACCCTGCGCCATGAGCCCATGGCCGGCGAGCAGGCGGAGGTCGCCGGCCATCTCCATCCGGTCGGCAAGGTGGTGATGCGCGGGCGGTCCACGCGGCGGCGGTGCTTCCTCACCGACGGCAGCCGCTGCGTGATGCCGGCGCTCGGCGCCTATGCAGGTGGACTCAATGCCTGCGACGCGGCGTTCAAGCCGCTGTTCCCGAACGGCTTCACCGCGCATCTCATCGGCACGGAACGGATTTTCGCGATCGCGAAGTCTATGCTGTGTAGGGATTGAGCATTGAGTCTCCCCTGTCATTCCGGGGCCGCGCAGCGGAGCCCGGAATCCATAACCGCTAACGATGCAGAACGAGGTGTGATGCTTATCGCTCTGTTCTAAAATGTCGTGTTTATGGATTCCGGGCTCTCGCTCACGCTCGTCCCGCAATGACAGGGTGTCGCCCGCTCACTCCACCGTCTTGACCACCGGCGCCTCCGAAAACCGCGCCTGCCGTGGCGCGAGTTCGTGACCCTGTGCCTGCGTGAGAAGCCCGTAGAGATCAGGCCTGCGACCGCGGATCCAGCGCCGTCCCGTGGCAAGCGGCAGGAGGCTGAGGTCGAGGTCGGCGACGACCAAGGCATCGTCCGCTTTCCACGTTTCCGCGACGATCCGGCCATAGCAATCGATGATCATGCTGTTGCCCGTGCGCACCTCGCCGTCATCCTCGCCGACGCCGTTCGCAAACAGCAGGAAATAGCCGTTGTCGTGCGCGCGGGCCGGCAGCCAGCGCATCAGCCATTCGCGTCCCTTGGGGCCTCGGAACTCCGCTTCGATGGCCTCCGGATCGGCATGGCGGTTCTCCCAGAGGGCGGGGTCGATCAGCCCCATCGCCTGGGGGCTGCGCGAATGGCAGCCGCCGGTCTGGTGCGGCGCCATGACGATGTCGGCGCCGAGCAGGGCCGTGGCGCGGGCATTCTCGACAAGGTTGTTGTCCCAGCAGATGAGAACGCCGACCTTCACGCCCCAGGGCGTGTCGAACACCGTGTAGCTGTCGCCGCTCGAGATGCAATCGTTCTCGAAGGCGTGGAGCTTGCGGTGACGATGCACCTGTCCGTCAGGCATGCACACCATATAGGTGTTGAACAGGCGACCATCATCAGCCTTCTCGATCAGACCGACGCCGATGGCCATGTCGAATTGTGCCGCGAGCTTGAGGACAGCCTGGGTCGAGGACCCGGATGGAACGGCTTCCGAGAGCGCCTCGATAGGCTCACGTGGAAGGTTACGCACATGCCAATATCCAGTCAGGCACATCTCGGGAAAAGCGAGGATTTTCACCTGGCGCTCGGCGGCGTCCCGGCAGAAGCGCTCGACCACCGACATGTTATAGGCCTTATCATTGGCTTTATGGTGAAACTGAACCGTTCCGCATTTGAGAATCATCGCGTCAAACCTCTGCCGTTCCATCCGCAGGATCGCTCTCCGGTCCTTACACGTAAAGCCTTGGGTGACGCACCTTGGATCAATCGCGCCGGAAGATCACATTGGCGAGCCAGCCGAAGAAGATGGCGATCACGGCCGTTGCAAGGCCGTAGAACAGCGACCAGTCGCGGGCGACGAAGCCGACCTGCTCCTCGAAGCCGGTCTTCACCAGCTCGAAATTGGTGGTCGTGCGGGCCAGGATCACGGTGTCGGCAAAGAGCGTCACATCCACATCGTAATTGCCGGGCGGTGCGGTGGCCGGCAGCGGAATGCCTGCGCGGAAGATATCCGGGGTCAGGAAGGTCACGCCGCGCTCGTCTTCGAGATAGAGGCCTTCCTGCGCCTTGAGACGGTAAAGGGCGTCCCGGAACGGCCTGTCCGCTCCATTGCGGTCGGTGGTGAAGTCGTTGGAATTGACGAGGGCCGTGAGCCCGATCTTCTGCCGCTGGCGCAGCTGGACGCTTGTGATCTCCGAAATCGGCCGGGAGGTCATCACGGAGATATAGGCCGGGACCGAGGGAAACTTCTGCTGTTCCTGGTTGATCCAGACGGGGCCGAGCCGCTCCTTCTCGCGCACGGTCAGGAACTGGCGCGGGCCGCGCACCGTCACCACCACGTCATAGGCCGTGGCGCGGGCGACCGTCTGGGCGTCGCGCTCGATGGCGCCGAACACCGCGATCTCCGTGCCGGTATAGTTGGAGTTGATCAGCACCCTGTGGTTCGACAGCGACGTGATCAGGGTCTCGGCGCTGGCGGGAGTGGGGCTCGCCAGCAGGAGCAGGAGAAGACTGAGCGTCCTCACTGGCGCACCTCCTGCACGGAGATGGAGAAGGGCTCCTCCGGCTGCAGCACGAGCTCGAGCCCGAAGCGCAGGCCCACGGCCAGCAGCAGGATCGCGAGCAGGAAGCGGAACAGCTCCGCCC
>JAESFL010000353.1_pt1 | contig 36626 bp, 34 predicted proteins | sample 9269401 | NCBI WGS metagenome assembly JAESFL01 (sample SAMN14506025, study PRJNA617098) | algae metagenome | isolation source: Gloeocapsa sp. UFS-A4-WI-NPMV-4B04 and co-occurring heterotrophs from desert... | place: USA: Utah | collected 2006-10-01 | reverse complement strand
CAGGCAATCAGGAAGCAGGGTGGTCTGCCGGCGGTCTTCCCCTTCAACGAAACGCTTCATGCTGCCCTCCGTCGATCAAGAGCAGCTTAGCAGATCAACGCGTTTCCACACAGCCTGGACCCAAAGGAGACTTTCCGGTGGCTGACCGGCCCCACGCAGGCCGCACTTCCCGCCTTCTGCGCCCTTGTCTGCAGGCCCAAGAACTCCATTCTCATTACCCAGAGGCACCGGAACAAACCGGTCACTGCGCGCCAACGCAGCCTCGTAAGAACCAATTCGGAGGGAGCATATGGTGGGATTGTCGCGCCGGAGCCTGCTCGCCGCCTTGGCGATGTCGGCTGCCGCCCCTAGCCTGACCAAGGCTCAGGGCCTGTCTGATCGGAACATTTTCATCATTGTCCCTTTCACTCCGGGCAGCGGGCCCGATGTGCTGGCGCGCATCGTCGGCGAGGAGTTGCGCAAACGCTGGAACCAGCCCGTCATCATCGACAACAAGCCTGGCGCCAGCGGCAACATCGGTGCGGCCGCTGCGGCTCGCGCAGAGCCCGATGGTCATACGATCTTGCTCAGCGTCAACACGTTCCTGATGAATGCAGCGCTCTCCAAGAGCCTCTCCTACGATCCCGTGAAGAGCTTCGCGCCGATCGTCGAACTCGCCACAGGTTCGCTTGTTCTGGCCGTCCATCCCTCAATCCCGGTGAAGAGCACACGGGAGCTGATCGACTATGCCAAGGGCAAGCCTGGCCATGTCACCTACGCGTCGCCCGGGCGCGGGACGCCCCAGCATCTCGCGATGGAGCTGTTCAAGCTCACGGCCGGCGTGGATCTCCGGCACGTTCCCTACACAGGCTCTGCCGGCGCCGTGAAGGATCTGGTGGGCGGGCATGTGGGTGCGATGTTCGTGCCGGTGCACACCGTGCTGCCGATGGCCGCCGAGAACCAGGTCCGCCTGCTGGCGCTTGGAAGCGAGAAGCGCTCCAGGCTCGCGCCGGATGTGCCGACCCTGGCGGAAGAGGGGGTCAGCGGGTTCGAGGTCGACCTCTGGTATGCCTTGAGCGCTCCAGCCGGCACGCCGAAGGACATCATCGACCGCTACAACAAAGTCGTGAATGAGATACTGGCGTCGCCCGATGTCCGCGACCAGTTCGCCAAGCAGGGGCTCGTGCCGGTCGGTGGTTCGCCTCAGCAATTGGCTGCACTCATCGAGAAGGATCTGCCCCGCTGGGCGAAAGTGGTCAAGGACGCAGGCATCGCTCAGGAGTGAGCGCCAAAACTGCTTCCATGTGCGAAGCGACAAAGCAAGCCGAGAATCGGAGCGTTGTCCTGGCTCACCGCTAGGGCATCGGGCCTCCGTTCTACAAGGCATTTTACAAGGAGATTTCAATGAAGCGGATCGATGCGTTTACGCACTTCTTTCCGAAAGGTTACTACGATCTGATGGGAGAGGTCGCGGGGCACATGGGAGACATGGTCCGCCGTGCTCGCGCCATTCCGGCGATCCATGATCTCGACGAGCGCTTCCGCGTGATGGACAAGTTCCCCGATTATGCGCAGGTTCTGTCGCTGCCGGCTCCACCGCTGGAGATCATCTCGGGAGGGAACCCGGATACGGCGCTCGAACTTGCAAAGCGCTGCAATGACGGGCTTGCGGAACTCTGCGCCAAATATCCTGACCGGTTTCCGGCCTTCGTTGCCCAGACGCCTCTTGCGGCTCCGGACGCCGGCGTAGCGGAAACCCAGCGCGCTATCCGCGATCTCGGCGCGATCGGCACCCAGATCTACAGCAATGTGGCCGGCAAGCCGCTCGACCGGCCGGAGTTCGAAGCCTTCTTCGCGGCCATGAATGAACTCCGCAAGCCGATCTGGCTGCATCCGTCCCGGGGCGCCAGCCATCCGGACTATCTGGATGAGAAGAAGTCGCTCTATGAGATCTGGTGGACCTTCGGCTGGCCCTACGAGACCAGTGTTGCGATGGCGCGGCTCGTCTTCTCACAGACGCTCGACAAGTATTCGAATCTCAAGATCATCGCGCACCACCTCGGCGCCATGGTTCCCTATTTTGAAGGGCGCGTCGGGCCGGGGTGGGATCAGCTCGGCAAGCGCACCTCCGACGAGGACTACTTCTCCCTCCTGAAGAGTCTGAAGAAGCGTCCGCTGGACTACTTCAAACAGGATTTCTACGCCGACACGGCCGTGTTTGGCTCAAAGGCGGCGACCATGTGCGGCCTCGAGTTCTATGGCGTCGACAATGTCGTGTTTGCATCCGATTGCCCCTTCGATCCCGAGCAGGGACCCGGCTACATCCGTGAGACCCTCCAGATCCTGGAGGGTCTGGACCTGTCCCAGGAGGATAAGGAAAAGATCTACTTCAGGAACCTGGAAAAGCTCACCGGGCATCGCTTCTCAAGCTGACCATGAGCGACGGAAGACAGCACGACGCGCCGGTCATCATCGTTGGAGGCGGCCCTGTCGGCATGGGGCTGGCGATTGAGCTCGGGCAACGCGAAATCCGCTGCGTGGTCGTCGAGCGCTACACGTCCCCGCAACCCATTCCGAAAGGGCAGAATCTTACCCAGCGGACGATGGAGCATTTCTATTTCTGGGGTGCGGAGCAGGAGCTGCGTGCAGCGCGAACCATTCCACGCGAATTTGGCATTGGTGGATTGACGGCGTACGGGACCCTGCTGGGGGGCTATACCTACGACTGGCTTCAGCGGGAGCTCGTCAGACCCTTCTACTTCACGGACAACGAGCGGCTGCCGCAATATGCAACTGAGGCCGTGCTCCGGCAGCGTGTCGCCGAGATCCCGCATGTGAGCACGTTCTATGGGTGGAACGCCGAGGAGATAAATCAGGACGCTGATGGCGTGCATGTGGTCATCGCGAGGCGTGGGCAGAATGAACGCCAAGTTCTGCATGCCCAGTACATTATAGGCTGTGACGGCAGCCGGTCTCTGGTGAGGGAGCAGAGCGGCATCACCCAGACCCGCTCGGACCATGATCGGCTCATGGTCCTTCTGGTGTTCCGCTCCAAAAGTCTCCACCAACTCCTGGACCGGTTCCCTGGCAAGTCATACTACAATGTTCTTGATCCGGAACTGGAGGGATACTGGAAATTCTTCGGCCGGGTGGACCTCGGAACGACGTGGTTCTTCCATGCGCCGGTCCCGCTTGGGACGACAATGGATAATTTCGACTTCAGGCAATATCTTCATGCCGCAGTAGGGGCAGAGTTCGATGTCGAGTTCGAGCATATCGGATTCTGGGAGCTGCGGATTGCCACGGCAGATACTTACCGAAAGGGCCGCATCTTCATTGCCGGTGATGCGGCGCACAGCCATCCGCCCTATGGTGGCTATGGCATTAACACCGGTTTCGAGGACGCGGCAAATCTTGGCTGGAAGCTTGCCGCCACGTTGCAAGGTTGGGCCGGGTCCAAGCTCCTGGACACTTATGACGAAGAACGAAGGCCGGTCTTTCAATCGACGGCACGGGATTTCATCGAGCGGGCCATCGCGGCCGATAGGCAATTCCTGGAGACATTCAGTCCAGATCGCGACCGGAGCACGTTCGAGCATGAATGGCAGGCGCGGAGCTCCGGCGCAAAGGCCGAGATCAATGCCTTCGAGCCCAACTACCGCGGTTCCCCGATCGTGTGGGGCGATTCCGGGAGCGGCTGCAGCGCTCTCGGTTCACACAGTTTCACGGCACGGGCGGGGCATCACCTTGCGCCTTCGCTTCTCTCGTCGGGCCGTAACGTCTTCGAGGATCTGGGCCAGGGCTTCTCCCTCCTGGGCCTAGACGTCCATGAAACTACCTTGAGATCCTTCGAAGCCGCCGCTAGGCGACTGGGCATGCCGCTCAAGATCATCCAGGATACCTGCGACGGCGACCGCGAGCGGTATCAGGCAAGGCTGATCTTCATCCGCCCCGACCAGTTCGTCGCCTGGGCTTCCAGCGAGAGCGACGTTGACGGAGGAGAGGTCCTGAGGCGGACTATTGGTGCAGGATAGCGGCAAACAAGAGTTAGTGACCTGCAATTGTAATGCCGCCCTTGGCAGACGCAGCCTTCTGGCCGGAGGCCTCGAACTGCTTGAGGTAGGCGGTCAGGTCCTTAATCCGCTGCTCGTCCTTCAGGCCGGCATACACCATCTTGGTGCCAGGGATCTTGGCCTTGGGATCCTTGATGTATTCGGAAAATGTCGCCTCGTCCCAAGTGAGGCCTGAGTTTTTGTTAGCGGGGGAATAGTTGTAGCCTTCCACCGTTCCGGCCTTCCGGCCGAAGAGGCCATTGAGCACCGGACCAACTGCGTTCTTGGCCGTGGGGCCAACCTGATGGCATGCCCGGCATTGCGCAAATACCTTCTCGCCGGCTGCCACATCTTGGGCCTCAACTATCGTCGGACTAAATGCCAAGGTGATGAATGTGAGAAGAGGAATGCGCATCGGAGAGCCTTTCAGTGGTCACGGTTGCCAAGGCACAACCAGAGAATGACATAGCGGTTCCATAGACTCCGCCTACCGTTCTAGTGAGAGCAGAGAACCTGAAGAGAACAATCGGTTTGAAATAGCCGCGACCTGTTTGCTCTTGCCTGGATTGACGCATTGCACAATCAATGTGTGCAATGCGTCAACGTCATCGATTCTGTTATCGATTTTCCTGATCGCGCCGTCCAAAACATCTTGCCTTATCATCGAATCGGCAAAAACAATCATGGCTGCAGGTGCGTTACATGATCGTTGAATTTCTATTCTATTCAGTCACGAATGATTGACTGGCATTCGGGCCGTTCTAAGATTCATAGTTTAGTTACGCGGGAAGATGCACCCATAATCAAAAATCGGGAGGAACGAGATGGTCAGTCTGACGATCAATGGAACTGTTCATCAAGTCGATGCTGAACCAGACACGCCTCTCCTATGGGTCATACGCGAGCAGGTCGGACTGACCGGCACGAAATATGGCTGCGGCGTTGCCCAATGCGGCGCCTGCACCGTTCATGTGGATGGCGTTGCCACACGTTCCTGCAGCCTCCCGATATCGGCGGTTACGTCTGAGCAGAAGATCGTGACAATCGAGGGTTTGTCTCCGGACACGTCGCATCCATTGCAGAAGGCGTGGCTTGAACTCGATGTTCCGCAATGCGGCTATTGTCAGACAGGTCAGATCATGGCCGCTGCGGCACTCCTCCAGGCCAACCCCAGCCCTTCTGACGAGGTCATTGTGGCCGAGATGACGAATATCTGTCGATGTGGAACCTACAACCGCATCAAGGCGGCCATCAAGCTCGCTGTATCAGAGAACCGCGGCTGACCGGGATCAGGAGGAACTTATGACTGCAGCACTCGATGTATCTCGCCGCTCATTCCTCGTCGGTTCCGCTGCTGCAGCTGGAGGACTGGCGCTGGGCTTCAACATTCCCTTCACCGGGCAGGCGCTTGCGCAAAGCAATCCTGAGATCAATGCCTGGGTGATAGTGAGGCCGGATGAAACAGTGGTGGTTCGGATCGGTCGCGTCGAGATGGGGCAGGGCACTCTGACAGGCCTTGCCCAGCTCGTTGCTGAAGAGCTTGAATGCGACTGGGCAAAGGTCACGACCGAGTATCCGACCCCAGGTCAGAACGTTGCCCGCAGCCGTGTCTGGGGCAATTTCCAGACGGCCGGGAGCCGGGGTGTGCGCGATTCACATGATTACATGCGCAAGGGAGGTGCCGCCGCCCGGCAGATGCTGATCCAGGCCGCCGCCAACGGGTGGGGAGTGCCGGCCGGCGAGTGCACAGTCGCAAAAGGCGTGATCACTCATTCTCCATCAGGCCGCACGACAAGCTATGGCAAGGTCGCCGAGGCGGCCTCGAAGCTCGAGGCTCCGAAGGACGTTCAGCTCAAGGATCCCAAGGACTGGACGATTGCCGGAAAACCCGTCAAGCGGCTCGACACGGCCGAAAAGCTGAACGGCTCCCAGATCTACAGCATCGACGTGAAGCGTCCGGGGATGCTCAATGCTGCCATCAAGGCCTGCCCGGTGTTCGGCGGAAAGCTCAAGAGCTTCGATGCCGCACAGGCTCAAGGCATGCCCGGGGTCAAGAAGGTCGTTGCCGTCGGCGACAATGCCGTCGCGGTCGTCGCCGACACGTGGTGGCGTGCCAAGACGGCTCTCGATGCCCTTCCCATCGAATGGGATGGAGGCCCGAATGCGGGTCTCTCCAGCGAGGGCATCGATCAGATGCTCAAGGAAGGGCTGACGGCGGAACAGGCTTTCGTCGGCAACCAGGCGGGTGATGTTAAAGCGGCCATCGCGGGTGCAGCCAAGAAGGTGGAAGCCGACTACGGCTTCCCGTACCAGCATCATGCCACCATGGAGCCCATGAACGCCACGGCGCTGTGGACCAACGAGAAATGCGAGGTCTGGACGGCAACGCAGAATGCCGAGGCTGCTCTCGCCACAACAGCGGCCGCCTCGGGCCTGCCGATCGACAAATGCGATGTTTACCGCCACAACCTCGGCGGCGGCTTCGGCCGGCGCGCCACCAGCCACGACTACGTCCGTCAGGCGGTCCTGATCGCCAAGGAGATGCCGGGCACGCCCGTGAAGCTGATCTGGTCCCGTGAGGAAGACATGCTGCACGGGCATTATCACCCGATCACTCAAGCCAGGTTGGTCGGTGCCCTCGATGCGGACGGCAACCTGACCGGGCTGCAGATGCGCATCTCCGGTCAGTCGATCCTGGCCGGTGTCAACCCTCAAGGGCTTCAGAACGGTCGGGACCCCGCGACCTTCCAGGGCTTGAATCCGACCGGGACCGAGGGTGTGCTCGGCTACACGATCCCGAACCTGCTCATCGATCATGCCATGCGAAACCCGCCGATCCCGCCGGGCTTCTGGCGTGGCGTGAACAACAATCAGAATGCTCTGTACCTCGAGTGCTTTATGGATGAGCTGGCGCATGCCGCTGGCAAGGATCCGCTGGAGTTCCGGCGCAAGCTACTCGTCAACCATCCCAAGCACCTCGCCGTGCTCAACGCAGTGGCCGAGAAAGCCGGCTGGGGTACGCCAGCGCCGCAAGGCGTCCACCGCGGACTTGCCCAGCACATGGGCTATGGCAGCTACGTTGCAGCCTGTGCGGAGGTCTCGGTCGGCGACAACGGCGTGCTGAAGATCCATCGCATCGTGGCTGCGACGGATTGTGGCCATGCGGTCAATCCCCAGCAGATCGCAGCCCAGATCGAAGGTTCGTTCGTCTACGGACTGACGGCCCTGCTTTACGGCGAGATCACTCTGAAAGACGGCAAGGTGGAGCAGGAGAACTTCGACACCTACCAGATGATGCGCATGGACGAAATGCCAGAAGTCGAATCCATCGTGATGCCATCGGGGGATTTCTGGGGCGGTGTCGGCGAGCCGACGATCTTCGTGGCGGCGCCGGCAGTGCTGAATGCCATCTTCGCCGCGACTGGAAAAAGAATCCGCTCCGGTCCGTTGACGAAAGCGGATCTGCGCAGGGCATGAGGCCGTGAGCAGGACGCGTCTGGTATCTGCTCTCACCCTGGGTAGCATGATGTCGATGGCGGTTACCATGATGGCCGAAGCGGTGCCGGCGGCGGCTCAAAGCATGGCGCCTCCCGGGGCCACAGCCTGCTCCGGCTGTCATGGCCCGGGCGCTTCCGATGCGGCCGTTCCCCCGCTTCACGGTCGCCCATCGGAGGAGATCGCTGCTGCCATGCAGGACTACCGGACGGGCCAGCGTTCGGCGACGGTCATGGATCGCATCGCCAAGGGCTTCACGGATGAGGAAACCCGCGCCATTGCATCCTGGCTCAGTCAGCAGCCTTGAGAGGTCGGCATGTCTCAGGCCCTGACCCGAAGGACGCTTCTGACAACGGCAGCCGTGGGCGCAGCCGCCGCTGCATTCCCCCACCGGACGGCTGCCCAGTCCTCGCTGAGGGTTGTCGTCGTCGGAGGCGGTTTCGGAGGGGGTACGTGCGCCCGGGAATTGAAGCGCAAGGGGCTTGCTGTAACCCTCGTCGAGGCGAACGCTGTCTATACCGCCTGTCCCTTCAGCAACGCGGTGCTTGCCGGCCTGCGTCCAATCGAGACGCAACAGTTCAAGCTCGATGCTGTCGAGAAAGGCGGGATCGACATCGTCCGGCAAAGGGCGACCCGCGTCGATCCACAAGCCCGACGCGTCGTTCTCGAGGATGGTTCGTCGCTGGATTACGACCGTCTCGTCCTCTCTCCAGGGATTGACATCAGGTTCGATGCCTTGCCCGGCTACGACAAGGCGGCAGCCGCGACCCTGCCGCATGCCTGGAAGGCTGGAGAGCAGACGATCCTCCTGCGCCGCCAGCTCGAAGCGATGGATGATGGCGGTACGTTTGTCATGGCGGCTCCCGCCAATCCGTTTCGCTGTCCACCGGGGCCCTACGAGCGGGTGAGCCTGATCGCGCATTACTTTAAGACGTACAAGCCTCGTTCCAAGCTCCTCATCCTGGATGCAAAGGACAGCTTCTCCAAGCAGCGTCTGTTCCAGGCCGCGTGGCAGGATCTCTATCCCGATATAATAGAATGGGTGCCCCTGTCGTCCGGCGGCAAGGTGATCGAGGTCGACGCGACGACCAGGACGCTAGTTACCGACTTTGGGCGGCATACCGGCGACGTCGTCAATGTCATCCCGCCACAGCGTGCCGGCCAGATCGCTCAGGTGGCCGGCGTTGCGGATCGGACCGGATGGTGCCCAATCGACCCCGTGACCTTCGAGTCCCGCCTTCAGCCGAATATCCACGTGATCGGCGATGCGTCGATTGCGGGCGGCATGCCGAAGTCGGCTTTTTCCGCCAACGTCCAGGGAAAGGTGTGCGCTGTGGCAATCGCAAGCCTCCTCCGAGGCGACGCTCCGGTTGAGCCAAAGCTGATCAACACCTGCTACAGCCTCGTGGCACCCGATTACGGGATTTCCGTCGCCGGCGTGTACAGTCCACGCAATGGGGTGCTGACCGATGTGGAGGGTGCTGGCGGCACCAGCCCCGTGAACGCACCGCCTTCCTTCAGGGCTCAGGAAGCTGCCTATGCCGAAGCTTGGTTCCAGACCATCGCCAGTGAAGTCTATGGCTGATGAGTTCTCGGTGCTGGCGGTGGCCTTGGCTCTTCTCGCCCTCATCCCAAGCCAAGTCAGGGCGCAGAACCTGCGCCCTTATGAGGTCGCGGGTGACGCTATCCCGGCGCCGCTAATCGGGGTCAGGGGGGATCCTGCTCGCGGTCGTGCCATCGTCGTGGATCGTCAGAGGGGCCTTTGCCTGCTGTGCCACGCCGGCCCCTTTCCGGAGCAGCGCTTTCAAGGAAACCTCGCTCCCGACCTGACAGGGGTCGGGGCGCGCTGGTCGGAAGGCCAGTTGAGGCTTAAGATCGTGGACAGCAGGCGGCTGAACCCTGCAACGATCATGCCACCCTACTACAGCACCGACGGCCTCGTTCGGGTCGGGCGGAACTGGCAGGATAAGCCCGTGTTGAGCGCAGAGCAGGTCGAGGACGTGGTGGCGTTCCTCACAACCCTAACGGAGACGCCATGAGCCGGAAGTCGGACCCCGTTGAGATGTCGAGACGTGAGATTCTTGCAGCCGGCGCGGGAGCTTTGGCGCTGATCGTTGCACGCCCCGCTCGGGCTACGCCCGAGAGCATGGCTGGCGCCATCAAGGCCTTCATTGGCGAGGCGGAGGTGCGTGAGGGGAGGGTGACCCTCGAAATTCCCCCACTCGTGGAAAACGGCAACTCCGTACCCCTGACGGTGAAGGTCGACAGCCTGATGACCCCGCAGGATTTTGTGAAGACTATCGCCGTCTTCAACGAACGCAATCCGCAGCCAAACGTCGCCCTCTTCTACCTAAACCCACGGGCCGGCCGAGCCACCGTGTCCACCCGCATCCGCTTGGGAGACTCACAAAACATCGTTGCAATCGCTCAGCTGAGCGACGGCACATTCTGGTCCGACAAGGCCGAACTCATCGTCACCTTGCCGGCCTGCGTGGAGAGCTGAACATGGCACGCGCACTCATCAATGTCCCGGCTAAAGCCAAGCGAGGAGATGTCATAGAGATCAAGGCCCTTATCTCGCATCCGATGGAGACGGGATATCGAACCGGGCCTGACGGAGCGCTCGTGCAGCGCGATATCATCAATCGGTTCATCTGCACCTATAATGGTGAGGAGATCTTCAGCGCGGACCTGTTCCCGGCCATCGCCGCCAACCCGTTTCTCGCCTTTACCACGACTGCCATGGAGAGCGGACGCATCGCTTTCCGATGGATCGACGACAGGGGACAAGCACATCTGGAAACAGCAGAGATCACGGTCGAATGAGGAGAGTGCTGAAGGGGGTCGCGCTGACCGCCGGGTTCGTGGGCGGGCTAGGCCTTTGCATCTCTCTTGCCACTGCTCAATCTCCGCCGATATCGGAGCGTAAGTCCGGGTTCGAGTTCATGAGCCCGGAGTCGCAGGCGACCCAACAGGACGACTTCTCGAACCCGGGCATGCTGTGGGTTGCTGAGGGAGAGGCGCTCTGGAACGCGAAGGCTGGTGCGACCGGGCGCTCCTGCGCCGAGTGCCATGGGGATGCGGCCGTAAGCATGAAGGGCGTTGCCGCGCGCTATCCTGTCTATTTCTCCGAGAGCCGACGGCCTATTGATCTCCAGAGCCGCATCAATGTCTGTCGGAAGGTCAACCAGAACGGAATACCTTTTCCGCTCGAAAGCCGGGAGCTTCTCGCGCTCTCAGCCTTCATTGGAAATCAGTCGCGCGGCATGCCGATCGCGACGGGTGAAGACAAGCGTCTGGAACCATTCCGCGCGAGAGGACAGGAGATTTATGAACAGCGGCAGGGCCAGCTGAACTTCTCCTGCGCCAATTGTCATGATGCCAACTGGGGGAGAAGCCTTGCCAGCAGCGTGATCCCTCAGTCTCATCCAACGGGCTATCCTCTCTATCGCCTAGAATGGCAGAGCATGGGATCACTGCAGCGGCGGCTGCGAAACTGCATGGTAGGGGTGCGGGCGGAGCCGTATCCCTACGGCTCGCAGGAATATGTCGAACTCGAACTGTTCCTGATGACCCGGGCCAGGGGCATGCCCCTGGAAACACCAGCCGTTCGTCCCTAATGGCGCTCGCGGCGCGGGCTAGCCGCTGGTGGGCTTATCCCCCAGCTTGGGTCCAACGGTTAGGGAGATCGCCTCCCCCGGCTTGAGCCCGTAGGCGGCAAGAGCCCGGCTCAATTCTTGTGCCGCGGCACCGGCCCTGATCTGATCGGCGGGGATTTTCTTGTTCCAATTGTCGGACTCGTTTTCCGGAGGCATCCAGCCGAAGCGCTTGAGTGCTTCGGGGGTATCCTCCTTCATGAGAGGGTAATTGAACTTGCTGACAGCCTCCGCGAGCAGCCCATCGCCGGTTCGAATGACGCTGACGAAGTACTTTTCCTTCTCACTGTACACCTTTGCCGTCATGTCCGGCTGCGATGCCACGAAAGTTACCAGATCGGATAGGCATTTCTCGCTGAAGCGTCTCAGCTGCTGCGTCATCGTTCCTGCGCATGATGCCTCATCGCCCTGCTGAGCAACCGCTGCTCCTGAGACGGCGGCAGAGGCGAACAGTACGATGGTTAGGACCTGAAGAGACTTCTGCCAGCAGATCATCAGGCTCCTCCCCGTGCAGGCGATATGAACCAACAAAATCCAGTATCTTCGGTTCCGACCAAGATTGACTACATAAGGTGTTAAGTAGCACTGGGTGGACCTTAGCCGTGCTTCCGCAAATGGGGCAGCGAGGCGACTTTCACGTGATCTCCGTTTGGATTGCGTCCTTCGAAATGGACAGATCGGCACTGAGGAGTTGACCGGGGCTGCCGGGCTTTCGGAGACTGAAGCCCATGGTGAAGAACCGCGCCGACAGCATCAACTTCAAACGCAAGTCGCGCAGGATTACTTGCCGGCGAGACCCTGCACCGCTTGGCCAAGCACCACGACCTGTTGCGTAACCTGATCCGGATCTGGGTACGGAGATACGAGGCTGGCGCCCTCGAAGAGGGCACGGCTGCGGCCGCATTGCTCCAGTGCTACGAGGCGCGGATTGCCGCCCTTGATAGTCACAGTTGCGCCCGGAATTACCATAAGCCGTCAGGCCCAAGGCCTTCCAATAACAGGGCTAAGGGAAGCCGACATGTTCCACATGTTGGCACGTGGGAAAGGGAGGCATCGCATGTGTAACAGACGCAGCATCCTGAGCCATTCTCGTAGCCCGGTGTTACCAACTCGCCGGAAGTTTCTTGCCGAGCAACCAGGATCGGGCCTCCCAATTCAATCAGCCCGGCCCTCGCAACTGTTCGCGGTTGATCAGAGTTCTCAGAATGACCAGACGGACAGGAACCATGAAACAGCTAAGCTTAACGGCTATCATAGCGTCCGGCATTCTTATCGCCGGACCGGTGCTGGCGTCGCCCTGCGGTGACGCGATCCGGGCACTGGAGCCCCGTATCGACGAAGCCGTGTCGAAAAGCGCGGCCCTGTCCTCCGGGGGGCAGGCCGTTGCCGCTTCCCGCGAGTCTCAAGCCATGCAGGCTGACAAGCAGCCGACCGCGCCTGGTTCATCGGTGCAGAAGCTCCCGGAGCACGACGTTGGAGCGACCGCTGCGGCGACGCCGCTTGCCGGGGGCGATAATGCTATGAGAGCACGGGCGGCTCTTGGTCGGGCACAGGCTCTCGAGCGTGAGGGCAACGCCTCGGCATGCTCCACTGCCGTTGAGGAGGCCCGGCGCGAACTCGGGCCGGCTCAATAGGCTCGTCGAACGTCCAGCCTGCCCTATTTTGCCTATCCAAGTCCCACGCCGCGGCGCAAGCCAGGGAGCAACATCAGCGCTCCAGGAAGCGGCTTGTATACCAGGCGCTGGATCAGTTGCAGCCTGAGACGGTCAGTGCGTCACCGTATCAATCAATTTTACCATTGCGACAAAGGAGAAGACCATGGCGACACTGGTCGTAAACGGCGCCGAGAAATCATTCGACGGCGACGAGGACATTCCGCTCCTGTGGTACTTGCGTGATGAACTGGGCCTGACCGGCACAAAGTTTGGTTGCGGCGTCGCCCAGTGCGGGGCCTGTACCGTGCATCTCGATGGCACGGCGGTTCGGGCTTGTGTGACCCCAATGGCGGCCGCATTGGGAACCACGGTGACGACGATCGAGGGTCTGTCGCCAGACGGCAGCCATCCCGTCCAGGTCGCCTGGAGAGACCTCAACGTGTCGCAGTGCGGCTACTGCCAGCCCGGCCAGATCATGCAGGCCGCCTCGCTTCTTAAGGACAACCCGAAGCCGAGCGACGAGGACATCGACGGCATTATGAGCGGCAATATCTGCCGCTGCGGAACCTATCCGCGCATTCGCGCGGCCATCAAACAAGCCAGCACGGGAGGTCGCCCATGACAGACCACACAGAAATCGAACTGGCGGTCGCGAACGTCAGCCGGCGTGGATTCCTGGCTGGAATTGCTGCTGGGTCGCTGGTGCTTGCCATCGGCTTGCCCTCCGACGCCGATGCGCAGGAGCAGAAGTTCGGTGCCGACGGCATGCCGAACGGGTGGCGTGACGATCCGAAGGTCTTCGTCTCCATCAGCCCGGATGGCCTTGTGACCGTCACCTGCCATCGGCAGGAGATGGGCCAGGGCGTCCGTACCTCAATTGCAATGGTGGTGGCGGACGAACTGGACGCTGATTGGTCCAAGGTCCGTGTGGCTCAAGCGCAGGGTGACGAGGCCCGATACGGCAATCAGGACACTGACGGCTCGCGCTCGCTGCGCCATTTCTTCATGCCGATGCGCCGCGCCGGCGCCGCTGCCCGTACGATGCTCGAGCAGGCGGCGGCTGCCCAATGGGGTGTTCCGGTCCAAGAGGTCCGCGCATGGGAGCACGCGGTCCTGCATGAGCGCACTGGTCGCAGGCTCGACTACAGTGCGCTCGTGGCCGCTGCCGCATCCCAGCCGGTGCCGACACGTGAGACGCTCAAGCTGAAGGACCCTTCTGCCTTCCGCTACATCGGTAAAGACCGGATCGGCTTGATCGACAATCAGGACATTACGACCGGCAAGGCTGTCTACGGGATCGATGCTCGTGCCGACGGGATGCTCTACGCAGTCGTCGCACGCCCTCCTGTCTTCGGAGGACGCGTCAAAAGCGTCGACGATGCCGAGACGTTGCAGGTGCCGGGTGTTGTCAAGGTCGTGCAGATTGCACCACCCGACATCCCGTCCGAGTTCCAGCCGTTGGGCGGCATCGCGGTTGTGGCACGCAACACCTGGGCTGCCATGCAGGGTCGTGACAAGCTGAAGATCGTCTGGGACGACGGTCCGCATGCGATCTATAGCTCTGACACATACCGCGCCGAGCTGGAGGCAGCGGCGCGCAAGCCGGCCAAGGTGGTTCGCAGGCAGGGCGATGTCGACGCCGCGATGGCCAGAGCAGCGAAGCGCGTTGAGGCCGAGTACTACATTCCCCATCTGGCTCAGTCGCCGCTGGAACCACCCGCCGCGCTCGTCCAAATCAGAAACGGCAAGTGCGAGGCATGGGCCTGCGTTCAAGCTCCGCAGGCCACTCGCACCCGTCTGTCGGAGCGTCTTAAAATTCCCGAGGAGAACGTGACCGTCAACGTCACGTTGCTGGGTGGCGGCTTCGGCCGCAAGTCCAAGCCAGACTTCGTTCTTGAAGCCGGTCTGATCAGCCAAGCGATGGGCGGCACTCCCGTGAAGGTGACATGGACCCGGGAGGATGATCTGCACCACGGCTACTATCACACGGTCTCCGTCGAAAGATTGGAGGCCGGGCTTGATGAACGCGGAATGCCGATTGCCTGGTTGCAGCGCAGTGCAGCACCGACGATCGGCTCGATCTTCGCTCCCGATCCCAAACACGAGCTGCCCTTCGAGCTTGGCATGGGTCTGGTGAATGCGCCATTCGCGGTGCCGAACCTGCGCATGGAGAACCCGGAGGCGACGGCGCATACCCGGATCGGCTGGTTCCGGTCGGTCTCGAACGTGCCGCATGCGTTTGCGATCCAGTCCTTCGTCGCCGAGCTGGCGCATGCTGCCGGACGTGACCCTAAGGATTACCTTCTCGACCTGATTGGTCCCGCCCGCATCATCGACCCGACCGAGATCGGCGATGCTTGGAACCATGGCGAGGACCCGAAGCTCTATCCGATCGACACGGGTCGGCTGCGGCAGGTCATTGAGACGGCCGCAGCCGGCATCGGCTGGGGACGTAATTTGTCGCAGGGCCACGGGCTTGGCATCGCAGGCCACTACAGCTTCGTCAGCTACGTGGCTGTCGCCGTTGAGGTCCACGTCGACGGAGACAGGCTTATCATCCCGAGGGTCGATATCGCGATCGACTGTGGCCCCCGGGTCAATCCCGACCGCATTCGCTCCCAGATGGAGGGGGCCGTCATCATGGGAGTAGGGCTTGCGACAACCTCGGAAATCTCGTTCAAGGATGGCCGGGTCGAGCAGAGCAACTTCGACAGCTATGAGGTCACGCGAATTGACACAGCGCCGCGCGAGATAAACGTGCATCTCGTCGCGTCCCATGATTACGGGCATCCACTCGGTGGCGTGGGTGAGCCAGGTTTGCCGCCTGTTGCGCCGGCACTTGCCAATGCGGTGTTTGCCGCAACAGGCAAGCGGATCCGGCAACTTCCCATTCGGGATCAGTTCCTGGCCTGAACGCCGCCTCACGAGTGCACCGAACGCACCGGTGCACTCAAAGCATCCTCATGTTTAGGCTGACGATTAGAAAGCTCCAGTGGAGAGTTTGCTGGCTTGGCCAATGCCACGCGCGTCAGCGCATTACTCGTGCTGAGCCTGCACCACAGCAAGATTGAATTGCTTGTAACGTGGCCGCAATCGGGACATACATGAGCCCTCGTGCCTGTGATGCTGGCGCCGAAAGGCCGCTTCTGGCATAGAGCCGAAGTAGCCCGAAGGTCAGCAGTCGTAGGGTCAGCGGACCTTCACACGGCCAAGCTTAATGGCGCAGATTGACCGAAAGCGACGTTCCGTGGTGGGCTTGTTCAAAGGCAAGGTCGAGCATTGCCCGCCTAGCCCCACCTCCAGCCATTCCGGCATGAGGCCCTTTCATCAAGGATGAGCTCCCAAGATGTCGCTCGATGCATGAGCCGCCTCGGTGTACTCTCTTGGCACGCTGCGGCCTCTCGGAAGGAGACAGGACGTGGATGTCGCGGAGTGGCTCCAAAGCCTCGGACTGGCGCAGTATGAACAGGCCTTCCGCGACAATGCCGTGGATGCCGACACCCTGGCGCACCTCACGCCCGACGATCTCAAGGAACTTGGGATCTGGGCCGTCGGCCACCGCCGAAAGCTCCTGGACGCCATTGCTCGCCTCGATTGCCCGCCTTCTACTCCCGCCAACGGCAGCCAGGGCTCGCACAAGAGGAGAAGGTTCGGACGCCCCGCGGCATCAGCGCTCCATCCCGGCTCGGAAGCGGAGCGCCGGCAACTGACGGTGATGTTCTGCGACCTTGTGGGATCGACCGCTCTCGCCAGCGCTCTCGATCCCGAGGAATATCGTGCAATCCTCAGCGCCTATAACAATGCTTGTGCCGCGATGATCGGGCGGTTCGGCGGCTTCGTCGCCAAGTACATGGGGGATGGGGTGCTCGCCTACTTCGGCTACCCACAGGCGCACGAGGACGACGCTGCCAGGGCTGTTCGCGCCGGGCTGGCCATGGTGCAGGAAGTGACGCGCGTTGCCGTTCCGTCCGGCCTGGATCGGCTGCGTGCCCGCATTGGGATTGCGACGGGTCTGGTGGTGGTCGGCGACCTGATCGGCACGGGCGCAGCCCAGGAGCAGAGCGTCGCGGGCGAGACCCCGAACCTGGCGGCACGGCTCCAGACCCTCGCACCGCCCGGAGAAGTGGTAATCGCGCCGGCAACCCGGCGCCTCTTGGGCCGTGAGTTCCAGCTTGCCGACCTCGGTCTCCAGGATCTGAAGGGATTTGCCGAACCCGTTGCAGCCTGGCAGGTGCTGAGCGCCCCGGCGGTCGAGAGCCGCTACGAGGCCCACAGCACTAGCGTCACGCCCCTGATCGGGCGCGCCACGGAGCTCGAGTTGCTCGCGCAGCGCTGGGAGCAGGCGAGGGGTGGAGCAGGGCAGGTGGTCTTGCTATCCGGCGAGGCCGGGATCGGAAAGTCCCGGGTTGCCCATGAGTTTCGCGACTCCATCCGATCGGCACCGCACGCAGACGTGCAGTACCAGTGCTCCCCGTTCTTCAGCAATTCTCCCCTGCGCCCCTTCGTCGAGCAGATTGAACGGGCCGCAGGTTTTCGGGAAGGCGATACACCTGAGGTGCGGCTGGCGAAGCTGGAAACCCTGCTGGCGCAGGCGGTCGATGATGTTCCGGCCATTGCACCTTTGTTCGCCACGATGCTGTCGATCCCTGCCGGTGAGCGGTACGCACTGTCCCCCCAAGATCCGCAACGGCAGCGGGAGCTGACCATCGAGGCCCTCATCAGGTATGTCGCTGGGCTTGCCCGCCGGCAACCGCTGCTCGTCTTGGTCGAGGATCTGCACTGGGCAGACCCAACAAGCCTGGAATTGCTGGACCAACTGGTGGACCGCATCGTCTCCGAGCGTGTCATGCTGCTGATCACCACTCGGTCCGAGCGCGCGGTGCAGTGGCAAGGACGAGCCTATGTCACCCAGGTTTCGCTCGAGCGATTAACGCAGCGCGAAAGTACGTGCCTCGCAGCAAGGATTGCGGGCGGCACGGAGCTGCCGGTCGAGGTGTTCCACCGGATCCTCGAACGAACCGACGGCGTGCCGCTCTTCATCGAGGAAATGACCAAGGCCGTGCTGGAGCGGGAGACCGGCGGCGTTCCGGCCACCCTCCACGACAGTCTTTTGGCCCGTCTGGACCGTATTCCTGCCGCCAAGGCCGTCGCGCAGCAAGCGTCGGTCATCGGTCGGAGGTTCGCGTACGATTTGCTTGCCGCGGTCAGCCCGCAAGGTAAGCCTGATCTGCGTAAGGCGCTTAGGAAACTCGTGTCGTCAGGATTGGTATTCGTGAGCGGCGATCCTCCCGAGGCGACGTATACGTTCAAACATGCGCTCGTGCGCGATGCCGCCTACCACAGCCTGCTCAAGAGCCGTGTACAGGACCTGCACGCGAGGATCGCAACTGTTCTCGAGCAAGCTTACTCTGATGTGGCAACCCGGCAGCCCGAACTCATTGCACATCACCTGAGCGAGGCACGGCTTGCGAAAAGGGCGGTCATCTACTGGCAGCGTGCCGCGGACCATGCCGCGCGCCGGCAGGCCCACCAGGAGGCCATCGCGCATTGCATGCGCGGGCTCGAGATGCTGAACCTGTTGTCCGACCAGACGCTGCGCAGTCGGCACGAGCTCGAGTTGCAGGTGCGCTTGGGAAACTCCGCCATGAGCGCGAAGGGCTGGTCGGCGCCGGAGGTCGGGCAGGCCTTCTACCGCGCGCGCGACCTGTGTGCGGAACTCGGCGATGAGCGGCTGATGCATCCTATCCTTGTCGGGCTGTTCGGCTTTCACGTGGTCGAGGCGGAACTGCGCACAGCAGAGGGGATCGGCCTCGACCTCCTGGCCCTGGGTGAGGTCCGGAACGATCGCGTTCTCCAGGTCGATGGCCACAAGTCGCTGCTGAACGCCCGCTACAAGCGCGGCAAGTTCGCTGAGGCACATGAGCATTTCCGGCGGGCAGTGAGTCTTTACGAAGAAGGCCCCTGGCCCGCGGCTCTGATCGAGCAGTTCGACGATCCGGGTCCGCACCTGCTGGTTGTCGGCGGATGCGTGCTGTGGGTCCGCGGCTATCCCGACCAAGCCCGGCGGGCGGTGGCCGATGCGATCGCCGCCGGTCACCGCGGCGGCCACCACCTGAGTACGGGCCACGCTGTTCACATGTCCGGTCACCTCGCCGAGCTGATGGATGACTGGGACGGCGTTCGAAAGGCCAACGAGGCCACCATGGCGCTTGCCACACAGTGGGGCCTCTCCGGTCTGCGGCAGCAGGTGGCCCGGCGCGAGCGCCTCGTAGCGGTAGCCCTGCACAACGACCCGGAGCAGATGGAATACAAGCGCCAGCACCCTCAGCCAGGCTTTGCGCGCTCGCTGCACGACGGCGTGCTGGCGCGGGCCTATGGCCGTCGGAGTGCGCCTGAGAAGGGTTTGCAGGTCATCACGGAATCCTTGGCCTGGGCCGAGGAAACGGGCAGTCAGTTCTTCGATGCCGAGTTGCACCGCATCCGCGCCGAACTGCTCCTGCGCATGCAGCGCATGGACGAGGCCGAAGGCAGCTACCGCAGGGCCCTGGAGGTAGCACGGGAGCAGGGGGCACGGATGTGGGAACTCAGGGCCGCCTGCGATCTGGCGCCGATGCTGTGCAATCACGAGCGGCAGGCAGAGGCCCATGACCTCCTGGCTCCGATCCATGGCTGGTTCACGGAGGGCTTCGACGTTGATGATCTGCAAAGGGCGAAGGCGCTATTGGAGGGCCTGTCGGCCGCCACGCCTTCTCCCTAATGTGCGTCACCCAAACAGCCGCGGCACTGTTGCATTAACCTCGGCAGTGTAATCCGGAGCGGCCGTTCGAGGAGCCGTCCTGTTGTCCCTGTTCAAGCGCCGCCGCTTTCCAGTCGAAATCATCCTGCTGTGCGTGCGCTGGTACTGCAAGTACGGCATCAGCTATCGCGATCTCGCCGAGATGATGTCCGAACGTGGTGTCGCCGTTGACGCCAGCACCATCTTTCGATGGGTTCAGCGCTATGCGCCCGAGATCGAGAAACGGATCCGATCCTATCGGGGTCCTCGCTCAGGCTCGTGGAGAGTGGACGAGACCTACGTCCGCGTAGGAGGCAACTGGAAATACCTGTTTCGCGCGGTCGACAAGCACGGTCAGTTGATCGCCTCCATGCTCTCCGATCGCCGTAATGCCAACGCCGCTTATCGTTTCCTGCGTAAGGCCATCAAGGCGATGAGCCACTACCCACCATCCTCCATCACGACGGATAAGCTGGCGTCGTATCCCAGGGCAATCCTGCGCCTGCAGAACGAAGGTTTGCTGTCGAAGGATCTCGAACACCGCACCTCGAAATATTTGAATAACATCCTTGAAGCTGACCATGGCGCGCTCAAGCGCATGATCCATCCGACGCGCGGCTTTCAGACGATGAAAACCGCCACCACGACTCTGGCAGGTTTTGAAATCATGCGCATGATCCGCCGCGGTCATTGCATCCAGCGAAAATGTCGAGCGACAGGTGAAATCCGGCTCGTCCATCAGCTCTTCGGTCTTGCTGCCTGAGCGGTCCGTTAAACTGGGTCCGTTATGCCGTTTTCAAGTTACTGCAACGGTGCCGCCCGGTTCACCTTGGATCGGCAGCAGGCCTTAGCGACTGGAGAGAACCGGATCGCGAACCGCGCGACGATAGTCGGACGGCGTCGTGTGCCGGTGCTTGACGAAGAGACGGGCGAGCACCTGGTTGGACGAGTACCCGACCTCGAACGCGATCTCGGTGACGGGAAGGTCTGTCGTTTCGAGGAGCTCGCACGCTCTCTCTAGTCGCAGGCGCGTCAGGTACACACGCGGCGGAGCGCCGACGCTCTCCTTGAACATACGAGAGAAATGAAACGGCGAGAGCTGCGCCTCGGCGGCCAGCTCGTCAAGGCTGATGTCCTCCGACAGCCGCTCCTGCATCAGCTCCAGGCAGCGCCGCTTCGCCCATGGGGCAAGGCCGCCCCTCGCCGGCGCGAGCGAGGCGCCGCTCAACCGGCACAGCTCGGCGAGGATCTCGCAACCTGCCGCGCGCGCCAGAAGGCGCGACGGCGCCCCCTCCTCGTCGCTCAAGGCCCACAGGTTCCTGAGCGTCGACATGAGGGCCTGCGAACGAAACGGCCCCCTGTAGAGCCGCAGGCTTTCCAGCGAGAAGCCTCCGCCGGCAGCTTCGTCGAGCACGCTCTCCCATTGCGCGGTCGGAAACGCCAACTTGCGAATCTGATGATGCGCGCTGATGCTTATCGTATGGGCGAAGTTCGGCGCAGCGAGATAGAGATGACCCTTTTCACTCGTCACGTCGAAATGCCCGCCTCCCGAGTCGCCGCGGGTACGCCTGCCACCGAGCATATCCTGAACGAGAACGAGTTCCGGCACGGCCGGGCTACCCATGTCCCCGCCGGGTCGCGCCAGTTCGAGGAAGTCGAGGACTGCGCCCGGTGATTTTCGCGCCCGCACGTAAGATGCCTGTCGGCCCTCGGAGTAAAATTCCGTGAAAGATGAGTAGTCAGGCACGATCCGTCTCCTCTGAGTGGCCTAAGGACGCCTCTCGATCAGAATTTGCAGGCGACTTGCGCCTTGTAGACAGACTTAGAACGCCTGATCGACCCACCGGGACGCGCCTCGGTGACTCTCGCCTTCAATCGTCCTGAGGGAGGCGGGTTCCGTCACGTCACCGAGCCGATGGCACAAACGCTGCCATAAGACATAGTGTCGGATAATTGCGAATGAAATGCAAGTGCACCGGCGATTGGTGGTCGCCGCCACCACGCCGCAGCCGCAACCCGGTGAACCGGTGCCTGCTGCGCGCCTGAGCGCCGGAATTGGATAGGCCGCACTGCCGGTTGCTCATCGCTCGCCGATCGAGACGCAAGATCGGCACCCTCGGCGCAGGGCCTGCAACGCATCGCCCGCGGCCCTCGGTAAATTGCCTCGACGCTCGCAAGCGGCAATTTCTTCAACGGAGGCCTATCATGCCCCAGGCACAGACCATCACAACATCGTCAACGCAATCGAAGTCCGGTGCTGACCTAATCGTGTTCAATGCCGATATATTCACGGGTAATCTCGGGCAGCCTGAAGCGTCCGCTTTCGCAGTGAGGAAAGGACGCATTTATTCGGTCGGGACCGATGCCGAGATCCTTGAGCTGAAGAGTTCCAGCACACAGGTGATCGATGCGGGTGGTCGCAGGCTCATCCCAGGCATCAGCGATGCCCACATCCATCTGCTCAACGAGAGCAACTTCACTTTCACTGTGAGATGGGACGGTGTTCCCACACTGCGCCGGGCATTGTCCATGCTGAGCGAGCAGGCGGAACGGACGCCCGAGGGGCAGTGGGTCAAAGTGATTGGAGGCTGGTCCCCCTATCAATTCGAGGAGAAGCGCTTCCCCACGATGGATGAACTGCGTGGGGCGGTGCCCAACCGGCCCCTGATCGTGCAATACGCTTACAATCGCGCGTTCATGAACGATCTCGCCTTGGAGGCATTCGGCGTAGGCACCGACCGCTTTCCCAACTTCCAGGTTCTCGACTTCGAGAAGGACGATCAAGGCAAGTACACGGGCGTCGTCGTCGGGGATACATTCGGGTTCCTGGCGCTGGAGACGCTAGTCCCGCAGCCGTCCTTTGATGAGCAGCTGAGCGCGCTCATCCATACTATCCATAGCTTGAACCGTTTCGGGGTGACCTCGGTCTTCGATTGCGGCAGTAGGGGCTACCCTGAAGCTCACGCGACGGCCGAGGTCTTGATGCGCGATGACCGCTTCAATCTTCGCCTGTCCTTCGTAGACATGCAGTTCGGAAGCGCCGCCATGATCGACGCGGAGATTACGGCTATGACAAAGACGTCGCCCATGAGCCCCGGAGAGAATCTATATCCGGCCCTCGCGTATGGCCACGTCTTTCGAGGGGCCAAGGCGCTGGATCCGGAAGTGCACGATCACGAGAACTTCGATCGCCCGGCGGTGATCCTCGATCCGGATCGAATTCACCGCCACGTCGAGCAGGATATCGCCAAGCTAGTGCGGCGGCGGATCCCGTTCCGCATGCACATCAGCTACGACGAGAACATCACGCCCTTCCTCGACGCGATGGAGAGGATGAACGAGACGACGCCGCTGGACGGCTTGAAATGGAGCATCGAGCACGCCGAGACGATCACCCCCGGGAACATCGCCAGGGTGAAGAGGCTTGGGGGCGGCATCGCCCTCGATCCGAAGATGGCGCTGCACGGCGATGCGTTCATCAAGACCCACAGCCTGGAAAAGGCGCTGCACACGCCGCGTCTGCGCCAGCTCGTCGACAGCGGGATACCTCTAGCATTGACGACCGACGCCTTCCGGGCCGCCGTATTCAACCCTTGGCTCGCGATGAGCTGGGCCGTTTGCGGACGGTCGGTTTCCGGAACCGAAGTGCTCGCTGAAGAAAACCGCCTGTCCCGCGCCGAGGCGCTGAAACTCTTCACCCGCGGGGCAGCCTGGTTCATGAACGCGGAACACGAGATGGGCATAATCGCCCCAGGGAATCTGGCGGATTTCGCCCTGCTGGACCGGGACTACTTCGCCATCCCGGAGGACGAGATCAAGTCCGTTTCGTCCGTCCTGACGGTCATGGATGGGAGGGTGGTGTTCGGCGCGCAGGAGTACAGCGCGCTTGCGCCAGCCCTACCCGACATCCTGCCCGAATGGTCGCCCCTCAAGTATTTCGGGGGCTATTACGGGACCAAGTGAGCCAGCGCTCCAAAGGCGGCCCCATCGGGCTGTCCGACCAACCATGCAGCTTACATCGTCGGCGGGTCGGGTGCGCAACGCCCATGCCGCCCGAGGTCGGCGTCCGAGACGCAGCCGGTAGGTCGCTCCGCTGGCGGCGATTATCCGAAAGCTCGGCACGGGGACCGCAGTCGCGACAGACAATGCGGGTTGCGGCCCTCCGTCGAAGCCGCACGTTTCCGAAAGCAACCTAACTAATCCCAAAGGAGATATGCGATGGCGACGATCACCACGTCCGATGGTACCAGCCTCTTCTACAAGGACTGGGGGCCCAGGGACGCGCAGGCGATCATGTTTCACCATGGCTGGCCGCTCAGCGCCGACGACTGGGACAACCAGATGCTGTTCTTCCTGTCGCATGGCTATCGCGTGATCGCGCATGATCGGCGCGGCCACGGCCGGTCGGACCAGACCGACACCGGCCACGACATGGATACCTATGCCGCGGATGTGGCGGCGATCGTCGAGACGCTGAACCTGCGCGACGCCATCCATATCGGCCATTCGACCGGCGGCGGCGAGGTTACCCGCTATGCGGCCCGCGCCAAGCGCGGCCGTGTCGCCAAGGCCGTCCTCATCGCCGCAATCCCGCCGGTGATGATCCGGGGGGGCACGAACCCGGATGGCGTGCCCCGCGAGGTCTTCGACGAGTTTCGCTCTGCGGTGGCCGCGAACCGCGCACAGTTTTACCGCGATGTGCCGAGCGGCCCGTTCTACGGCTTCAACAGGGAAGGCGCGACGGTGAGCCAAGGCCTGATCGACAACTGGTGGCGCCAAGGCATGGCCGGCGGTGCCAAGGCGCACTACGACTGCATCGCCGTCTTCTCCGAGACCGATTTCACCGACGACCTGAGAACGATCACCGTGCCCATCTTGATCATGCACGGCGAGGACGATCAGGTCGTGCCGATCGAGAACTCGGCCCACAAAGCCATCAGGCTCGTCCGGGACGGCACGCTGAGAACCTATCCCGGCCTTTCTCACGGTCTGTTCGCAACGCATCCTGACGTGATCAACCACGACCTGATGGTGTTCATCCGTGGCTGACGGCCGAGCGCCGAAGGTGTGGGACCTTGATCCCATCAATACTGCTTTTCGGTGTCAAGAAGCGGACTCGATCCGCGAAGGATGGCCAAGATTGTCCGTACATCTCCGATCCGGGCGCCTGCGCCTGTCGGTCCGCATGGACCAAAGCCGAGACGGTCCTCGATGTCCGTCAGTCGCGGCCCGCATCCTGTTCTTTCGAGCGTATCAGCTGTGCACCTAAGGGTCAGGCATGTGACGTCTTCCGGCAGTCTGGCCTGTGTATAAATCAGTGATTCTTGTTCTGAAACGAGGTTCGACCATGTCTGAGAAGCTACAGCCAATCCTAGTATTCGGCGCAACCGGCCAACAAGGCGGGTCCGTCGCAACGGCACTGCTCAGGGCCGGCTGGTCCGTCCGCGCTTTTGTGCGCGACCCTGCTTCATCCAAGGCAGCCGCGCTCAGATCTGCCGGTGCAGAGTTGGTGAAGGGTGATTTCGCCGATACGGGGTCGATGCGGTCGGCGATAATGGGCGCGTACGGCGTCTTCAGCGTTCAACCGAGTTCCGGCCAGGGGCCTGTCTTAGGCATCAGCGACGTGGACGAGGAGCGCTACGGCGTAACGATCGCGAACTTGGCGCGCGACGCTGGCATTCAACATCTCGTTTACACATCGGTCGGCGTGCCGGGGGACGAGCCGACGGGCATGCCGCATTTTGATACTAAGCTTCGCATCGAGAAGCATATTCGCAGCTTACCGCTCACGGCGACGATCGTCCGACCGGTCGCCTTTATGGACATGCTTGTCATGCCGGGGTTCGGGCTGGACCGAGGTGTCTTTGCATCGTTCGCCCAGCCGAACCAGCCGGTGCAGTATCTGGCGGTCGGGGACATTGGAAAGTTTGTGGCGTCGATCTTCGCTGATCCAGAGCGTTTCGGCGGCAAGACCATCGGGATCGCCAGCGACGTCGTGACGGGATACGACCTGGAATCTGCTTTCACCGAAGCCGCGGGCCGCCCAATTACGTACATGCGGTTGCCTGACGATGTCCTCGTGGGAAATCCGTTCCTGGCGAAATTGACCGATCTGTTCGACTCGGGACGTCTGGCGGGGCACGCAGATCTCAAGGCCTTGCGCGAGATCAACCCGGAGATGCAATCGTTCCGCTCATGGCTTGGGGGAAGCGGCCGCAAGGCGTTTGAGCACGCTCTCAACTCGGCGGAGGCCTGGGAGTACGGAAGCGCCTAACGGCTGGACGGGTGCGGCCGGCATCTCGCAGCGGAGCTTCCGGCTACATGGTTCCAACGCCGCCGAAAGGCGATCGCCGACAACTCGTGCGCAGAGGACGGGGAGCGCGCGGACCGCCACTACGAAGGAGGCGCAATTCTATGCTAACGCACGCAACCCTGCGGTGATTGCCGAGCCCATCTTGATCACCTCTCCGCGTGAGGGCGTCGCTTCGACAACAACCATCCTCCAGTAGAGCGGGGACGAAATCAGATCGAGCGCGAGTTTCGTATCCAAGATCGCGGGGAACTTACCGCGCACGATGGCACGCTCCAAGAGAGCCAGCCCGTGACCGCGGCTCTGCAGCGGCGCGCGCGCATTTCAGGGGACCGCGCCGCCTCCGAGTGCAGATCCGGCGGGATGCGCCGGACGAGCGGATGCCTGAGCACGGCACGGATTCGAAACAGGAAGCCCGTCACAACATCTGGGACATGGCGGCACGATCCGCGATCCCGCCGCAACGCCACGAAACACCCGTGGCCTGCCCAGACTGGTTTTACAACAACCGCAACCGTGTCGGGCGCCTCAGGGCGAGGCTCAAAGAGTGGCGGGCCGCCGCATCCCTTACAGGCGTCCTCTACCTCGCCGCCATTCTCGACTGCCACAAGCAATGACAGACCCGAGAAAGCGCAAGATCGGAGCCCGCGTAGCAGCCTGCGCACCGCATCGCTGCGTCGGTACGCTATGTTCGTGCAAAGGGGCAGCAGTGTTCGCTTCAACTCATGAAGTTGAAGCTGCACCAGACAAACAAGGAGCATAAAGTGAGCAACTTCCCTTCAGCAGTCGAACTCTTGCGTCATAGCCTCGATACGTTTCTTGCCAAGGACATGAAAGGTTGGTCGCTACTCTGTGCCGACGATGTCGTAGCAGAGTTTCCGTTTGCGCCTCAGGGCTCACCAAGCCGCCTGGAAGGCCGTGAGGCGCTCTACGAATATCTGCGCAACTACCCAAGCGTCATCAATGTTCGCTCGATACCCCACCTTCGCATCTATTCGACGGACGACTCGAATGTCGCCATCGCGGAATGGAGCTCCTCCGGCGAGGTTCTGACGAACGGCAACGCTTATGAGATGAGCTACGCCACTTTCGTGACCTTCAAGGACGGACTGATCGTCAACTACCGCGAATACTGGGATCCGCTTGCATTCATGGAGGCAATGAGCGGCGCGCAGTTTTAAACGACCGTCACAGCCAATCTGCCTAGCCGGTCATCTACCGGCAGGCACCTTGAACGGGTTCTTCCTGCCTGCTCCCACAATGAGCCTCCTCTCAGCGCACCCACGTCATAGCCCGAGCACGGGAAGCTTCAAAGCTGCAACAGAACCCCATAGCGCATAGGCGGCTGTCCCTGAGCGCACGTGCTACGGCCTGTTAGCGTCTGACAGCGTTGTCCCTCTTTGAGAGGAGGCAATGATGCTGACGGATGCACAATGGACGATCCTGGAGCCCCTGGTCGAATCCTGCCGGCCGCATGCCAAAGTGCCTCTGTCAAATCTCCGGCGCACTATGAGCGCCATCCTGTGGCGGCATGAGAACGGAGCCAAATGGCGGTCCCTGCCGTCTGAACTCGGCCCGTGGTGGATGGCAGCCCAGACTTTCATCCGCTGGGCTCGTCTGGGTGTCTGGGAGCGCCTCCTGAACCTGGTGCAGCAACGCGGTGTTCAACTCGGCATGACGTTCCTGGACGGCACCAACGTGCGGGCGCATCAGAAGGCGGCGGGGGCTCGCCGAAAAGGGGATCTCAAGCTCAACGAGACCATCGTGAGGCGCTTGGTCGGTCTCGTGGGGGATATGGCACCAAGGCTTGCGTGATCGCCGACAGCTTGGGACGGGCAGTTGCCTTCCGGATTGCACCGGGGCAGGCGCATGAGTTGCCTGACGCCATTCCACTGCTCGACAGCCTGCCAGGTGTCCCGACCTGGGTCGTAGCCGATCGTGGCTATTCCAGTTACAGTTTTCGCGAGCACATCTGGAATATCGGTGCGAAGCCTGCGATCCCAGCCAAGTCCAATGAGGCGTCCGTCGCCTGCCCCGACTGGATCTATAACAACCGCAATGTCGTCGAACGGCTCTGGGCGAGGCTGAAAGGGTGGCGAGCGGTTGCAACGCGCTACGAGAAGACCGCCCGATCCTTTGTGGGCGTGCTCTGCCTCGCCGCGGCAATCGATTGGATCAGGCGCTAACAGGCCGTAGTGAGATTTATGTATCCCTAAGCAAGAGGAGAAGTGTGTTTCATCGCCTCAGCTGGAATCGGTCTGCCCTGCGGGCAGTGCAGAATAATCGAACAATGAGCAGATATAATCACTTCGAGAGTTTAGAAGTTGACTCCCGCGCTGCTGCGATACTCTCTTGGCAACAGCGCGGAATCAGTGCTCAAAGAGAACACTTCACGTGGATTGTCAGCTGCTATCGAAGATTGAGCGTGCTATACACACTTCAACAGGATTCAGCTTTCTCTACTTGCCCGTTACTCGGCGAGACAAGAAATCACGCATCAATGCAGCAATCTCAATGTGGTGTGTTTCTAGTGCGAAGTGACCTGCATCAAGAAGGTGAATTTCGGCATCCGGATTATCCCGACGATAGGCCTCTGCTCCGGGTCGAATGAAGAACGCATCATTCTTCCCCCAAACCGCCAGCACAGGCGGGCGGTATTGGCGAAAGTATGCTTGGAAGGCTGGGTAAAGCTCGACGTTCGTCCGGTAATCTAGAATTAGATCGAGCTGAATTTCCTGTGCTTCAGGGCGATGCATGTAGAAGGTATCAAGCATATAGCTATCGGGAGATACCAAGCCCGCGGGTGCGCCGTGCTCGTGTTGGAATTTGATCGCAGCGTCGGTCAGCGACTCCCGTGTTGCCTCACGGTGCGCGTGTGTCGGCTCCCGCCAGTAAGCTTCCCAGGACGCCCACTCCTTGCTGAAGCCCTCGAAATAGGCATTCCCGTTCTGTGATATGATTGCTGTCACCCGCTCCGGGTGCTTCAGGGCAACACGCAGTCCAGTCGGTGCGCCATAGTCAAAGATGTAGAGCGCATATCGAGTAAGACCAATGGCCTCGATGAACCCATTTATGACTTCGGCTAGCGCGTCGAACGTATAATTGAATTTGCCTCGCATAGGTGCCTTCGTCATGCCAAAACCGGGCAGGTCAGGCGCGATGACGCGATAACGATCGGCGAGCGCGGGAATGAGATCGCGGAACATATGGCTTGAGGTCGGAAACCCATGCAGGAGGAGGATTACCGGTGCGTCGGCTGCTCCAGCCTCTCGGTAGAACACCTCCACGTTGCCGACGGTCTGTGTGCGATAATGAACATTGAGCATCGAAGAGTTCCTTGTGTTTGTAGTTGCGATCTTCGCGTTGGCCATGCGAGGCATTGCGGCCATTGCGGTTCCAGCGGGGAGCGCAGCGAGGGTACTGTCAACTTGGCGCCGAACAAGCAAAGCGGCTGCGAGTGCAACCGTCACGCCGGTATACATTAGCCCAGGAGAGCAACAGCGGTCGCATCGCGCCACGTGGCGAAGGCGCGATCGCGGGCAGCGCGATACTCACTGGCGGAAAGGCGATGACGGCGGAGCTGGAAGTGGTTGTGGATCCGAGTGTGAGTGGAGAGGAACTGCTGGGCATGCCGGGCTGACTTGAACCGCCTCATATGGCGCTCCCGTCGTCGGGTGGGTTGGTGCGACACCTCACAGCGGTTGTTGAGGTATTGGCTCTGCCGATGTGCCACGCCCGGCAGGATCTCGCATTTGGCGACACGATAGGGTCCGAGTTTGTCAGTCACAATCACCCTCGGCACATAGCACAAACCCTTTAGCAGCTTGCGAAAGAAGCGCTTGGCCGCCGCCTTGTTACGGCGGCTCTGTACCAGAACGTCAAGCACGTTCCCGTGCTGGTCGACGGCCCGCCAGAGATAATGCAGTTTGCCTCGGATGCGAACGAGCACCTCGTCTAAGAACCACTTGTCACCGAGCTGCGGCCGGCGTCGCTTGAGAGCCTTGGCGTAGGTCCGTCCGAAGCGCAGGCTCCACGCGCGGATGGTCTCATAGCTGACCACGATGCCTCGTGCCGCCAAGATCAGTTCGACCTCCCGCAGGCTCAGGCTGAAGCAGTGATACAACCAGACGGATTGGTTGATGATTTCGGCCGGAAAGCGGAAGCCACGGTAGCGGTTGGATGTCGTGCTCATGCCCGAGATCCTGCCATACACCCCGACCGTCGCCAACTTGACAGTATCGCCGACGGCGAGGTCACGCCCGTTCTGGAGGCGCTCCACGCCTGCAAGGCACCGACCGTGATCTACAGCGGTAGTGACCTGCCCGCAAAGGTCAGGCAGCGCCATCCGGAACTCGTGGCGCTCCGCAAGCCGGCCCTGCCGGGCCGGATCGTAGCCGAGATCCTGCGAGCGCACCGGAAAGTGGCATGATCGGCCTTGCTTTGTGGTGACCGGAGCCCGGATTATTGGCTCAGAACCATCGTAGGCGGCCGAAGGGGCCAACATCTTCGGCTATTAGGCGTCCTTCCATGGCTCGGACAGGTCCTCCATGCGCTTGAGCACATCGAGTCCTTGCATGTTGAGATAGTGCAGGACGTCGATGAAGATCCAGTTTTCTGTGAGCTTTCCGCCTTCCTCTCGGTAAAGATCGACCACCCTCATGTCGGCGTCATTCGGACTCGCGGTCATGCCCAAAAAACCCCCAGAGTTGGAAAGGGTGAGATTCGCCCAACCAAAGAAACCGCCAAAATGCCCCTCTGCCATCCGGCAAAGATGTCCATTGAAGCGGTAGGCGGTGCTGAAAGCTGATCTGAAGGGGCCTGAGTGCTGCCGGACGTAGCGTGGGATCGTATAGGTGGCTCCTATACCCGCTGGCCCCCACCAGATCATGTCGTCGCTCCAAGACCGAGCGAGTTCCTCAGCGAGACCAGCGGCGCCCTTGCTGCGGTCGGCGCTGCGCATATCCCCGAGCATTGCGTTAATCGCCTCGAGGGTTGCCGTCCCCTTGGCCGGATCCTGGGGACCGTACATCAACCCCTCGTGAGTGGCCGGCCCGGGTTGAACGAGGTGGGCTCCAGTCTGGGGCGGAAATGGGTTCTGTCCGGCCTGAATCATCACCTGGGGTATATCGAAGAACATCGCGGTTTCGGTGATGCGGCCATCCTCGACACGGTCGAACTCTGCGTAGCGCATCATCGAGATCTTTCCCGACGGTCGGATGCCGAGCCACGGTCGGTCGAAGAGCCCCATGAGATGTCCCATCGACACCACCCAGACCGACTGGGAATCGTCTATTTGGTTGCGACCAGCCATGAAGATGTCCGGTCGACGCTGCAGGCGCGTCATTGCCTGACAGAACGGTGACCAGAACACCTGCGAGACTGATTCCGCGCCTCGTTGTTCATGGAACGGGTGCATGCCGCGCCAAAGCCAGTCAGGGGCCGTGTGCTCCGCAAGTGCCGCCGCGATCGTGTCCCCACTAGCGCGAGCAATGGCTGCATGGTGCGCCCGCACAAGATCCTTCTCTGCTTGGAAATCCATCCCGATCATGCCTCTTTGATGCCTTAAGTACGGCCCGATCCGAACCGATCACGCTCCTGCCTTGCTCTCCATGTGAGCAAAGATCTGCTTCCAGATGGATACCTCGTCGGTCACAATCCACTCGGAGGTCACGAGACCATTGACCATGTGGGCGTGGCTGAGCCCCATCACATAGACGGGGGCGCCGGTCGGCGGCCCAAAATGGCCAAAACCGATGTGGTGACCCTTGAGGGACCACCGCGTCGCTATCCTGACAGGCTGCCCCGGATCGCGGTTCACGACGATGCTGTCCATCGTCAGCTCCGCGTCGGGGAAGGAGGCCAGATAAGCCACGCAGAAGCGATCAAGGTCGTTATGTCCCGACAGGACGTCACCGCCTGGGACCGCCACGGAGGCTCCGTGAAAATAAAGATCGCGGATGGCGGCCGTTTCCTTGTCGTTCCAGATCCGACGCCAGCCTTCGCGATAAGCGTCGGCCTCAAGACCGCGCTGGCGCTTGGCCCGGTAGAGACCCTGCACGTCGCGCTCAGGGGTGAAGAAATCCACCGATCCCTTGCGACGCAGATCCGTCTCGACCATCTCGCGTGCAATCTGACGAGGATCAAGGCCCATGCAGCGGGCGAACGCAGCCTGGTCACGCACCAGCCATTCTTCCTTCACCTGCTGGTCCCGCACATAGCAGTCCGCGATGATGCGCGAGCGCACGATCCGGCCTGTGGCCTTGCCGTGAACGCCGTCACCCTGGTGGCGCATGACAGAGATCAGGCGATGGGATGACAGGAAGCTGCCGTCGTCGTAGCCGCTCCAGATCACGTCCTCGCCGACGAGCTGCCTGTCCGGAAACTGGTGGAGGGTCTGCAAGGTCTGGCCGGTTACTCCGGCGCTATCGGTGGTGAGCCCGGTTGCGGCGCGGACCAGACAGTCGGGCGCATAGTATTGCTTGATCTTTGTGCCGATGCCACGATCTTCCCAGATCTCCTGCGTGATGCCGTAGATGAACTTCGGCACGCTCTCCGCGAGTTTCATCTCGAATGTCTCCGGCAAGTCAACAATAGGGGAGGCGGTGGGACTGTCCCTCCGCCGTCGTGACGGTTTCCAGTTCCTGATTGCGGTCTAAGGATCCAGTCCCCGTTATTCGGCAGCCTCCCGATGCGGCTTGGGTGGGACTTTGCGACCCGCGCCATACTCTTCCCATCCATGACCATTGAACGGATCGACGCCGAGCTGACGCATCACATGGGGAAAGTCGACCATCACCCAATTGTCGGCAATCTTGCCATCGACGACCTTCCAAAAGTCCATGTAGCGGATCTCGACCCGCTTGCCGGTCGGCGCAATGCCCATGAACTCCCCGGAATGCGTCGCCTCCTGACGTCCGAACGCCGCCATCCATTCGCCCTCGGCGATACGGGCTTCATCGATGCAGACCTTGTCCGAAAAGGCGGCCTGGAATGGGCGCTGCCAGTTGTCCTGGAACTCCTTCAGGGTGCTCTTGGTGCCGCATCCTGCATTGCCCATCCAGCGGAAGGTCTCGACAAAGAAACGGCCCATGCCGCTGATGTCATGGTCGTTCAATCCGTCGACCATGCTGGTGATGACGAGGCGGGTCTCCTCCGTCTTGGACAGGTCGTTTCCCCGGGTGAGTGAAGCCTGTTCCGGCCGAGATCCCTTCATCTGCTATCCTTTCACTGCGCCGGCCGTGAGGCCGGACACGATTTGTCGCTGGAACACCATCACCAGGACGAAGAGGGGAGCCGTGATGGACACGGCGGCCGCGACCGCCTCGATCTGGTCAGTGGAGGTGGTCTCGCGGTTGAAGTACTGCGTAATCGCAGGGACCATGGTCTGTGACTGCGCATCGAGCAGGAGCGCGCACACGAGGTAATCGTTGTAGGCGAGCAGGAAGCTGAACAGGCCTGTGGTAATGATGCCCGGCCACATGACCGGCATGATCACTCGCCGGAAAGCCTGGAAGTGCGTGCAGCCGTCCACTCGCGCGGCCTCGTCGAGTTCCGTCGGCACGTTCTGGAAGAAGCTGCGCATCATCCAGATTGTGAAGGGCTGGTTGATCGCGACGAGCACCGCGATGACGGCCCAAGGCTTTCCGTAGAGCGTCGGCGGCGCCTCAGAGAACAGTTTCAAGATATCGCCGAGCAAGGGCGTCGACCACAGGGGCATCAGCAACTCGCGGCTGTTGATGAACGGCGGCAGATAGCCCGTCACGAGCACCGAGCCTGGCAGAGCGCGGAAGACCAGGGCGGTGATGAGAAACCAGAATACCAGGTTAGACTTCATCCGGGCGAGAGCATAGCCGGCCAGCGTCCCTACCGTGAGCGATACCGTGACGACGCCGCCTGTGACGATCATAGAGTTGATAAAGTTGCGATAGAACCCGTTGCGCACCCAAACGGCCCAGTAGTGCCGCCCTGTTGCCCCTATGATCGGCTCAGCCAGAATCGCGAGGCCTGGAATGTGCGAGACACCCGCATTCAGAACTCGGAGGCCGGTTGGCAGGACGAGGCCCAGGGCCAGCACGCTCCCTCCTACGATCAGGAGCGCGGTGACCAGCCAGCCGAAGACCGCCGCTCCACCAAACGAAAGCCAGCGTGCCCATGCAGAGGACTGTCGCGCGACGAGCTTATAGCCCGCATAGATGACGGCGAGGGTGCCAGCCATGTCGAGAGTGCTCAACCCTTCCCCCGCCGCGACGGTGCGGGGCCCCAAGATCACCTGAAGAGGATCGGACGAGAAGGCATCGACCGGCAGCTTGACAGACATTAACAGCACCCACAGCAGCGGGAAGACTGCGACGATCGTCCACAGGATCAGGGTGCCGGCCGTCGCGAGGGTGACGCCGATGGGTGTCGGCATCGCCCGGGACCGGCCCTCGGCGACCAGTCTGATCGCTCCACTCGGCTCCGCAACGGGCAAGGAAGTCATCGGGGTAGAGCTTGTCACCAGAGCCTCCTAACGCTTCTGATCGCGCCAGGTGCGCATGATGAGCGGGACGAGAAGGATGACGATCCCGATCATCGTCAGCATGGACGAGGCCGATGCCCGCCCGATCGCGCGGTTGCCCGTGTTGTCGGGCGTCAGGAGTTCGAAGGTCAGCCATTGCAGCGAAATTACGTGGGCTTGGCTCGAGAAGCCGACCACCTCGTCGAACACCCGGTAACTGTCCATGAGGTGGATGAGTGTGACGAACACGATCAATGGCATGAGGTGCGGGATGATCACATAGCGCAGCCGGTCCCACCGGGATGCGCCGTCGACGACGGCTGCATCAACCGTATCCTGGTTCAAGCCCTGGAGGCCTGCGTAAAAGATGATGAAGGCGAAAGGCGCGACGTGCCAAACCTTGTAGATCATCATCAGGATTTCGGTGGTCCAGCCCTGAGCCAGAAGCGATATCCGGCGATCGAAGATAGTCTCGAGAGCTGCCGTCAGGATCCCGTCACCTACGAAGAGCCACTTGACGGACAGGGCGCCGATCACGGGCGTGACGATGAAGGGCAGGAGCGTGACGAAGATGACAGGACCGCGGATGGATTTAATCGTGGCGTTGAGGGCCATCGCCAAAGCAAGGCCGATGCCCACGACGAAAGGAAGGGTGATGAAGGTGAAGGTCAAGGTGAAGCGAAGGGCTCGGAAGAAATCGATTGCCATGAGGGCGGAGAGACTGCCGCCTGGACCGAAGGCTGCTGCAATGTCGCCCGTACGCAGGAGCGCGCGATAATTGGCAAGCCCGACCCAGACGTTCTGCGTCATTACACGGCCTTCTTCGTCGCGAGCCGGACTCGTGCGGGTCTCCTTCTCGCAGACCGGGTTCGGAAAGCCGGGGGTGCATCGCTCCACGACCTCTTCCTTGAAGACGGTCTGGGTGTTCTGGAAGCTCTGGAGAAAAACGCTGACGAGCGGGATTGCGATGAACAGGAGCATCATCGCAAGCGAGGGCGCGACGAACATCATGAAAGTTCGCGGCTTCATGAAATCTTCCTCCGCAGCGTCGAAACGGGCCCGCCTCGAAGACCCAGGAAAAGGGTACGGGCTGCGCCGGGTGCCCGGCGCAGCCTTGGGATCAGCTTACTTGATCAGTCCGGCTTCCTTGGCAGACGTCGTGTACCGTTCCTCAATCGCAGCGAGCGTTTGCTCCGCGCTCGTTTTGCCGGTCAGGTAGTCGCCGATCATATTGCCAATCGCTGTGTGAATGAGCCCCATGCGCGAGGAGGCCGGGTAGGCCGGCGTGCCAAGCTTCAGGGTTTCAAGGGCGCCCATTGCCGCAGGAGTCGGCTTGTAGCCGGGGACGAGCCAAACCGCATCGGCGTTATTGGCCTCTACCATCTCCTTGTCGAGACCTTCCATGACGACCCGGAACGCGGCTTCGGCTTCGGCATCGGAGATGTTCTTGGCGATCACGACGCCATCCCACCAGACCGTCGTTGCCGGCTTCCCGCCCGGAACGGCTGCAGGCGCCGCCGCCACCTTCACCTTACCGACGACCTGCGATTCAGCCGCATTGTCCAAGGCGCCCGCGCGCGAGGCCCAGAAGTTCGAGAGAGCGATCTTGCTCTGCTGGAACTGCTTCTGAACGAAGGTCGAGTCGGCCGTCAGGTACTCAGGATCCATGTGAGCGGAAAGCTTCCTGAGCATCTCCAGGGTCTTGATCCCGGCCTCGCTCTTTACGGCGGGCTTGTTGTCCGCCGTAAAGAACTGTCCACCGTAACCCATGTAGAGGTTGGTGAAGTCCATGGCGAGGTTCCAACCCGTACGGGTCGTGGCGCCGATCGGGTAGGGCACGAGGCCGGACGCCTTGATCTTGTCGGCCGCCGCCAGCATCTCGTCGTAGGTTCTCGGTGGCTCGATCTTGAGCTGTTCGAGGATGTCTGCGCGATACATGAGGTGCTGCGTATTAATCATCATGGCAATCGCCATGATCTTCCCGTCGATTTTGATGAGCTGGTTTGGCGACAGGTTTTGGCCGTATTTCGCCACGAGCTCGTCGAGGGGCCGAATGAGGCCGTTGTTCAGCAGTGGTACGATTGACTCCGTTGCGACGCCGCCAATCTGGTAAAGAGCAGGCTTCGTAGAGAAAGCCTCGACTTGTTTCCTGGCGAAGTCCTGGTCGAGCTCGGCCTTGAAGTTTCCGCATTCCGCCATCGCGTTGG
>JAESFL010000352.1_pt1 | contig 36645 bp, 34 predicted proteins | sample 9269401 | NCBI WGS metagenome assembly JAESFL01 (sample SAMN14506025, study PRJNA617098) | algae metagenome | isolation source: Gloeocapsa sp. UFS-A4-WI-NPMV-4B04 and co-occurring heterotrophs from desert... | place: USA: Utah | collected 2006-10-01 | reverse complement strand
CTTGCATCAGCGGTCGGATGACGCTGGACCCGACATACTCTGCCCAAACTGGTGTTTTCCCCGACAGGGGGTTGCGGAGCACACGAACTCTCGTCGTCCAGGTCCCGATCTCGAAATCGAAATCCTTTTCACCCGATCTACGGGAAGTCACGGTTTGTATGACTGGTCTATTAGCTATATCAGCGTTGCCTCTCGTGACCTGGCTCGCCGTCGTGTCAACAAGTGCAGCGATGACGAATAAATAGGACATGATCCGTACTCTCTCGAGAAGCCGCCGAGCTGGCTCAAGCGATCGCCAGGCCCAAATGCGACAGTTTGTGTCTTATCTCGATTATCGCTCGCAAGCACGGTGCCCGTGAACGTCCTTTCGAGGATCGCGAATGTTCACCCGTCAGGCGTCATTACTCCCGCGCACTCCTGACCGGCTGGACTGCCGTCGATACCCGTCACCGTCTCCGTCTATAGCCTCGCGAAATCACGGCTCATCAGCGTAGATCGGTGAGACGCCTGCAGACCGAGCCTCGTCGCACCCTCGGTATTTTGCCCCGGCGCGCGGAGCGTGATCCCGGTTTAGATTGCGGGAGACCACGACAGGTTTCGCGGCAGCCCAACAGGTCTGCTAAAGACTCATTGCGGACACTCTGATCCAGCATCACCTTCCGAGCTGCCAACTCCCACACCTGAATCTTGAACTCGTACATGATCGACGGGCTTCTCCAGCCCCATGACGAGCGTAACCGGCTGAAAAGCCAAAGAGTGACAAAATAGAACAGGATCGCTATGGATCCGGGTCAACCGACGACATGAAAGCAAAGTTCTTGCCCTACCAAGATATCCTTCTCAATGCTTAATCTTCATCTACTCTCAATGAGTACAAGGATTTATAGCCGGGTGAAGCGATGAGAAGCTTTAGAAAAACAGGCATAATCCTACTTGCATGCTCTATAAGCGCATGCTCGTCACGACCTCGTGAGTTCTCGCCGACCTTTTCGGCTGCTCCCGTAGACCAAGGGAAGTTTTCTACCGACTTTGAACATTGTCGACTGTTGGTGGCGCAGGGGCAGCGCACCGGCTTTGGTTCACGATTGGCTTCCGGGACGGCCGGCGTCGCCGCGGGCGCTGGCGTCGGTGCTGCAATGGCTGGCGGTACGTATGGAACAGTCGCTGGCGCGACAGCTGCGGCAGGTGCGACGATCATCCTAATGCCTGTGGCGGCAGTGCTCGGAGCTTGGGGACTTGCCAAGGCGAAGAAGGGCAAGAAGGAGCGCGATGTAAAGCAAGCCTTGGGCACGTGCCTTTCTGAGAACGGATATTCGGTGACTGGGTGGGCTGTCGACCAAGAGAGGAAGCCAATTAAGCTTCCGAACAAGGGGAGCCGCTAGCCCCTCGGGGGCGATCGCGCCTGCTCACGGTAAGGCCATCAACATCCCGGAGTTCGGCTCTAGCGACAGGCGCGTTCAATATCCGCCTTGCTTCTTGTTCTGGCGTCTGCAGCCTCGGACGTAAGCCAATCACGAAAAAGCGAGAGCTTCGCACCTTCCCGGCGAGGCTTCGGATAGGCGAGCCAGAACGACCTGCCGTCGCTGGCGACGAGGTCATGGGCGGGCACGAGGCGTCCGGCCTCGATCTCCGCTCGAAAGAGGATCGGTGAGGCCATGGCAACGCCGTGACCCGCAAGCGCAGCTGCGACATCGAGGTGCTCAGCGGCAAAAGTCGTGCCGAACCTGCCTGCGTCGAGCTCCGAGGCGGTGCCGAGCGCCCGGTACCAAATCTCCCACCAGTCGGGCCTGCCAAGCAGCGGCACGTCCGGCATGGTAGCGGGATGTGCAATCGTTGCCAGCGCATGCTTCAAACTGGGCCTGCACAGCGGCGTGAAGATGCTGGGAAAGAGGTAGATCGTGTGCAGCCCAGGCCATTGACCATGGCCGTTCCGGATTGCCGAATCGAATCCCCCTGGGCCCAAGAGTTGCGGCTCCGCCGACAAGTCGAGCGTGACTGAGACTTCGGGATGAGCTGCGCGAAAGCGGCCGAGGCGCGGGGTCAGCCAACTCGTACCCATGGTCGGCAGCGCCGTGATGGCAAGTCTCGACTCATTGAGCGCCGCCGCGCGGGCAAAGCTGGCCCGCAAAGTGGCGAACGCGCCGGTCGCTTCTTCGGCGATAACCGCGCCTTCATCGGTCAGAGCGACGCGCTGCGGATGCCGCACAAACAGAACGAGGTCCAACTGTTTCTCGAGCTGGCGCACATGGTAGCTGATCGATGCGGCGGACATATTCAATTCGCGACCGGCGCTCGCGAAATTTCCGAGCCTCGCTGCGGCTTCAAACGCGCGAATGGATGCCAAAGGCGGCAGCCGGGCAGGGTTGACCATAGATATGACTTAGCCTCGACCCGCATCTTTCGCATCTCAAACTTTGCGCATTTCCTTCAGAAGCAGCGCACAAGCTGAATGCGAGGTCTGTGAGGTGCAAACGCCAATCCTGCCGGGAGTCCCTTCTAGTCGGCGTGCTCTTCTCCGGTCTATGGTCGGTGCGGCGGCCTTCGTCGGGACACCGAGGCTGCTCGGCGCGCAGTCGCTGCCAAGCACGGCCGAGAATCCCCGGGCTCGCGACTGGAAGTGGCTCGAGGGCAATTGGCATGTTCACAATCGCCGCCTGCGCGAGCGCCTCGCCGGCAATCACCAATGGGATGAATTCCAGGGCAGAAGTGCGGTTTGGCTGACGATGGGCGGCTTAGGGACCATCGACGACAACATCCTCGATCTGCCCGGCGGCACATACCGGGCCTGCGGTATTCGCGCCTATGACCCGGCGACGGACCGCTGGTCGATCTGGTGGCTGGATGGCCGAAATCCCGATCGGATCGACCCGCCGGTGACTGGCCGGTTCGATGGGGAAGTCGGTACCTTCACAAGCAAGGACATTTTTCGCAGCGGTCCGATCGAAGTACGATTCCGGTGGCATGGTATTCACGGTCACCGGCCGCACTGGCAGCAATCCTTCTCAGCTGACGGGGGCGCTACGTGGGAGATGAACTGGGAGAACTTCTTCACCCGCACCTCGGAACGGCCCACGCCCTTGCCTCTGCTTGGGGCCGATGACACTGAGCGGGCACCGGACGATTGGTCGTTTCTCGTCGGCCATTGGAATGTTCATCATCGCAAGCTCCGCCACCGCCTCGCGGGCAGTCGCGACTGCGACGAGTTTGGCGGATCCTATGTCAACTGGCCCCTGCTCGGCGGCAATGGCCATGTCGGCGACAACATGTTCGCCGCGCCGGACGGCCACTATCGCGGGATCGGCCTGCGCGCCTTTGATCCGGCCTCGCGCGAATGGGTCAGCTGGTTTTTGGACGGACGCAACCCTGCCAGAATAGGTCAGCCTCTGCGTGGACGCTTTGCAGACGGGGTCGGCACATTTCTGTCCGACGATATCCACGAAGGGCGACCCATCAAGGCGCGGACGACCTGGTCCCGGATCACGCCGACCTCCGCGCGCTGGGAACAATCCTTTTCGATCGATAGCGGCCAGAACTGGGAAGTTAACTGGACATCCGATTACACGAGGATCGCCCGATGAGATCCGATCGTCGCGAGGCGATGAAAGTTGCAGCCGGCATGCTTGCGGGTTTCGGTTCGGTCGCTGGATTGGCGAAGGAAACGCCGGCGCCACTGGCCGAGGGCACTGCGGCGAAAAGCGATTTCGACTATTTTATCGGCAGATGGCGGGTCGAGCATCGCCGCTTGCGCAAGCGGCTGGCCAATAACGATGATTGGGAGGCATTCGGCGGGCACACCCACTGCCAGCAGATGTTCGGCGGGCTGGTGAACCTCAATGAGAGCGTCTCTTACCGCGGCGGCCGGGCGTCCTACGGGATGGGTCTACGCGCGTTTGACGAGCCGCGCGGGCGCTGGGTCGACTGGTATCTGTCGGCGAACGACCTGAGCAAGATCGACTCGCCGCTGTACGGGCGCTTCGCCAATGATGTGGGGACCTTCTACTCGCGAGACTCGTTCGAAGGGCGGCCCATCCTCGTTCGCGGCCGCTTCGCGTCGCTGAGCCATCTCGAGGCAAGCTGGGAGCAAGCCTTCTCCCCAGACGACGGCGCAAGCTGGGAGACCAACTGGATCATGCTCTATCACCGGATAGCGTGATCATCCGACTCTTCCTGTCAGCTTCTGCCCCGGCCGAGAGATCTGGCTTCTCCTGAGCGGGCTGCGCAAACAGCAAGCAGATCGAAATTCCGCGAAGGGGGCATCGCCCTAAATCGCATTTCGCCACCGGGCCCGCGAGCTATCGAATCGCGCCTTGAACGATGAAGTAACGACGGCAAACACCTGCGACGTTCTTGCAGCCATTGAACCTGGCCGTGCGCCGGGTGAATTCGGAATTTTCGCAGCCGCCGGGAAGTGTGCAATCGCGCCCGCCGCCACGCGGCTTCGAGAGTCAAGCCGCAGCCTCGTGGGCGGCGCGCAAGGCCCTCGCGCTGTGCCCCTCTCGGCGGAAGAGGCGTCTCAGGGTCGAGGGCTCGGCGTAGCCAACGAGGCGAGCGATCTCTTCGAGAGGAAGACGGGTCGAGTGCACAAGTTCGATCGCACGCTCCATCCGCATTCTCTGAAGAAAGCGGACGGGGGAAAGGCCAGTGACACGCTCGAGCCGTCGAGCGAACGTTCGGGGAGCGAGGGCGGCCGCGGCTGCGAGCTGATCGACAGCAATGCCGTGTTCCAGCCGGGGCCGCGCCCAAGCTTCGGCGCGTGCGACTCTTTCGTCTGTGGCAGTGAGCAGTCCCAGCGCCACGTACGGAGTCTGCGATCGTCGATTATCAAGCAGCATGTACCGGGCGCAGGCGTCCGCCGTCGCGGGTCCTGCGTGTCGCGCAATGAGAGTGAGCATCAAGTCGATTTGAGCCATGGCGGCGCCCGCTGTGATTATAGGCCCGTCTGCAACCACCACGGCATCGGCATCGAGATCTACAGCTGGGAAGTGGCGGCGGAAGATCGGAGCGAGCCACCAAGTTGTAGTTGCGCGGCGCCGATCGAGCAGGCCCGTGTCGGCAAGCAGGAAAGTCGCGGAGCAGGATGCTGCTATCTCCGTGCCGCGTGCCGCCACGGCTGCCAGGTGCTGGCGCGCCGGGTCCATATCGGCCCGCGCCAATCCGGCCACGATGGCTGGCTCGCTGCTAAATCCAAGGCCGGGCAAGATGAGAACGTCGGGGGTTTTCTCTGGCGCCGGCGCCAGTGCGGCTCTCCACGATCCGCTACCAGTTGCATGCACCAGGAACGCCGGAGCGTGCCCCTTTAACTCGAGGAGCCGGTTTGCCGTGTCCAACATGTCGAACGTGATCGCTACTCCTGAGGGCATTGCGCCCTCCAGGACGAGCACCTCGATGCGCTTCATGTCACATCCTCCCCGTATGATGTCATTCTCGACACTAGATGCTCGCATCGCATCCTCGCATGTTGGATGCAACGCAGAGGAGGTAGGATGATGCGCAGGAACATCTCGACAGACGACCCGCTGGACGACTTCGACCATCGTCAGGTCACGATCGAGGGAACTGAGAAGCGCGTTCACGTCAGTGGAGCAGGGCCGGCCGTCGTCATCATGACCGAGATGCCGGGCATCAGCCCTCACGTTGCTCGTTTCGCCCGGTGGGTTCGCGAGGCCGGTTTCACCGTTTTCATGCCCTCGCTGTTCGGTCGTGACGGCCAAGTCCCCGATGCCGAAGAAGGCGCAACTGTCTTCCGGCGGGCGTGTGTGAGTGCCGAGTTCCGCGCAGTGGGCGGCGGTGCCTCGAGTCCCGTCACCCGCTGGCTGATGGGGCTCGCGCGGCAGGCGCATCAGGAGTGCGGGGGGCCGGGCGTCGGCGCGATCGGCATGTGCTTCACCGGCAACTTCGCGCTCACTATGATGCTCGAACCTTCCGTGCTCGCGCCTGTGCTCTGCCAGCCTTCTTTGCCGCTCGACAACCCTGGCGGGATCGAGATCGCGCCTGAGGAGATTGCCGCGGTGAAGGACCGCCTTGAATCCGAGGATCTTACGGTGCTCGCCTATCGGTTCTCAGGGGACGCCTTCTGCCGCGCAGAACGCTTCGCCGCCTACTCGCAGGCGCTCGGACACCGGTTCAACGAGCGTGTGCTCCCCGATAGTGCAGCTAATACCGATGTTCCGTCATTCTTCGCCAAGTTCGTGCCGACACCCCACAGCGTCGTGACTGCTCACCTCATCGACAAGGAGGGCCAGCCGACGCTTGCCGCTCGCGATGAGATCCTTGAGTTCCTCAAGGGGCGTCTGACGGGTAGGCCGGCTTCAGCGCAATCGGCCGCTTCCCTTGTCTGACGTTTCATCCAGCTCCGCGGCGACCCTGCATCCTTCGGTTCCAAGACTCACCGCGCCCGCGATCCAAAATCGCAAGAATGCTGAGCCGATCGTCATGCTGACCGCGTACACCGCGCGCATCGCCGAGCTGCTTGATAGTCACTGTGACGTGCTTCTGGTCGGCGATAGTCTAGCCCAGGTGATCTACGGTCTTCCAATGACCCTCCCAGCTACGCTCGACATGATGATTGCGCACGGCGCGGCGGTGGTTCGGGGCTCCCGTCATGCTCTGGTCGTCGTCGACATGCCCTTTGGTACCTATGAAGAGAGCCCTGAACAGGCGTTTCGTTCGGCTGCCCGGGTGATGCAGGAGACCGGGGCAGGGGCGATCAAGCTGGAGGGAGGTTTGGCGATGGCACCCACCATTGCCTACCTGACGAAGCGGGGCATCCCCGTCATGGCGCACATCGGATTAACGCCGCAGGCAGTAAACGTGCTCGGCGGCTACGCAGCCAGAGGTCAGGGCAACGCAGAGTATTCTGATATTATGGATGACGCGACCGCAGTGGATGGCGCGGGAGCGTTTTCGGTGGTGATTGAAGCGGTAGTGGAGCCGCTGGCGCAGTCCGTAACGGACGCTATCGGGTGCCCGACAATAGGAATCGGCGCGTCAAAGACGTGCGATGGCCAGGTTCTCGTAGTTGATGACATGCTCGGAATGTTCGAGCGCAACGCTCGTTTCGTCCGGCGGTTCGAAAATCTCGCGGATCGCATCGATGCCGCCGCAAGCGCATACGCGACGGCGGTGCGGAGCCGTCGGTTTCCCGAAACGCAGCACCTCTACAGGCGGCGAGCGGGTGGTGGCTCCTAGGAGCTGCCCTGCACCTGTGCGGTACACCGGGGAGTGTAGTGTCAGTCTACGGCACGCGCAGTATGTTCGATAGGTCAGTTCGGGAGCGTCAAATGCGTCAGTCAGCCGCCACCACGCGCGAGCAGATCATTACTGCCGCAGATCAACTCTTTTACGCCGGGAGCATCGCCGGGGTCAGCATGGAACGGATCGCCGAGCGTGCTGGTGTGACGAAGAAGACGCTCTACTACCACTTCCGGTCGAAAGACGATTTGCTAGCAGCTTATCTCGAGGCCAGGGCAGTTAAGGTCATGGCGCGGTACCGCCGCTGGGCCGGCGCTGAGGGCAGCGTAGCTCAGCGGATGGAGCGGATGTTTACGAACGTCGCGGTGGCTGCCTCTCAACCGCGCTGGCGGGGATGTGGCTTTACCCGGGTGGTCTGCGAGCTGGCTGATCTGCCCGGGCATCCTGCTGCCGTCGTCGCTCGGTTGCACAAACGGACATTTGAGGCATGGCTGTGCGGTATGCTGGCGGAGGAAGGCAGGCCAGACGCCGCCGAGCTTGCCCGCATTCTCATGCTGCTTCTGGATGGCAGCGTGGTTCAAACGCTAACGCATCGGGACCCTGCTTACGCACGCGCCGCCGGCGTGGCGGCGCGGCTCCTGCTCTGTGGTACCGGGGCGACGGGCACCAACCCTTACCCACTCAGGCTCATGGCTGCTTGCGCCTAGCTCCTCCGTTGCAGCGCTCAAGCTCTTCCGATGGGATCGCAATGCCTGCAACCTCAAAGGAAACCACTCGCCCGGCTGCCCGTGCCAACTGCCGACAGGTGCGAAGTCGCGATGCAGGTCTGTTGAAGGCTTGGCCTTGGCAGAGGTCCGCAACACAACGCCATAGGCGGTCATCCGCGATCAGCCTTGACTTCGCCTCATGTCCCCACGCGATCTGCGCCGTCGCAGGTAAGTTCGACAACGAGGGTGCGCCCCACGCCGCACCCGCGAGGAAAATCCAAGATAGAGAAGCTTTCCAGATCATCGCAATCTCCTCACGCCAAGTGGGCGAGGAGTTCGACAAAGCGAGAGCGAGCTCAACTCTCTGTTCGGTTTACCAACGGCTCCCATGCTCGCGAGGGAGGGCTTCCGCTGCTCAGATCGGCGAGGCGCCGAACGGGATCGAAATAGCCTCACCGGCGCTGGCATCGTGATAAGGCGGCTGCACTTCTGGCTCGATTTAGCGAGCCCATACTCTTACCTTGCGGCCCATCGGCTTGCCCGACGGCCTGCCGTAGCGCCGTTGCTCCAGTGGCGGGTTTTCCTGCTCGGGGCGCGGTTCCGAGATCAAGGGTTGAGGGCATCCCCGTTCATTCAGTTTCCTGAAAAAGGGCAGAATGCGTGGCGAGATCTGGAGCGACGTGCCGCTCTTCATGGCTTGAAGTTCAGGAGGCCCTCGCACTTTCCGCAGGACAGCTTGCGAGCCAATCGGTTGCTTTGGTTGGGACTTCGCGCTGGCTGGAGCGCCTCGTTCGCTCTCGCCGTCTTCGAAGAACAGTTCGTGCAGGGAGAAGCTATCGACGACTTGTCGACCCTAAGTCGCATACTTCGTGAGTTGAATCTCGACCCGGAACTCGTCCGCGCGTCGGATGGCGACGACGCCAGGACTGGGCTGCATGAGGAAACTGAGGCCGTGGCCCGACTAGGTGTCTTTGGCGCCCCTAGCTTTACCGTTGGAGAGGAGCTCTTTTGGGGCGACGACCGCCTCGACGAAGCTCTTCAATGGTCGCGGGTGATGCCATGCCGCGCAGGTCGCAGCCATGACGATGGATCGGTCCGGCGGCCCTAAACCGTCAGGACTGGCGGAAGCATAGCTCAACGGGCGGCAGGCGCGTCGCTCCATCTAGGAGATTGTTCATGACAGTTTACGCGGTTGCGCAGCTGAGGTTCACGGACCGGGAGGCGTATGACCGGTACCAAGCCGGTTTCTTGACGTTTTTAGCCGGTCGGCAGGTCGCATCCTGGCAGCCGATGACCATCCAGCCCTCATTGAGGGCACGTTTGATCGCGACAAAATCGTGATTCTCTCCTTTCCAGGTGAGCCCGAATTTCGCGCTTGGTTTGAGTCGCCCGAGTACCTCGAAATTGCTCGGGAGCGTCAAGCGGGTGCTGACGCCGTGATCCTGCTGGTCCGCGGGCTGGATGTGCTATTGTAGCGGTCGGCTTTCGCCCCAACCATCATCAGGCAAGTGGCTGATGGCGCTCTTGGCAGCGCCCGCCGCTGCACGCCACGAGGGGGGCGTCTGGAAGGCTCACGAGCGGCGGCGCTCGAAGATGGCCGTCTGCATAGAGCGTCCGAACCAGCCCAGAGCGTCGCCAAGCCGCGCATGCGTTATTCCCCGACCTTGCCCGCCGGCCCAGCACTCGGCGTCGACAAGTATCTCCGCCCCGACCGGCTCACGTATAAATGAAACAGTGAGATCGGTGCTCGGATAGGACCAGCCGCTGAACGGCAGTACGCTAGCGATGCCATTAGCGAAGTCAGCGCAGGCTACCGCTCGAGCACATGGTGAAGTCGGCTCGCCGGAAACCAGTGGACGAGTCATGTTGAACCAGATCGCCGCCGGACCCAATGCTTCGAAGCTACCGGCCACCGCTTGCATTTCGAATAGCTGGGAGAAGCCCACGCCCGTTGGTGGCCTCGTGCGTACGCCTTGGCCGGCGGAGGGGAAGTTCAGCTGCGGTAGGAGTTGCCCAAGATCCTGATCCTCGCGCCTCAGGCGCAGCACCGAACCTCGTGTGACCACCACTCCTGCAGCACTGACCCGTACGTCCACCAACTGAAGCTTTTTGCCTTCCCGGAGCACGCGCGCTTGGACGTCCAGCTCACCCGTGGGTACCGGTCGCATGAGGTCGACGGTGACACGTGCGACGCACATTTCAGCCGGGGCCGGTATGCCTTCGGCGACCTGAGCAATCAAAGCCGATGGCCCACCGCCATGGCACACCCCTGGCGACCAAGGGCCTTCGGCCGTGCTCCCCGCGAGAAGGGTGCTCGTGCCTATTCGGGAGAAGGGCTCCGGGAGCGATGTACGATCTTGGAGCGAAGTTGAGTTTGCTATCGTGTTCACACGACGGGTCTGAGCAGCCCCGTTTCCATCCTCAAGAGGCGAACTCGGCATTCTCCGGGGAGAACTGGCCATCGACTTCAGTCAAGCGGACAATGCCAGTCCGGGGGGAGGAGGTAGCGCATGGCGCCGATCCGCCCGTGAACGCGCTCGCAGGTCCCGGGGACCCATACCCGCGCCCCGGCGGATAAGGCCGCGCAATGTGGACGGATCAGAGTAACCGACACGATAAGCGATCTCTTCGAAGGGTAGCACGGTAGTCTCGATTAGTTCTATCGCGCGCTCCACCCGCAGCTGCTGCAGAAACTGTATGGGCGAGAGACCGGTGGCGGAGGCTACACGGCGGGCGAAAGTGCGGGTGGACTGGCCTACTGCGGCGGCTATGTCGTTGACCCCGATCGGGGTTCCAAGCCGGGGCCGCGTCCAAGCAACCGCCCGCGCAACGCTCTCACTAGATGCTGCCAGGAGTCCGACTGCCATGTAGGGCACCTGGGATCTGCGTTGGTCGAGCACCATTTTGCGCGCACATGCCTCAGCGATCTCTGCTCCGGCATACCGGGCGACCAGGCCAACCATGAGGTCCATCTGCGCCATGGCCGCTCCAGCCGTGGTGATCGAACCATCCGTCAGTACAAGTTCAGGCGTTTCGAGGCGCACCCACGGATACATCTCCATGAATACTGGCGCGAGCCACCACGCTGTCGTCGCTCGCCTGGAATCCAGGAGGCCTGTGCTCGCGAGCAGCAGTGTACCAGTGCAGGAGCTCGTGATGTGCGCTCCCGCGCCGGCTGCAGCCAGAATCCAGGAACGGCCCTCCTCCGCGTCCGGTTCGGCAAGGCGATCGCGATAGCTAGGTGCCTTGGAGAGACCCTGCGCTGGGATGATGAAGAGCTGGGGCTGCTTGTGGCCGGACTCGGGGAAGGCGAGGAACGGCCGGAACAGGCTTGCACCTGAGCCCACCAGCTGAACGTTGAAGGCTGACGGGCGGCCGGCTGCGTGACACGTCCGGTTGGCCATCGTCAGCACGTCAATCGTGATGGTGACGCTGGAGGCGAGAGCCCCTTCAAGTACAAGGATGGTAGTCGAAATCATCCTCCTTGATCCTTCATTGCCCTAACCAAGGAGCTCTTGGCGGGAAGTTGCGCATGGTCTGTTTGGGGCTTTCTCAGGGTCACAAAGGTGCTCCGTTCTTGCGTGAGAAGCGCCAGCCGCTGCCGGTCATCTCAGCCTGAAGATCGTCATCAGGATACTCGGCCCTGTCAGCGGGAAAGCGGTCGCCGATCTCCAGGTAGACAGCTTCGCCGTCTGACCGGTTGATCAAGTGATGGGCCGAGCCGGCGGCGGGGAAACCGGCGCACATGCCCGGGCCGAGCCTTGCCTCGCCATCATCCCGCACAAGTGTGAGCTCGCCCGACAGCACGAAGACGAACTCGTCCTGCACAGAATGCTTATGCCGGAGCGATGATTGGCTGCCCGGAGGCAGAGCTACGAGGTTTACACCAAAATTGGTGAGACCGAACAGGTCGCCAAGGGCGTGCTTGCGTCTGCCCGCCACCCGCGCCGCAAACTCCGGCGGATAGCTCGTACCAGTTCTGGCAGGCGTGTCTGCCGCAAGTACCGCTCTACGTGTTTCGTCAGTCTTCATGCACTTTCCCGCTGTTCGGCTCAAAGGAGGTCAGGATAGCCGCCATATCGAGGTCGCCATGACCTTGTTCTTGAACTAATGAGAACCGGCGCAAGCTCTCGATCAGAAGAGGCACGGGCGCTCGGCAAGCGGCAGCGGCGTCCGCGACGAGCGTGCTGTTCTTAAGAACGTCTTTGATCGCCGCCTGAGGCGCAAAATCTCGTGAGACCATCTTCTGGAGTTTGGTGGTCGAAACGTCGCTCCTGAGGGCTCCACTGTCGAGAATTTGGCGGAACAGTCCGATGTCGAGTCCCGATGCTTGAGCAAGGTTTACTGACTCTGCCAGAGCGGTGACCGTGGCGATCAGGTACAGGTTGACCGCGAGCTTCATGCTCGTGGCGGATGGCGCCGCGCCGATCACGAACACCTCTCTGCACATCGATGTCAGTAGAGGACGCGCCCGCTCGACCGCCTCGCGCGAACCGGCGAGCATTGCCACAAGTTGACCGGTCTCAGCGGGTCGGCGAGAACCGGACACGGGAGCCTCCACGAAGGCACCTCCCGCCGCGCGTATCTCTGCGTCGAGCGCTGCCGAATAGCTCGGCGCGTGCGTTCCCATGTTGATGACGAGGCGCCCACTGATCCGCTTGCGAAAGGCGCTGCTATTGCGGCCGAGCACCTCGTCGGTGGCGCTATCGTCAGCCAGCATGAGAATGACAGTATCGCATGTCGAGAAGAGTTGATCGGGGCTGTCCGCCACCTTCGCCCCGAGGGCAGCAAGCGTGGCCCGCGGTCCTGGCGACCGATTGTAGACGGTGAGGCTTACTCCGCTGCGGCATAGGTTGGCGGCCATCGGCTGACCCATCAATCCGAGACCGGCGAACCCCACGTGCATGATCTCGAGATAGCTGATGTGGCGATGACCGACAGTGGCAAACAGACCGCCTTTCGAGGATATTCTGCCAGCACTGGCGAGTGTGATTTTACGGCTCGCATGCCAGCCTGGCGTACGTGACGAGTTTGACCCGGTCTTTGTCTAACGAGGCGCTGGTAGATTTCATTAGGACGTCGCCAAAGGCTCGTCTTCAGCCGAGACCTGAATTCGGTGATTAAGAAGTAATGCTCTAGCCGCGCAGGCCCCGGGAAGAGCGATGATGAACGGCAGAAGTGGAACCGCGCATTGTTACGGAACGTGTTGCTCTCGGCACTCGCTGTGGTGGCCGCTTGTGGTCCAGCCTTGTCCCAAGTGTCACCAACGCTCGATCCTGCGATCGCCAAGGCCTATCTCACACCCGCTCGGCTCGTCGAAATCGAAGGCAAGCGACGCTTGAACCTCGTGTGCATGGGGAAGGGCGATGTGACGGTCCTATTCGACGCGGGTGGTAGCGACTGGTCGGCGATCTGGGCTCTGGTGCAGCCGGAGATCGCCAAGGAAGCGACGGCCTGCGCATATGACCGTGCGGGCCTTGGCCACAGCGAGCCGGCGCGAGGACCCCGCACACCGGTAGCGATTGCCGATGATCTCCACGCTCTGATCAGCGCCGCGGGGCTAAAGCGACCCCTTATTCTGGTCGGCCACTCGCTCGGTGGATTCAACGTCAAGCTGCACGCGGCGCTTTATCCCGAAGACGTCGCTGGCCTGGTCTTGGTTGACCCATCAGAGGAGCGCACCTGGGACCGCACGCGCGAGGCAATCCAGGCCAAGTTCGGCGAGCGACTGGCGGCCCGCTCGGAGCTCATCGACCAAGGTGCGCTCGCCGGGCTGGTCAACCACTACAGCGGTTGCCGCACAGCGGCCCTAGAAAAGGCCCTAGATCCGTCATCAATGACTTATCGTCGATGCTCCGACCCAGTCCGGCCCAAGCTCGGACCTGAGATTGCGGCGATGCGACAGAAGATTCAGGTCACAGCGGCCTATCAGTCGGCGCAGGCGTCTGAGATCGAGTTCAGTATCTATGGCAGGAGCGAAGCCGACCCCGTTTATTCTCGTCTGTTTCGGCCTGGCGCGTTTGGTAACATGCCACTGGTTGTCCTTACTCACGAGCAGGCGACAACAGACGACCCGCTGGAAGCTTTAGGCAACGCGCAGTGGCTCGCGCTTCACCGGGGCAGCGCGCAACTATCCCGTCGGGGTGTGCAGCGCATGGTGCCCGGGACCAGCCACCACATCGAACTGGATGGGCCCGAAGCGATCGTAGCGGCCATCAGGGAGGTCCTCGCGCAGACGCGTTTGGCCGCCGCAGGCAAGACCCGGCGCGCCGGCCCGATTGAATCTGCTCAAGCGAGTGCCCGTTGCGGACGTTGGCACCTTGTGGTCTCTCATGAGGATGTCGACAAATCTCCTTGAGATGATTGCACTCGGCCTACTTGGCTCTGCTGCGCTCGGCTCGCCCGCAAACGCTGTGAATCCCGGCCTCAGCCCTCCCGTTCGAAGCTCCCCACTTGAGCTAGGCGTAAGCCACGTCATCACGTCCAAGGTTCTTGACGAGAATCGCATCGTCAACGTCATTCTGCCAAGCAGCTACCGGGCAAGCACCGCGCGCCGCTATCCAGTCCTGTACGTGATTGACGGAGGCCTCCAGCAGGACCTTCTCCACGTCGCAGGGGCCGTGTGGCTCGGGGCTATGTGGGGACGGTCGGAGGAAGCTATGGTCGTCGGGATCGAAACCAAGGACCGGCGAAAGGAACTCGTGGGCCCTACGACCGACGTCGAACTGCTCAAGCGATACCCGACCGCGGGATCGTCGGTAAAGTTCCGGCAGTATATACGCGATGAAGTCAAACCTTTGGTCGAACGGCTTTACCGGACCTCTGGCCGAAACGTGGTGCTCGGTGAGTCCCTGGCGGGTCTGTTCATCGTTGAGACGTACTTGACGGATCCCGTCTTGTTTGATGCCTACGGTGCGGTGGACCCAAGTCTATGGTGGGACAAAGGCGCACTTTCAAACGGCGCGGTCACCCGTATGGGTGATGCTCAAAAGGGTCGAGCATTGCTTATCGCAGCGGCGAAGGAGCAGCTTTCGGACGCTGGAGCTTACAACAGACTGCTTTCCAGCATTCGCGGTGCAGGCGCCTCTCCCTGCGTCATTCCCCGGCCTGACCAAACACATGGAACCATTTATCAGCAACTAACTCCGGCTGTTTTGCAATATCTTCTTCCTACCAAGGAAATGCCACCGCTCGAGTTTGGGTTCGTGGTTACCTGTTCGGAGCATTAGTTCAGGCGCACATCCCGTAGGCTCATGATTTTCGGGGGCTGAGCACCGTGCCTAAGTCTCTCAACTGCGGGCTTGAGTATGGGTTCATCGGAGCTCCAAGGACTGGACAGCCCCACCTAGGATATTCGAGCTGAAAAGTTCAGCGATTTCTTGCGCGTTGCCAGACATTTGCTGGACTTTGTTGCCGCTCCGACCATTGCTGTTGTTCTGAATCGCAGCCTGGCGGAATCCTCCCAATGCTGGCCTGGCTTGCCATACCAAGTTCGCAGGCCATCATAGGCGCCTAGGAAGCTGTCGGGCTTGCTGGGCCAGCGGCCTTTCTCGCGCAGCGTCTCGACAAGCTTCTGGTCCTTCACGCTGCCGCTGCGCGCCGCATCCTCAATCTTGAGATAATAGTCGAACGTCTTCAGCCGCTGCTGATCGCGTTCGCCATCGCGGAAACCCGGGTACAGTGTGCGGCCCGTGTAGCGACCGAACTTGGCAGGGCGCCCGCCTGCATCCTTGAACATCTTCCGGACCGCTGATGAACCAAACAGGTTGCGTAGCCGCCCCAGCTGATCGTTGACCAGTGCGTTCATTGGGTAGAGCAGAAGTGCGCGTACAGCGCGGATCTGGAACTGTTTCGGCCGACCAAGCGCCTCTTCCGCCAGCCGCGCGAGCACTGGCAGGAGGAAGCTTTCGGTCTTGCCTGAACCTGTACCTGTCGTAACCACGATGCCACTGCCGGCGGCATCTGCACGCGTCGTCAGTTCAAGCGCCTGCGCTTGATGTTCATAAGGTGGGTTGAACAAGATGCGCTCGCTGTTTTCGGCTAGCGCTGTCAAGAATGCGCCGACCTCGGCAGGCAAAGCGAGATCTTGGTACCGCCGAACACCTTCGTACCTTGGCGTGCTCTCGATATAAGGGGTTTGAGCAATCCCGTCGCCGGTAAGCAGCGTGCGCCTGAGCGCTACCACCTTCGGGTCTGACAGATGGTATGTTGCCTCAATATAGGAGGCGAGCGCGCCGCGCATATGGTTGATTTCAGAACGCACGACGACTGGCCCCCCGTAGCTCGTATTTCTATGAACGCCCCAGCGAGACCTTACCGGAATGGCGAGCACGTTCAATCAGCTAGAGTCCTGCCAGCGATCTGATCGAGCGGTTCCTAGCGTGATCGCGCTACTCGGATGACTTCGCGGCCGGAGAACCAGAGGCCAATCTGACCGCCTGTATGAGCGTCAGAGACAGAGTGCACGCAGCTACTCAGCTGCAACGGCATGCAAAGGTCAGAGATAGCGGGACATTTCGGTACATGTCTCTGGAGACCCCAATCCGCTCACCTCCAGCAGACTGCATGGTGACCCCTACGGGAATCGAACCCGTGCTTCAGCCGTGAAAGGGCCGCGTCCTAACCGCTAGACGAAGGGGCCGTCCGGGTTCGGCGGCACCTATTCGGTCAGGCGTGGATGGTCAAGTCAGTCGCACCAGGCCGCGTCGTCGAGGTGCAATTCGGCGGCCGGGCGGCTGCCCCAGTCGTCCAGTTTGGGACGACCGGCGACCCAGAGCTTGCGGTCCTTGGGCGCGGCGAGCAGTGCCTGGCCGAGCTCGTTGTCGGCCGAGCGGAAGGCGACGGCCTTCAGGCTGGCGCCGTCGTCGCCAGACAGGATCGCACGGACATGACCGTTGCCGACCACATCGCATTTGATCACCCGCACTGGCCCTGCAGCGACCCGCGGGGCGGGCCAGCCCATGCCATAGGGACCCGCGAGATCGAGAGCTTCCACCAGGCTCGGCGCTACGCCTCGCGGGGTGAGCGCCGCGTCGAGCTGCAGCGCCCGCGAGGCCGTCGCGACGGCGATGCCTTCCGCGAGCCGTTCGTGGAGGAAAGCTTTGAGCGCGTCGATCCGGTCGGCGGCGACTGTAAGCCCGGCCGCCATCGCGTGGCCGCCGCCAGCGATCAGCAGCCCCTCGTCCTTCGCCGCAAGAGTGGCTGCGCCGAGGTCCACCCCTGGCACTGAGCGGCCCGAACCCTTGCCGGTGCCGGTCTCGTCGATGCCGATCACGATCACGGGGCGGTTGAAGCGCTCCTTCAAGCGCCCCGCGACGATGCCGATCACGCCCGGATGCCAGCCATGGCCGGCGGCAACATGGATCGTCGCGTCCGCGCAACCGAGGCAGGCCGCCTCCGCCGACACCTGCACCTCAGCCTCGATGGCACGCCGCTCCTCATTCAGCCGGTCAAGCTCGGCTGAGATCTCCCGGGCTTCGTCAGGGTCGTCTGTGGTCAGCAGCCGTACGCCGAGATCCGACTTGCCGACCCGCCCGGCAGCATTGATGCGCGGCCCAAGGGCGAAGCCGAGATCGTGACAGAGTGGAGCACGAGTGAGCCGCGCCGCCTCGGCAAGGGCGGCGAGCCCGATGTTGCGCCGCGCCGCCATTACTTTCAGCCCTTGAGCGACAAAGGCCCGGTTCAGGCCCCTGAGCTGAGCCACGTCCGCGACGGTGCCAAGCGCGACAAGGTCGAGCAGGTCGATCAGCTTGGGCTCGGCTCGGGCCCCGAACCAGCCGCGCCGCCGCAACTCGCGCAAGAGCGCCGCGCCGAGCAGGAAGGCGACGCCAACAGCGGCCAGATGTCCGTGCGCGGCGCCTTCTGCTTCGTCGAGCCGATTGGGGTTCACCAGCGCATAGGCAGCAGGCAGTTTGGCTGCGCACTTGTGGTGGTCTACGACGATGACCTCCGCGCCCACGGCCAAAGCCATGTCGAGCGCTTCGAACGCCTGGGCGCCGCAATCGACGGTGACGATCAGCCGCGTGCCGCCATTGGCGATGCGCACCAATGCTTCGCCCGAGGGACCATAGCCCTCCATCAGCCGGTCGGGGATGTAGTAAGCGGGCGACAGGCCCAGCTGGCGCAGCAGCCTGATCAGCAGCGCCGCGGAAGTGGCGCCGTCCACGTCGTAATCGCCGAACACGGTAACCGGCTCGCCCGCTTCCACGGCGCTGGCCAGCCTTGCCGCTGCGCGATCCATGTCGCGGAAGATGGACGGGTCGGGCATGAAGCCGCGAATGGTCGGCGCCCGGTGCGCGTCGAGTTCCGCTCGCGGACAGCCGCGCGTCAGCAGCAGGCGGGTGACGAGATCGTCGGGCGAAAAACTGGCGTCAAGATCGTCAGCCGGCACACCCCGCCAATGCCAGGGCTGACCCAGGATCGAACGCCTGATCCCCAAGGCGAGCCGTGGCTCCGCCGTCATGTAGTTCATGGCCAGCCTTGTGAATCACCGGGACTCGCGACGCAAGCAGACTGGGCGGCTCACCCACAGAAAACAGCGCTTCGGCGGGTCCAGTCACGACCAGCGGCACTGAAACACCGTCAACGCGTTGTGGCGATGTTCCGTAGCTTAGCTTTTGAGAGGATCGACCATGGCAGACTCCGCCACCAATACGACCACGAACAACAATCCCGCCGGCCATCACCAGCACACGCCGGTTCAGAATGGAATGACCAGCCTCAAGAACGCTCTCGGCGGCAACCAGACCGTCACCAAGGCGACCGAGTTCGCCAAGCAGCGCCCTTGGGCGACCGCGGCACTGGCCGGCGTCGTCGGCATGGCGCTGCTCAATACGCTGCGCGGCAGGGGCATGGCGCGGGCGCGTTGAGCTTCACGATTTATTGACGGGTAAGCCCTGAAGAACGCCTCCGATTTCGGCTTGCCGGGGCCCATCGGCCTCGGCTAGCCTCTCAAGCATCAAACGGGAAGCGGGGGCTTACCATGAGGATTTTGCACGCGCTGGCGCTAGCCGGCGTATTCACGTCGAGCGCGCCGGCGTTCGCGCAGGAGAAGGCCGCGGTGAAGCCGGGCTTCACGATGCCGGTCGGCAAGTCGGTTCGTATCCTGGTCTTCCGTCCGGACGTGAAGGTCGGCTCGCAGTCCGCGGGTGGCGTCGTCACTCCGAACGCCGAATGGACCGCGAACGCGCGGAAATATCTCTCCGATGCGATGGTCTCTGCCAAGCCAGGCGGGGCCAGCGAAGTCGTGTTCATGCCTGAGCTCGAAGGCGAGAACGCGGCCCTGCTCGCCGAATATCGTTCGCTGTTCAAAGGTGTGGCGAACACGGTGCTGCAATACCGGCTGTTCAAGGGCAATCGCCTGCCGACTAAGATCACCGGCTTCGAATATACACTGGGAACCGGAGTGGCGCAGCTCGGCGCGCTCGGCGGCGGCGATTACGGCCTCTTCATCGTGACCGAAGACGCCTATGGCTCCGCCGGCCGCAAGATGCTGCAGATTTTCGCGGCCGCCGCCGTTGGCGCGAGCGTCAGCTCTGGCGTGCACACCGGCTATGCCGGGCTGGTCGATTTGAAGACCGGTGACTTGGTCTGGATCAATGCCGACTTCAAGATGGGCGGTGACGTCCGCGACGCGGAAGGCGCCACAAAGCGAGTTGCCCAGCTGCTCGAAGACTTTCCACAGCCCGGAGGAAGCCCCGCAGCGGGAGGCCGCTAATGCGCCGCGCCGCGCTTGCGGCGGGCCTCATTTGCCTTGCCGTCTCCTCGCCGCTGCAGGCGAAGGAGGAGAAGCCGACCGGCTCGCCCTCAGTCTCAGGCTATGCGCCCGTCGGTGCGGACGAGCAGGGGTTATGGGCCGAGACCGCCGAAATGGAGCGCGAGCTCAAGGCATCGAAGCTGCTCGTCCGCGATGCCGAAGCGAACGCCTATCTGCGCCGCGTTCTGTGCCGCGTCGTTGGCGACGATCGCTGCCGAGCGGTGCGGATCTATTTGCTGCGGGAGCTAGGCTTTAATGCCTCGATGGCGCCTAACGGCATGATGATCGTGAACACAGGCCTGCTGCTCCGCACCCGCGATGAGGCGGAGCTGGCGGCGATCCTCGGTCACGAGTTCACGCATTTCGAGAATCGCCATACGCTTGCCGATCATAAGAGCCTGCGCAACTCCGCCGGCTGGGCGGCCTGGCTGTCCGCAGTCGCTTTCGCGGCCGGCTCCCCTGTTGCGTTCGGCCCCGAATTCCTCGCCTTTCACTTCAGCTTCAGCCGCGACCAGGAACGCGAGGCCGATATTGTCGGTCTGCAGATGATGAGCGCCAGTGGGTATCGCCCGGCCTCAGCCAGCGAAGTCTGGGCGCAGATGCGGCAGGAGCAGGACGCGAAGGCGGCGGCCTTGGGCGTGCGCAGCCTCAAGGATCGTGATCGCGGCCTGTTCGCGTCGCACCCGATGAGCGGCGAGCGCATGACCTATCTGCAGGAAGCGGCCAAGAAAGTGACCGCTTCGGGTGAGCATGTCGGAGTGGACGAATATCGGAAAGGCTTTGCCGGTATCTGGTCGATGCTGGTCGAGGATCAGATCAAGCTCAACGATTTCGGCACCAGCGAATTCCTGCTGCGGAACCTCGCGCGCGACAGCTGGACTGGCCAATTGCTCTATGCACGCGGAGAGCTTTACCGGTTCCGCGGCAAGGCCGGCGATTTCGAACAGGCGGCCGCGCTCTACCGCGAGGCCATCGCCAAGCCGGATGCGCCAGCGGCAGCGTGGCGAGGCCTCGGCCTGGCGCTCGCCCGCAGCGGCGACACCGCCGGCGCCAAGGCGGCGATCGACGAATATCTCAAACAGAACCCAGCCGCATCAGACAAGGCAATGCTGGCCATGATCGGAGTATCGTGATGTTAAAAGTGAAGCTTGCCGCTGTCCTGGCCATGACGGTCGTCGTGTCCCCGCTCAGCGCCAAATGGACGCTGATGCCCGAAGCCGCCCGCGTGCCCGTCGCGAAGAGTACCATGACTGTCGTGCCAGGGCAGGGCTGGAATTCGTCTTCGGTGCGCCCGTCCAAAAAAGGCGAGCTGTGGAGCTTCGACGGGCCCGTGCTCAACAATGTCGAGTTCATCGCCGGCGTCGCCAATGGCGAGCCGTTGGCCAAGGAGCGCAACAAGAAGCGCGAGCCGCTGCCGAAGTTCAGCGCCTCCATGCTGCCGACCGACGTCGCGCAAGCCTTCGAGCAGACTCAGCGCATTCTGACCGGCTCGCCCGATTTCGCCATCGAGGCGATGGAGCCGGTCAGTTTCGCCGGGCGCTCCGGCTTCCGCTTCACTTATCGCTACACCCGTCCGGACGATGAGCTCACCCGACGTGGCGAGGCGCGTGGCGCAGTGGTCGCCGGCAAGCTCTACATGATCAGCTACACCGCAGCTGCACTCCACTATTACGACGCCCACCTCGACAAGGCGCGTGCGATAATGGACAGCGCCAAGGTCAACTGACTTTCGTGCCCGCGCGAGCCTCGCTATGGCGCGTGCTCGCAAGGCAGGACGTGAATGAAATGGCGAAGACGATTCAGTTGAAGCTTACCGAAGACGAGGCCGAAATCCTGGTCGACGCGCTCGAGACCGACATGGAAGGCTATGTCGAGGCGGCGAAGGACGCGCGCGCCAACGGCAAGCGCGCGGATGTGCAGACTTTCGAGGAGGCGGCTGCTCGCATCGCGGCCGTGCGCGACCGCATTCGGCCGCTGATCGACTGAAGACTGCCCTCGCTCCCTCGCGCGATCCGCGTTAGACAGGCGAGGGGAGGGACATGATGAAGCCTATCGGCGCCTTGCTCGGCAATGCTGCCCTTCGGCCGGTGCTGGTCATCTGGGGCTTCGGCTATCTGCTGGTCGACATCTTCGTCACCTTGATGGACCGGATGCCGCTTGGCGTCAGCACCGTCGCGTCGATCCCGCTCTTCATCCTTGGCGTCACCTACACGTTGCTGCTTGAACGGACGCGGCAAGGGTTGCGCGGTCGTCCGCCGTGGCTGCGCTGGGGAGGGCTGGGCGCGGCGCTGATGCTCGCAACCGCCGTCCACGCGCTGTTCGACCTCTATTATTTCAAGTGGATGGCCATCGCCGTCGTGCCGGATTGGCAACGCTGGGCGATGGACATCACGCCGGAGCGAGTCTTCACCGTCGGCCTGCTCTATCTCTGGACCTTCTGCCTTGCCTTGACTCTGCTCTGGGCCGCGGGCGTCGGCGGGGCGGCCGAACGTGCGGCCGCGCGCGCGACCCTGTTCAAGGCCGAGAAGCAGCGCGCCGAAGCGGCCGCGCTCCGCCTGCAGCTCAACCCGCATTTCCTGTTCAACACTCTCAACAGCATCTCCAGCCTGGTCACGCTCGACCGCAAGGCCGAGGCGGAGACGATGATCGATCAGCTGGCCGATTTCCTGCGCGCCTCGCTCGAGTCCGACCCGATGGCCGACGTGCCGCTCTCGCGCGAGCTCGACACGATCGAGGCTTATCTGGGCATCGAGGCCGCTCGCTTCGGAGAGCGGCTAAACATCCGGGTCGAAGCGGTCGACGCTGCGATGGGCGCCATGGTCCCCAACTTCATTCTTCAGCCGCTGGTGGAAAATGCCATTAAACATGGTGTGGCGGCGCAGCGGGGCAGTGCAAGCCTTGAGGTGACAGCATTGATTGATGCCGACCAGCTGTTGCTCCGCGTCGTTAATCGAGGCGCTGCGGGGCAGCTGGTCGATCCGGCATCCTCTGCGACGTCCGGGCGCAAGGGCATCGGGCTGACGAACATCCGCCAGCGTCTCGGCATCAATTATGGCGAGCGTGCCACTCTCGAGACGCGCCCTCTTGAGGACGGCTATAGCGCGGTCATCCGGTTGCTCTTGCTCTTCGATCGACTGGACCGCGCAGCGGCGTAGTGCCGCCGCTACCGGATTGGCAGCCCGAGCGGCCCATGCCATGGGCATTGTCAAATGATTGGGTCGGCGGCGCATGAGCAGCGATAGCCAAACGGAGCGCTTCATTCGCTCCGTCTTCGGCTCTGTCTGGGCGTTGGAGTTGCTGCTGATCCTGCGCCAGACTCCTCAGCGTAACTGGGCGCGCAGCGACTTGATCGCGGCGCTCAGGGCAAGCGAACAGGTGCTGGCGCGCAGCTGTGCGGACCTGCGGGCGGCCGGCCTGATCGAAGAGCAAGGCGATAGCGTGCGCTATGCTCCGGCAAGTGCCGAGCGGGATGCGCAGGTGACGCTCGCCGCCGCCGTTTACGAGGCACGGCCCACACTGGTCCGGCGAATGATCGTCGGGGGGCCGCAGGATTCGATCGAGCGCTTTGCCGACGCGTTCAAGTTTCGGCAGGATTAAAGGGGGGGTTGTGACCGAAGGTTGGTTTCCGGGTGCCGTCTATCTCCTGTGCTTGCTGACCAGCGCCGGCTGCGCCTGGCTGCTGTTGCGAAGCTATCTGCGTGGGCGGAGCAGCATGCTGTTCTGGAGCGCGGCGTGCTTCGTCCTGCTGGCGATCAATAACCTAATCGTGATCCTCGACATTCTGGTGATCCAGGGCACGGACTTGATGCCCTGGCGCTTGGCTGCCTCGCTGGCGGGGGTCAGCCTGTTGCTGTTCGGCTTCATCTGGCGCGGAGACGAGGCGTGAGCGATCAACTTTACGCCTTCCTCAGCGGCAGCATCACCCTCGCGTTTTTTGTGGCCAGCCTCTTTTTCGCCCGCTTCTGGCGGCGAACCGGAGACGGGCTCTTCCTCGCCTTTGCCGCGGCGTTCGTGCTGCTGGGGCTGCAACAGGCGCTGCTGGTCCTGTCCGGCATCCCCGTAGAGGAACGCAGCCCGCTCTATCTGCTGCGTCTCGCGGCGTTCCTGCTGATCATCGTCGCGATCGTGCGGAAGAACGCGCGCGGCTAGCCGGCAGTGCAACGCACGATTGCCGCGCGCAGCTGGTCGATCGAGAACGGCTTGGCGAGCACTTCCACATCCTCCGGTCGATTGCCGATTGCTTCCGGATCGGCATAGCCGGTGATCAGCAGGGCGCGCAGATCAGGCACGTGCGCGCGGGCAAGGCCCAGCACCTCGGAGCCTGATATGGTCGGCATCGCATAGTCGCTGATCAGCAGGTCGAAACCGGCGCCATTCTTCAGCCGCTTGACCACGGTCGTGCCGTCGCGGATCGACACCACCTGATGGCCCAGCTCTTCCAGCATCGCAGCCGTCATCGCGCGGACCCCTTCATGATCGTCGATCAGCAGGATACGCAGCGTGGCGCCGGGCGCCTCTTCAGTCGCCTCTCGATCAGGTGCGGCGAGCAGGCCGGAACCCGTGGGCGCGCGCGGCAGCCAAAGAGTAACGCAGGTCCCTCGCCCAATCTCGCTCTCGATGGCCACCGCGCCGCCCGATTGACGCACGAATCCATACACCATCGACAGGCCAAGGCCCGTGCCCTTGCCCGCCGCCTTGGTGGTGAAGAACGGCTCCATCACCTTCTCGACCATAGCCGGCTCGATGCCCTCTCCGGTGTCGCTGACTGAGAGGGTGACGTAGTCGCCTGGAGCGAGTGCCAGCCGCTCGCCTTCGCGTACCTGCTTGTTTTCGGCGGTGATTGTGATCGTGCCGCCCGTCGGCATCGCGTCGCGGGCGTTGATGACGAGATTCATCAGCGCGAGTTCGAGCTGAGTCTCGTCTGCAAACGCGGGCCAGCCGAGGTCCATCTTTTCCCAGCGGATTTCGACCAGCCCACCCAGCGTGTGGGCGAGCAGGTCGTCGAGCCGATGCGACAGCTCTTTCAGCGGGATCGGGGCCGGCTCCAGCTTTTGACGACGCGCAAAGGCGAGCAGGCGCCGGACCAGTTCCGCGCCTTGTTCGGCGGCATGGCGCGTCATGCCGAGGATCTTCTTCTGCTCCTCCGGGAGTGTGATGCGGCGTTCGATCAAGCCGATGCCGCCGAGCACGGCCGCCAGCAGATTGTTGAAGTCGTGGGCGATGCCGCCGGTCAGCTTGCCGATCGCATCCATCTTGTGCGCCTGGAGCAGCTGCATCTCGAGTGCCTTGCGCTCGGTCACGTCGAGCAGGGTGCCGGCGAACTTGCCGACGCCGCCTTCCGGATCGGGGAGCAGCACGGCCTGGTCCAGGAAGTGCCGATAGTCGCCATCGCCGGCCTGCCAGCGATACTCGATCGAAAACCGGCCGGTGCGCCCCCGCTCCGCAAGCGCGGCGAGCACGCGGTCGCGGTCTTCGGGGTGCAGTCGATCCTGCCAGATCGAAGGATTGGCGGCGATCGCGTCAAAGCTGAAGCCGGTAATCGCAACCAAGTCGCCACTGACGAAAGCGGGCCAGCGCGGATTCCGGTCGATCGGCTCTAGATAAAGCACAATCGGCAGTGAGTTGATAATCGCGGCCTGACGCTGCTCCGCCGCGCGGAGCTCCTGTTCGGTGCGAATCAGCTCGGCGGTGGTCTTCAGATTTGCTTCGAGCAGTTCTTCCTGCTCGCGCGCCTTGCGCTGAATCTCGCGGCGCATGCGGAACAGGTCGACGAACACGGCGACCTTGGAGCGCAGCACCACGGGTTCGACCGGCTTGAACACATAATCGACCGCGCCCATCGAATAGCCGCGGATCAGATGCTCCGTCTCCTTGTTGACCGCCGATAGGAAGACGATCGGAATGCGTTTCGACTGTTCGCGCTGGCGGACGATCTGAGCGACTTCATAGCCGTCCATGCCCGGCATATAAACGTCCAGGAGGATGACGGCGAACTCGTCCTTCAACAGGTGCCGCAGCGCCTCCTCGCCGGATCGCGCCTCGACGATGTCGGCCAGGTCCTCAAGTACGGTGCGGATGGCGAGCAGATTGCGCTCGTCGTCGTCCACGACGAGCACGCGTACCCGCTCCCCTTCCACACCAAGGCTTATGCGGAGTTGCTCCGCGTCCGGCACCAAGCCCATCACGATAATCTGCTGTGCTTCCACTCTCACTCAGCAGCCGCTGCGGTGTCTGCGAACCGAGCTCCCGTCCGGCTGCGCGACCGGTCGATCCACACCCGGAGCAAAGCGAGCAGCAGGTCGAGATCGACCGGCTTTGCAATGTAATCGGACGCGCCGGCATCAAGACACTTCTGCCGGTCGCCCTTCATTGCCTTGGCCGTGACGGCGACCAGCGGCACATCGGCGAGCGCGGGCCGCTGCCTGATCTGCTGCATCGTCTCATAGCCATCCATCTCCGGCATCATGATGTCGATCAGGGCAATGTCTATGCCCGGCACTTCCTCGAGGATGCGGATGCCATCGCGGCCGCGTTCGGCGTGCATTACTTCGACGCCATAGCTTTCAAGCACGCTGGTCAGCGAGAAGATGTTCCGGATATCGTCATCGACGATCAGGATCTTGGCGTTGGCGAGTTCCGGGACCTGACGACTCTGCGGCTGCGGCTCCACTTGGCGAACCGTGCGAGTCGCGCGGCGCAACGCCGGCCCAACCGCTCCCGGCAGCGCGTCCAGGCTATGGATGACCGGCACGTCGCATTTGTCAGACAGCTTGGCGACTGTGCCGCGTACCGCCGCGCTCTCCTCGCCGCGACTGACGACGAGCAAGGGCGTGTGGAGTCCGGACAGCGCGGCGAGCTCCTTGGCAGCTGCCGCGCCTTCTCCGCCGGCAACGACAATCAGGTCCAGCCGCTGCTTCCCGAACTTTTCCTGAGCGCGCGCGAAGCCGGATGCGGTCTCCACCTCCACCAGCGGATCGGCGATTAGCTCGCTGATGGCCCTGCGGTCGGGGGCCGTGCCGCCGACGATCAGCACCCGGCGATCGGCGCGCTGGATGTGCTGATGGATCGATTCGAACACTTTCACCAGGTCGCCTTGATCGGCCGGCTTTTCGGTGACGCTAAACGCCCCCATCCGCGACACGGCCTGAACATCCGCCGCACCCGAGATGACGTGGATCGGCAGGTGCCGCGTCTGCGGGTCGTGGCGAAGCAGGTCGAGCAGCACAAAACCGTCGATGTCGCTCAAACCCAGATCGAGGGTAATCGCATCGGGCTGGAGCTTGCGGGCGAGTGCCAGCGTCCCGGCGCCGGCGGTGGAAACGACGCCCTTCAGCCCAGCCTCGCGCGCCAGATCGAGCAGGATGGACGCGAAGGTCACATCGTCTTCGACAATCAGCACGAACGGGTCATGGCCCAGGCTTTCGCGGTCGTCGACCACCTCCGCCGTGACCGCCATCGCGCTGGGCACGAAAGCGCCCGTATTCGCATAGCGGGCCGGCGTGCCTTCGCCAGTGCTGGCGACGGCGCCTGCTTCGAGCGGAATGAACAGGGTGAAGGTCGATCCTTCGCCTGGCTTCGATTGAACCTGGAGCTCGCCGCCCAACAGCCGCGCGATTTCGCGGCTGATCGAGAGCCCGAGGCCGGTGCCGCCATATTTGCGGCTGGTGGTGCCATCGGCCTGCTGGAAGGCCTCGAAGATCAGCTTCTGCTTGTCCTCGGGAATACCGATGCCGGTATCGGTAACCGCGATCGCAATCGCCTTTTCGGCGCCGCGCAGCACCGGATGGTTGGTGCTCCAGCCCTGCTTGACAGCCTTGACCGACAAGGTCACGCCGCCATGCGCGGTAAACTTGAACGCGTTCGACAGCAGGTTGAGCACGACCTGCTGCAGTCGCTTCTCGTCGGTGCGGATGGACAGCGGCAGCGTGGTGTCGAACTCCACGTCGAAGCGCAGGCCCTTGTCCGTCGCCAGCTGGCGGAAGGTCCGGTCCATATGCTGTTTGAGTGTGGACATCGGCATATCGCCGACCTCGATCGACACCGTGCCCGACTCGATCTTCGACAGATCGAGAATGTCGTTGATCAGGCTGAGCAGATCGGACCCGGCCGAGTTGATCGTGCGCGCAAACTCGGTCTGCTTTTCGTTGAGGTTGCCCTGCGGGTTGTCCGCCAGCAGCTTCGACAGGATCAGCAGCGAGTTCAATGGCGTCCGCAGCTCGTGCGACATGTTCGCAAGGAACTCGGACTTGTACTTGGAGGTCAGCGCGAGCTGCTCCGCCTTTTCTTCGACGGCGCGGCGCGCCATCTCGATCTCGATATTCTTCGCTTCGACCTGCTTCTTCTCATTCTCGAGCAACTGCGCCTTTTCCTGCAGCTCTTCGTTGGTCGCGTGCAGCTCTTCCTGCTTGGTGGTGAGCTCGGTCTGGCGGGCCTGCAGCTCCTGGGTCAGCAGCTGCGACTGCTTCAGCAGACCTTCCGTGCGCATCGTCGCGGCGATCGTGTTGAGCACGATGCCGACCGATTCCATCAGCTGGTCCAGGAAGCTCTGGTGGGTTTCGTTGAACTCGCTGAACGAAGCGAGTTCGATCACGGCTTTCACATCGTCCTCGAACAGCGCCGGCAGCACGGCGACGTTGGCGGGCTTGGAGTGCCCGAGGCCCGAGCCGATGCGGATAAAGTCCGACGGCACGTCCTTGAGCACGATCGGCCGGCGATCGGCGGCGGCCTGGCCGACCAGGCCCTCGCGCAGCTCGAACTCGTCCTTGAGAGCCGTCTTCTTCTCGGCGCCATAGCTGGCGGCGAGCTTCAGCCGAGTCTCATTCTCCTCGCGCTCGGTGACGTAGAATACGCCATATTGCGCGTTCACCAGCGGCGCGAGTTCCGACATGATCAGGTTGGACACGGTGGTCAGATCGCGTTCGCCCTGCAGCATGCGGCTGAACCGGGCGAGGTTGGTCTTGAGCCAATCCTGTTCCGCATTCTTGAGGGTCTGTTCCTTCAAGTTGCGGATCATCTCGTTGATCGTGTCCTTGAGCGCAGCCATTTCGCCCGACGCTTCCACCGCGATGGAGCGGGTCAAGTCGCCCTTGGTCACGGCGGTCGCCACGTCGGCGATCGAGCGCACCTGGTTGGTCAGGTTGGCCGCGAGCTGGTTCACGTTGTCGGTCAAATCGCGCCACAGGCCGGCAGCGCCCGGCACGCGGGCCTGACCGCCCAGCCGGCCTTCGATGCCGACCTCGCGGGCCATGTTGGTCACCTGGTCGCCGAAGGTGGACAGCGTCTCGATCATGAAGTTGATCGTCTCGGCCAGCGCGGCGATTTCGCCCTTGGCGTCGAGCGTCAGCTTCCGCTTGAGATTGCCCTGCGCCACCGCGGTCACAACGTCGGCGATGCCGCGCACCTGGTTGGTCAGGTTGTTGGCCATCAGGTTGACGTTATCGGTCAAGTCCTTCCAGGTGCCGCCGACGCCCGGCACGTGCGCCTGACCGCCCAATTTGCCTTCGGTGCCGACCTCGCGGGCCACGCGCGTCACTTCCGACGCGAAGCCGTTGAGCTGATCGACCATGACGTTGATCGTGTCCTTGAGCGCGAGAATCTCGCCCTTCACGTCCACGGTGATCTTCTTGGAGAGATCGCCCTTAGCGACCGCGGTTGTCACGTCGGCGATGTTGCGAACCTGGCCGGTGAGGTTGTCGGCCATCAGGTTCACGTTGTCGGTCAAGTCCTTCCAGGTGCCGGCGACGCCGCGCACCTGCGCCTGGCCGCCGAGCTTGCCTTCGGTGCCGACCTCGCGCGCCACGCGCGTCACTTCCGACGCGAAGCCGTTCAGCTGATCGACCATCGTGTTGATGGTGTTCTTCAGCTCCAGAATCTCGCCCTTCACGTCGACGGTAATCTTCTTGGACAGATCGCCCAGAGCCACTGCGGTCGTCACTTCGGCGATGTTGCGGACCTGGCCGGTCAGGTTGGACGCCATCGCGTTCACATTGTCGGTCAGATCGCTCCAGGTGCCGCCGACGCCCTCGACCTTGGCCTGGCCGCCGAGCTTGCCTTCGGTACCCACTTCGCGCGCGACGCGCGTCACTTCGGCGGCGAACGAGTTCAGCTGGTCCACCATCACGTTGATGGTGTCCTTGAGCTCCAGGATCTCGCCCTTCACGTCGACGGTGATCTTTTTGGACAAGTCGCCGCGCGCCACGGCGGTGGTCACTTCGGCGATGTTGCGGACCTGACCGGTCAGATTGCCGGCCATCAGGTTCACGTTGTCGGTCAGATCCTTCCAGGTGCCGGCGACGCCTTCCACCTGCGCCTGACCGCCAAGCTTGCCTTCCGAGCCCACTTCGCGCGCCACGCGCGTGACCTCGCCGGCGAAGGCGTTCAGCTGATCCACCATGACGTTGATGGTGTCTTTCAGCGCGAGGATTTCCCCGCGCACTTCGACGGTGATCTTCTTCGACAAGTCGCCGCGCGCCACAGCGGTGGTCACTTCGGCGATGTTGCGGACCTGTCCGGTCAGGTTCGCCGCCATCAGGTTCACGTTATCGGTCAGATCGGCCCAGGTGCCGGCGACGCCCGGCACCTGCGCCTGGCCGCCGAGCTTGCCTTCGGTGCCGACTTCGCGGGCCACGCGGGTCACTTCGGAAGCGAAGCCGTTCAGCTGATCCACCATCGTGTTGATGGTGTCCTTGAGCTCCAGGATTTCGCCCTTCACGTCGACGGTGATCTTCTTCGACAAGTCTCCCGAAGCCACCGCGGTCGTCACTTCGGCGATGTTGCGCACCTGGCCGGTCAGATTGTCGGCCATCAGGTTCACGTTGTCGGTGAGATCTTTCCAGGTGCCGCCGACGCCCGGCACCTGCGCTTGGCCGCCCAGCTTGCCTTCGGTGCCCACTTCGCGGGCCACGCGGGTCACTTCGGAGGCGAACGCGTTCAGCTGATCGACCATCGTGTTGATGGTGTTCTTCAGCTCAAGAATTTCGCCCTTCACGTCGACGGTGATCTTCTTGGACAAATCGCCCGAGGCCACGGCGGTGGTCACTTCCGCGATGTTGCGGACCTGGCCGGTCAGGTTGTCGGCCATCAGGTTGACGTTGTCGGTCAGATCCTTCCACGTGCCGCCGACGCCTTCCACCCGCGCCTGGCCGCCCAGTTTGCCCTCGGTGCCGACCTCGCGCGCCACGCGGGTCACTTCGGAAGCGAAGGAGTTCAGCTGATCGACCATCGTGTTGATGGTGTTCTTGAGCTCCAGGATTTCGCCCTTCACGTCGACGGTGATCTTCTTGGACAAATCGCCAGAAGCCACGGCGGTCGTCACTTCGGCGATGTTACGCACCTGACCTGTCAGGTTGGTCGCCATTGCATTCACGTTGTCTGTCAAATCCTTCCAGGTTCCGGCGACGCCTTTCACCTGCGCCTGGCCGCCGAGCTTGCCCTCGGTGCCGACTTCGCGCGCCACGCGCGTCACTTCGGACGCGAAGCTCGCGAGTTGCTCCACCATCGTGTTCACGACCTTGCCGATGCGCAGGAACTCGCCGCGCAGCGGGCGACCGTCGATCTCGACCGCCATGGTTTGCGACAGGTCACCCTTTGCCACGGCGCCAATGACGCGGCTGACTTCGGCCGTCGGTTGCACCATGTCGTCGATCAGGTCGTTGACGGAGCGGATCGCGGAGTCCCAGTCGCCGGTCGCGTTTTTCAGCCGGCCGCGTTGGGTGATCTTGCCTTCCTTGCCGACCACGATCGACAGGCGCGAGAATTCCTGGGCCATCTCCTGATTAAGAGAGACAACCTCATTGAATAGCGCGGCGACTTCCGGATCGAAATCCGGATCATCTTCGGGCAGCCGGATGGAGAAATCGCCCCGGCGCAGGGCACGCAGAGCGCTGACAAGCTGGCGACGATCGGTGAACTCGCGCGAAGTCTGAATGTTCAAGGACGGCTCCTGGCTTTCCCCCCGCCCCACTCGAAAGCTGTACGGGCCCCCCGGCCCAAGCCGGTGATAGCAAAGTAACTGGGAAATGCTGCACAAAATTTTAAGGAGGCGCTGTCCCGTTTTGGCTTCACAAACGGGCACTTGGGCGAATATGTCGGCGCGGCGAACAGGGACCCTCTTAGGATCAGACGGCGACTGGTTAGACGGACTATGGACGGCGAAGGCGAGGCGCTCGGCGAAACAGAGCGCGGACATCAGCAGCTTCGGGACCATATTGCGGAGAGCAACCGCATGATCGGCGAGGCGGAACAGAGGCTGAGCAACTTGAGGGCGATCACCACAGGCGCGAACGACGCCGCGGACAGCCAGGTCTCGACCTGAGGGAAGGAGTGGTGCCGAGTGCAGGAATCGAACCCGCGACCTTCGGTTTACAAAACCGCTGCTCTACCAGCTGAGCTAACCCGGCGCTGATTCCCCCATGCGTCAGCGAACTCCGAACGTCCAGCCTTCGGTGGCGGCGAGTCCCGCAGAGATCTGCTGTGGAGACCAATAAGTTAGGTCAGGCGCGACCCTGCGGAGCCAGGCCGCCGCCATGATCGCGTCGGTCGCATGGTCGTCATAACGCCTTAGGAGTGCGTGGGGCTTGCTTCCCAAGGCAGCGAGCGCCCGATCCAGCAGCGCGGCATCGCGCACCTTGGTTCGGCTCTTTGGCAAGCCTGCGGCAGTGGCGGCGATGCTCGTGTAGATCTCGACGATCAGCGGACCGGCTTCCGGAGCATCGTCATACGGCCAGATCGGCATCCGTCCGGTGAGGCGGTGGAAGAGCCGCATGCCGGTCAGGCTCGACTTGCCGACCTGCGCCGCGCCGACCAGATTGAAGTTGCTGTACGGGTTGCACAGCCCCTGCTCGCGGCTGACGTGCTCGACAACCCGGAAGCGGCCGGCTCCCGGCGGAAAGAGGTCGCCGCAGCGGCCGCCATGGCGGCGGAAGTGGCGGCTTGCCTCGGGATGGTCGACAAAGCTGTTGGCGCCCAGATGCGGCTCTTCAGCTGCGATCGACTCCACGAGCGCCCACAGCCCCCGCGCATCCGCCGGGCTGCGGTCCCAGCCGGGGAAGAAAGCGTTGCGATCAGCGAAAGCCAGGGAGGGGGAGAGATCGAGGCCGATCAGCCAGTCGCCCTCCAGCGACAGCAGCCAGTCGAACACTTCAAGGCGGGACCAGGCATGATCCGGCCGCACGAGTTCCGGCGCGGCTGCACCTGCCGCGCACGCCGCGATCGCTATACCCTTTTGCCGCGGCCCGGCTGCGCCCGACCAGTCGATCGCCGCGAAACGCGTAAACCTCAAGGAAGCGCCTTCACCACGTCGGCGCTGAACTTTTCGATGTCGAAGCCGCCGCCGGCGGGGTCTTCGCCACGGCGGACGATGACGAGCCGCTTGGCGGGGATCACCATGATATACTGGCCGCGATTGCCCTGGGCGGCGTAGCTGCCCTCCGGCAGGCCCTGTTTGGGGCCGAACAGCCACAGCGTCGCGCCATAGCCTTCGCCCTGTGCGGGCTGCGGGCCGGAGGGGGTGGCCATGTAGCGCATCCAGCCTTCCGGCAGCAGCCGTTCGCCCTGCCAGACGCCGTCGTTTAGCCAGAGGAGGCCCAGCCGCGCCAGGTCACGGGCGGTCGACCAGACCTGGGAAGAGAGGATGAAGTTGTTCTGCCAATCGGTTTCCGCGACCGTGCGACGCATGCCGATCTTGTCGAACAGCTCGACGCGCGGGAAATCGAGGTAGGAACGGTCGTCGTTGAGCGCGGCGCGGATCGCGCGGACGGCGAGCAAAGTATCGTTATTAGCGTAACGGAAGCGGGTGCCGGGGATCGCCTCCAGCGGCCAATGGGTCGCCTCCTGTGTGACCGAGGTCACGCCGGTGTAAAGCGCGTCGGTGCGGTTGCCGGCGGTGTCGCTGTGCAGGCCGCTGGACATGCGCAGCAGCTGATCGAGCGTGATCGCGGCGCGCGGGTCGCCCGGCGTGCCCCATTCGGGGATCAGCGCGGGCCCGTCGGTGCGTAGCAGGCGGTTTTGCACGGCGATGCCGGCGAGCGTGCCGGTGATGCTCTTGGCGACCGACCAGGTGCGGTTGGAGGTGAAAGGGCCGAAGCCTTCCGCATAGCGCTCCGCGATAATGCGGCCATCCTGGACGATCACGAGGCCAACGGTCCGCGCCTTCTCGCCATAGGCGTTGCCAAATCCGGCGGAGAAAGGAGCGGCAAGCCTTGCGCCGGTCTTGGTCTGGATACCGCGATCGCCCATCGGCCAAGGCCGCCGGTCCGGGCCGGGTACGGCTCCGGATAGCGTGTTGGCTGGAGCCGCTGAAGCGCCGATCGGCAAGGTGGAGCAGCCAAGACCCGGGCGCCAATGCGAGATGCGGGGCGGCATGCTCGCGTCGAAGTTGACACTAACTTGACGCTTATTGCTGTCGATTTTTGCGGGCAGTGTGGCGACGAGCGGCTGATAATCCGGGTAGATGCCGGTGAGCTCAAGCGCCTCGATCTGCTCGGGGGTGCGGCCGGCGTTGAACATGCCGGAGCAGAGAAACGCCGCCTTGTAACCGGCGGCGAGGGCGCGTTGATAGGTGGTCGGTTCGGCTGATGCCGCGGGCGTGGTTATGCTCAATAGCACCCCGGCGAAGGCCGGAACCAAGGCGACAACGCTCTGGCCTTTGCCGGTACCAATCTCAACCTTCACGCTTCGCACGCCTCAGCTCCTCCCAATAGGCCAGCCGCTCCGCCACGCGCTTTTCGAAGCCGCGGTCGGTTGGCCGGTAGAATGCCTGCGGCTCTAGGCCGTCGGGCCAATAATTGTCGCCCGAGAAACCCTCATCGGTGTCGTGATCGTAAGTATAGCCTTTGCCATAGCCGAGCTGCTTCATCAGCTTGGTGGGCGTGTTGAGAATGATCATCGGCGGCTGCAACGAGCCGGTCTCTCGCGCGCTCTTCCAGGCCGCCTTTTGCGCTGAATAGACGGCGTTCGATTTGGGCGCGGTCGCGAGATAGAGGCAGACTTGGGCAATGGCGAGTTCGCCTTCGGGCGAGCCGAGGAAGTCGTATGTGTCCTTGGCGGCGATGCATTGGGCGAGGGCGTTCGGGTCGGCAAGACCGATGTCCTCGACCGCGGCGCGGGTCAGGCGGCGGAGCAGATAGAGCGGCTCCTCGCCGGCCGTCAGCATGCGGGCAAGATAGTAGAGTGCCGCCTGCGGGTCCGAGCCGCGGATCGACTTATGCAGGGCAGAGATGAGGTTATAATGGCCGTCGCGATCCTTGTCGTAGACCGCGACGCGGCGGTGCAGCAGCGCTGAGAGGCCAGCCGGATCGAGCGGTTCGTCCAGTTGGACCGAGAACAGCGTCTCGGTCTGGTTGAGCAGGAAGCGGCCGTCGCCGTCGGCGCTGGCGACCAGCGCCTCGCGTGCGTTCGGCGTGAGGGGGAGGGGGCGGCCTTCCACCGCTTCGGCGCGGTCGATCAAGGTGTTGAGGGCGGCAGCGTCCAGCCGGTGCAGGATCAACACCTGGGCGCGGCTGAGCAAAGCGGCGTTCAGTTCGAAGCTCGGGTTTTCGGTGGTTGCTCCGACCAGGGTAACGGTGCCGTCTTCGACATAGGGCAGGAAGCCGTCCTGTTGAGCGCGGTTGAAGCGATGGATTTCGTCCACGAACAAAAGCGTGCGCTGGCCACTACCGGCATGGTCCCGGGCGGCGGCGAAGACCTTGCGCAGGTCGGCGACGCCGGAGAACACCGCCGAGATCGCCTCGAAGCGCAGCCCTACCGCATTGGCGAGCAGCCGCGCGATTGTCGTCTTGCCGGTGCCGGGTGGACCCCAGAGGATCATCGACGAGAGCCGACCGGCCGCCACCATCCGCCCGATCGCCCCTTCGGGGCCGGTCAGATGATCCTGGCCGATCACGTCCGGGAGTTGCCGCGGCCGCAGCCGGTCGGCGAGCGGCGCGGACTCGGCCGGATCGGGTGCGAACAGGTCAGTCATGGGACGTGGGCGAAATGCACAAAGGTAACAAAGGTAACGGGATGTTGTGCGTGCACGATGTGCAGTTCGGGTCTACGTTGGGGGTCGGGCGGGTAGTCGTCTGTGTCGGACTCATGGCGCAACGCTGGCACATTCAGGGGCGGATAGGACAGGAGAAAGAAGCATTGCTGCTTCCGGACGAAAAGCGGCGGTCCGGCTGCCTCAATTCCTAGGCCCGGCTTTCGCCAGGGGAGAAGCAGTCTCTTTCGTCAAGCGGCATCAAGATATATCTTGAACGTGTTGGAGTCGTTTGGGAGTGTCTGCGATGTTCTTCTATTATGGTGGTCGCCAGGGCAGCTGCGGGCCGAAGCACGGATCGTGGCGGCGGGGTCCGTTCGAGTTCAACTGGGATATAGGCAACGAGCGCGGTAGCGCCCCGGGCGGCGGCCGGCGGCGGCGCATGTTCGACGGCGACGAACTGCGGCTGCTGCTGTTGAAGCTGATCGCCGACCAGCCGCGCCATGGCTATGACCTGATCCGCGCCATCGAGGAGCGCACCGGCGGCGCCTATGCGCCGAGCGCGGGGGTCGTCTATCCGACGCTGACCATGCTCGACGAAATGGGGCTGATCGAAGCGGTTTCCGAAGGCTCGCGCCGGCAATATGCCGCCACCGACGCCGGCCGCGCGTATCTGGCCGAGCGCGAGAAGCAGGTCGCCGACCTGATCGCCCGGCTCGACGCGCTTGGCGCGGAGCGGAGCCGGGTCGATCGGGCGCCGGTGAAGCGCGCGATGGCGAATCTGTTTACCGCCATCTCACATCGGGCCATGCGCGGCGACATCACCGACCAGACGCTGCACGGCTTTGCCGACATCATCGACGAGGCGGCGCGAAAAATCGAACGGCTGTGACGCGCGCTTGTGTCCGCAAATGGGTGATGGGGTGGACGCCCCCCGACGGCATCGATGTGCCAAGGTGAGGTGTCAGACTTCACTTGAGGGAGGCGTCCATGGAGCAGGTTACTACAATCGGGTTGGATATCGCCAAGCATGTTTT
>JAESFL010000351.1_pt1 | contig 36738 bp, 30 predicted proteins | sample 9269401 | NCBI WGS metagenome assembly JAESFL01 (sample SAMN14506025, study PRJNA617098) | algae metagenome | isolation source: Gloeocapsa sp. UFS-A4-WI-NPMV-4B04 and co-occurring heterotrophs from desert... | place: USA: Utah | collected 2006-10-01 | reverse complement strand
TTCGCCCTCCCATGAGAACGCGGTCGCAGCGTGGCTTTACCCTGATCGAGCTGATGATCGTCGTGGTCATCATCGGCATCCTGGCCGCGATTGCAGTCCCCAAGTTCAACGTGGCGGCACACCGCTCCAAGGAAAAAGAAGCCGATCTCTTCCTGTCGCAGCTGTATCGGCTGCAGCAGGTGTACACGATGGAGCACGGGGAGCCCGCCGCCGGCGCGGGTGACCTGGAGACGGTCGGGCTGGGAACGCCCACGCTCCGCAACTATGACTGGTCCGGCGACGTCAGCATTCCCCAGTGCCTGGAATCCACGGGCAACTGGAACAGCCGCGCCATCGACGCCAACGGCGACATCGCCAACTGCTAGTCTCGAGGGAGGGGCGCGCCACGCGCCCCTCCGCCGGATCCGCCAGCGGCCCGCACCGTCCTTTTGTATCCCGCAGCAAACGAGTGGTCATCATGCGATCCAACCGTGGATTTACCCTCATCGAGATCATGGTCGTCATCGTGATCATCGGGATACTGGCGGCCAGTGCCATCGCCAAGTTCCGCGTGAGCTCGCACCGCTCCAAGGAAAAAGAGGCGGACGTGGCGCTGGGGCACCTGTACCGCCTGCAGCAGGTGCACAAGAACGAGCACGGAACGTACGCGGCTTCGGCGGCGGACCTGGCGCGGGTGGGCTACGCGTCTCCCACCCTGAGGAACTACACCTGGGCCAACTCGGTGGAGATCCCGCAGTGCCTGGAGAGCACCGGGCCGTGGAACAACCGCGGCCTCGAGGCGAACGGCGCCATCGTGGATTGCTGACGTCCGCCCCCCGGCCGTCGTGACGACCGCCGAACGCACGCGCGCCGGGCACCCTCCCGGCGCCGCCCCCGCCCCGTCCCCCCGGGACGCATCGCAAGCCGCCGCGCGACGCAGGCGGCTGCTGTTGTTGGTGGCCCTGCTGGTGGGCGCCCTGCTGCGGCTGCTGCAGTACGCGGCCAACCGCGCGCTGTGGCTGGACGAGGCGCTGCTCTCGCTGAACGTGCTGCGCCATGCCCCGGGCGAGCTGCTCACCCGTCCGCTGGACTACGGGCAGACGGCCCCCGCGGGCTTTCTGCTGCTGCAGAAGACGGTGACGATGGTGCTGGGCACGGGCGAGTACGCCCTGCGCTTGGTGCCGCTGCTGGCGGGGCTGGCGGCCCTGCTGTGGTTTCCCCGGGTGGCCCGGCGCTACGTGACCCGCCCGGCCCTGCCCCTGGCCGTGGCGCTGTTCGCCCTGGCGCCGTTCGCGATCTACTACGCGTCCGAGGCCAAGCAGTACGCCCTGGACGTGCTCGCCGCCCTCGCCGTCCTGGCGTGCGCGGCCGCCGTGCTGCACCGGGCCACCCCCCGCGCCCTGGTGGTCTTCGGCGCCGTGGGCGTGGCGGCCGTGTGGCTGTCGCAGCCGGCCGTGTTCATGCTGGCCGGCACGGGGACGGTGCTGGGGGTGGACGCCCTGCGCCGGGGCGAGCGCCGGCGCATCGGCGGGCTGCTGGCCGTGGGCGCCGCGTGGGCTGCCAGCTTCGCGGGGGCGTACGCCCTGTCGCGCAACGCCCTGGCGGACCCGGAGTACATGCGCGCCTTCTGGCACGCCGGCTTTCCCGACGGGCCGCTGTGGTTCCCCCGCGCCCTGCTGCGGCTGTTCCGCGAGCCCCTGGGGGTGTTCGGCGAGGACCCCACGCCCCTGAGCGCCCTGCAGACGGGGGCCGGCGCCCTGGCGTTCGCCGCCGGCGCGTGGTGGATGGCGCGCGGGCGGGGCACCCGGCTGGCGCTGCTGCTGGCCCCGGCCGGCATGGCCCTGGCGGCAGCCGTCCTGCGCCTGTATCCGTTCGGCGCGGACTACACCTCCGCCGGGCGCGTGCTGCTCTTTCTCCTCCCCTCCCTCGTCCTGGTGGTGGCGGAGGGGACGGTGCGGATGGGCCGGGCGGTGGGCGGCGGGGCGGGACGCGCGGCGGCGGTCGTCGTCGCCCTGGCGCTGCTGGCGCCGTCGCTGATGTACGCCGCCGTGCAGGTGCCGCACGTGCGCGCGGAGGTCAAGCCGCTGCTGCAGTACGCGGCGGAGCAGCGCCGCACGGGCGACGTGCTGTACGTGCACTACGCGGGGCGCGCCCCGTTCCTGTACTACGCGCCCCGCTACGGATTCACCCCGCGCAACACCATGGTGGGGCACTGCGGCCGGCAGGACGCGTCCGCCTACCTGCGCGACCTGCAGGGGCTGCGGGGCCGGCGCGTGTGGCTGCTGTTCGTGGACGACCGCGCCCTGGCCACGGGCGACGACCGCGCGCTCGTGCTGGACTGGCTGGAGCACGCCGGCCGCCGCGCGGACGACCAGGTGTCCGTGGGCGCCGCCCTGTACCTGTACGACCTGTCCGCGCCCCCGGCGCGCCCGGGCCCGTACCAGCCGCGCATCCCCGTTCCGCCGCGCGGGCCGGCGCACGAGTGCCGCGGCCCCTGGACCGACTGAACGGATGACGACGAACGATTCCGCCGCTGAGCCGCCGGCCTTCACCTACTCCGGCGAGGAGCTGGACGCGCTGGCCGGCGCCCCCAACTACTACCGGTGGATCGTCGGGCGCTTCGCCCCGTACCTGGGCGGCCGCGTGGTCGAAGCGGGCGCGGGGATCGGCACGTTCGCGGGGCACCTTCGCGACGCGGCGCCGGACGCGCGCCTTACCCTGGTGGAGCCGGCGGAGAACAACTATCCGCACCTCCAGCGGCGCTTCGCGGGCGACGCCCGCGCGCGGACCGTGCGCGGCTACCTGGAGGACGCGGGCGAGCCGGGGAGCGCGGACGCCGTGGTGGCCGTGAACGTGATGGAGCACGTGCCCGACGACGACGCGTTCCTGGCCACGGCGCACCGGCTGCTGGCGCCGGGCGGCCACGTGCTGCTCTGGGTTCCCGCCCTGCCGGTGCTGTACGGCACGCTGGACGAGGCGTTCGAGCACGTTCGCCGCTACACCCGCGCGGAGCTGGACGGGCGGCTGCGCGGGGCGGGCCTTCGCCCCCTGCGGCTGGCCTACGCCAACCTCCCCGGCGTGGCCGCGTGGTGGCTGAGCGGCCGCGTGCTGCGCCGCCGCACGGTGCGCGCGCGGGACGCACGGATCTACGACCGCTGGGTGATTCCCTGGGTGAGCGCCCTGGAGCGCGTGTGGGCGCCGCCCCTGGGGCAAAGCCTGTTCGCGGTCGCCCGCAAGGACTAACGGAGACGAGGGACGATGCACGAGAGCGGTGCCGGCATCCGCCTGTCGGTGGTGATGCCGGTGTACAACGAGGTGGAGACGGTGGCGCAGAGCACCCGCCGGGTGCGCACGGTGCCCCTGCACATCGAGCTCATCTGCGTGGACGACGGCTCCACGGACGGCACCCGCGACGAGCTGGCGCGGCTGGAGGCGGAGGGGGTCATCCACCGCCTGCTGCTGCACCCGCGCAACCAGGGCAAGGGCGCCGCCGTGCGCACGGGGATCGCGGCGGCCACGGGCGACGTGATCGTCATCCAGGACGCGGACATGGAGTACGACCCGTTCGACCTGCCGCGGCTGCTGGAGCCCATCGCCGACGGCCGGGCCGACGCCGTGTTCGGCAGCCGCTTCGGGGGCGGGCCGCACCGGGTGCTGTACTTCTGGCACCGCATGGGCAACGGCATGCTCACGCTCCTGTCCAACATGATGACGGACCTGAACCTTACCGACATGGAGACGTGCTACAAGATGGTGCGGGCGGACCTGATGAAGAGCCTGCCCCTGCGCACCAACCGCTTCGGCATCGAGCCGGAGCTCACGGCACGGCTGGCCCAGTCGCGGGCGCGCATCTACGAGCTGCCCATCAGCTACGACGGCCGCACCTACGCCGAGGGCAAGAAGATCGGCTGGCGCGACGGCGTGGCCGCCATCTGGCACATCGTGCGGGCCAACTGGTTCGGGCCCCGGGTGCCGCGGTACGTGCGGCCGGGAGCGGCGGGGGCGGGGCGGACGGTTGCCGCGGCGGGCAGGGAATAGGGAGCAGGGAATAGGGAATAGCCTGCAACTGCGGGTTACAGGGGACAGGTTACAGGTTACAGGGGGACAGCAGCTGGATCGCATCGGCCTCGCCACGCGGCGGGGCCGTCGTCGTTTCCGGACGACGGGCGGAAGGCGGGCTTTCGGGTGCGAGGCGGAGCCCCTGCGCCCCCACCCGGGCTCGCATGACTCGCCCACCCTCCCCCAGAAACCCCTGGGGGAAGGTTGGGCACGGGCGAGCCAGGTGTGGAGGAAGCCAGATTCAGCCCGGGCCCAGCGTCGTCCCCCCCTCTCCGCGAGGAACGAGCGGGGAGGGGGCCGGGGGGAGGGGCGCTCCGCCGGTGCACGGAGCCCGCATTCCCCAACGAACCCGCTTCAACCTCCCCCAGGGGTTTTGGGGGGAGGTGCGAGCCTGAGCGAGCGGCGGGGGGCGCCGCTCGATGCCCGCCACCGGTGCAGAAAACCAGCTCCGCACGACCGTCATCCCGCCGTGTTTTCTTTTCAGGTCCGGACGCCCCCCAACCCCTACTACCCCGCGTAGTCCACGTAGAAGTCCGGGTTCTCGTGCAGGCGCAGGCGCACCAGGCGCGCGCCGGCGGGCATGGCGCCGTGCAGGCGGCGCCACAGGAGCAGGAGGATGTTCTCGCTCGTGGGGATCCGCCCCCCGGGCGCGAACTCCGGCACCACGTAGTTCAGGTGCTGGTGGTCCAGCGGCTCCGTCACCTGCGCGCGGAGCACGGCGTCCAGCGCGGGGAGATCCACCGAGAACCCGGTCTCCCCGTCCACCTCCCCCTCCACCCGCACCTCCAGCACGTAGTCGTGCCCGTGCCCGTGCGGGTTGGCGCAGGGGCCAAAGACGGCCTGGTTGCGCGCGTCGCTCCAGTCCGGCCGGTGGTAGCGGTGCGCGGCGCTGAAACGCACGCGGCGGGTAAGCTGCATCCGGGGCATGGCGGTTTTCGTCTCCTCGGCGAGTGGGTACGGTGCCGGATGATACGCGGCACGCGCGCGCACCGCCAATCCGCCGCGTTTTGCCGTGCGACGCGAGTACGCAAAGTGTACGGGACCCCGCATGGACAGTGCATCCTGGCGGGCATGCTAATTGCCCTGACACAGGGAGGGAATTGCGTATACCGATACGTCCCGCCCGCGGTCCGCTCCGCACCTGAACAACCTGGAATGTCCGCTCTCTCGCTCTCGCATGACGAGGCGCTTTCGCATTCCGCCTCCGACGAACGGCTTCCGCGTACCACGCGGGTGCCGGTTCCGCACATGAGCACCGTGCAGCCGCCCGAGCCCGGGACCGAGGAGCGCCCCCCCGTGGTGCTCATTGCGGAGGACCACGAGGACAGCCGCGACGCCCTGCGCACCCTGCTGGACGCCTTCGGGTTCCGCGTGGTGGAGGCGGGCAACGGCCGCGAGGCGGTGGAGCGCGCCCTGGCCGAGCGGCCGGACGTGATCCTGATGGACATGATGATGCCGTACGTGGACGGCTTTCAGGCCACGCGCGAGATCCGCGCGGTGGAAGCCCTGCGCTCCGTCCCCATCCTGGCCATCACCGCCATGGAAGGCGCCCGCCAGCGCGTGCTGGACGCGGGGTGCGACGACCTGGTGCCCAAGCCCATCGACGTGCGCGCCTTCCTGGAGCAGGTGCGCGTGTGGATCCGCCGCGGACACGCCGCGTAGCAGGCCCGCGCCATCTGCACCCGTCGTTTGTAGCACGCCCGGCACGCCGTTCGCGGTGTTCCGGGTGATTTCGTTATCCCCGGATGCGCCCACTTCATCCGCACGACAGATCCATACCTTCCATGCACGATTGCGATTGCCGGACGGACGCGCGCGCCCTGGCGGTGCTGGCGCCGGGACTGGACGGATATCCGGAGTTGGGCGGCCTGACCCCCGGCGAGGACTGGACGCTGCACCCGGAGCTGGCCGCCGTCCGCGTGGAGGTGGGCGGCGCCTCGCGCTGGTCCGGCGTGGCCGAGGTCGCCGCGTTCCTGCGCACGGAGCTGGACGCGGCGCGGTTCGGCGCCCTGCGGGCCACGTGGGTGCGGCGGGGCGAGCCCCTGGGCGCACAGGTGGTCACCCTCCTTCACGCCGGCCGCCTGGCCGACATGGTGACCACGGACAGCTCGCCCCTGGCGGCCATGCTGCGCGAGGCACGGGTGGCGACGCACTACCAGCCCATCTTCTGGTCCGGCACGCTGGACCTGTGGGGATACGAGTGCCTCATGCGCGGCGTGGCGGAGGACGGCACCCTGGTGAGCCCGGCCACCCTGCTGGAGTGGGCGCGGCAGGAGCAGCTCACCTTCATGCTGGACCGCCACGTCCGCGAGATGCACCTGCGCAACGCGGGCGCCGCGGGGCTGGGGCCCCCCGTGCACCTGCTCGTGAACTTCCTGCCCACGGCCATCTACCGCCCGGAGTTCTGCCTGCGCACCACCGTGCGGGCGGCGGCGGAGAGCGGGCTGGAGCCGGACCACATCATCTTCGAGGTGGTGGAGAGCGAGCAGACCACGTCGCGCGCCCACCTGCGCAACCTGCTGGCGTACTACCGCGCCACGGGCTTCAAGGTGGCCCTGGACGACGTGGGGAGCGGATACTCGGGGCTGGCGCTGCTGGCGGACCTGAACCCGGACCTCATCAAGATCGACCGCGAGCTGGTGTCGCGCGCGCCGGAAAGCCCCTTTCACCGCGACGTCTGCGCCTCCCTGGCAAAGCTGGGGCACGACAACGGGCAGCTGGTGCTGGCGGAGGGGATCGAGCGCGAGGAGGAGTGGGCCCTGATGACGGAGCTGGGGGTGAACCTGCTGCAGGGGTTCCTCTTCGGCCGTCCCGCGCCCGTGCCCGCCCGCGAGGCCGCCGTGCGCCCCCGCCCCGCCCCCTCGCCCGCCGCGGCCGGGGCGTGACCGCCTTTCCCCGGGCGGTGCGGAGGACGAGGCGGATGGATCCCGGCTGACCCGGACCACCGGGTCCGTCGCCCGGGGACGGCGGCCGGCCGGCGGAACGCGCGCACGAGGCGCGGAGGCTTTCCCTCCGCGCCTCTTCGCGTTCCCGCGCGTCTGCGAAGGCCGCGGAGCGGCGGCGGAGCGGTCTCCGGGGGGAACAGACGAATAATTCGGTATATTCTCTTACAATCAACTGTTTCCACGGCCGGCGACCTTTCCGCTGCAGCGGCCTTGCAGGGCGGGGGCGGACCGTGTAACATGCGGACATTCCACCTTGCTCGATCCCGGGGAGCGGACGTCCCCCCATTCGCCGAATCATCCCATCCGCCTCAATCTCTTTTCCGCGGCGCCGCACACGCACGCCCCCGCCGCCGAAAAACATTGCACAAGCCTTTGACGCCCTTCCGTTCCCGGGCCGCGGCGCCCGCGCGCCGGTGCACGCCGTCCGTTTTCACCCCACCCTCGACGACAGAAGGAGCCCGCGATGCGTAAACTCCGTTGGTTGCTCGCGTTCCTGGCCCTGCTCACGGCGGCCGCACGGCCGGCCGCGGCGCAGGGGACCGGGACAATCCAGGGAACCGTCACCGGCGCGGGGAGCGCGCCCGTGCAGGGCGTCCGCGTGACGGTGGACGGCACCTCCATCGGCGCCGCCACGGGCGCGGACGGTCGCTTCGTGCTGCGCAACGTGCCCGCGGGCACCCGCACCGTGCGCGCGGCCATGCTGGGCTACGCCACGGCCCAGCGGACGGTGCAGGTGACGGACGGCGGCACGGCCACGGTGAGCATCGCGCTCAGCGAGCAGGGCGTGCTCATGGACCAGCTGGTGGTGACGGCGCTGGGCATCACGCGCGAGGAGCGCGAGATCAGCACGGCCGTGCAGGAGGTGAGCGGCGAGGAGCTGGAGCGCGCCGGGGAGACCAACCTGGTCGCGGCGCTGTCCGGCAAGGTGTCGGGCGTGACCATCACCAACTCCAACACGCCGGGGGGCTCGTCGCGCATCGTCATCCGCGGCGCCAACTCCATCACCAACGACAACCAGCCGCTGTTCATCGTGGACGGCGTGCCGGTGACCAACTCGGCGGGCGGCGGCGGCACGGTGGGCTACAACGCCATCGACTACGGCAACGTGGTGCAGGACCTGAACCCCGCCGACATCGAGTCCATCACGGTGCTCAAGGGGCCCAACGCCGCCGCCCTGTACGGGTCGCGGGCGGCCAACGGTGCCGTCATCATCACCACCAAGAGCGGCCGCGGGGGCGGCGGAGGCACCGTCACCGCCTCCACCTCCGTGACCTTCGAGCGTCCCCTGCGCCTGCCCGACTACCAGAACCGCTACGGCCAGGGCTTCGGCGGCCGGTACGGGTACGTCAACGGCAAGGGCGGCGGCATCAACGACGACGTGGACGAGAGCTGGGGACCGCGGCTGGACAACGACACCTCCGTCGTCCAGTTCTTCAGCAACGGCCAGCCCGCGCCGTGGGTGAGCAACCCCAACAACGTGCGCGACTTCTTCGAGACGGGGCGCACGGCCAACACGAGCGCCGCGTTCAGCTACGCGCGCGACGCCGCCAACCTGCGCCTGTCCGTGGCCCGCCTGGACCAGGACGGCACCTATCCCGGGTTCGGCCTCACCCGCACCACGGTGGGCTTCAACGGCGGCGCGGACCTGAACGAGCGCCTGCGCGCCAACGCCTCGGTGCAGTACGTGGCCACGGACGCGGAGAACCGGCCGGCGCAGGGGTACGGCACGGACAACGTGATGTGGCAGTTCCTGTGGTTCGGACGGCAGGTGGACACCGGCCTCCTGCGCCAGCGCATGCGCAACGACGACGGCTCGCAGTACAACTGGAACAGCCGCTGGAACAACAACCCGTACTGGACGGCCACCGTAAACCGCAACTGGGACACGCGCGACCGCGTGCTGGGCAACGCGTCGGTCAGCTACGAGCTCACGTCCTGGCTCACGGGCACGGTGCGCTCCGGCACGGACTGGTTCGAGGAGAACCGCAAGCGCACGTACGCGGCGGGCACCATCGGCGACTCCGACGTGGACCCCACGGGCGCGTTCGGCGAGGCCAACGTCTTTTCCCGCGAGACCAACTCCGACTTCCTGCTCACGGCCACCCTTCCCGAGCGGGGCGCGTGGCGGATGGGCGGCCACTTTGGCGGCAACCGCCGCGACAACCTGTCGCGCACCAACAGCCTGTACACGCGCGGGCTGGCCGTCCCCGGCGTGTACGACGCCAACAACGCGGCCGTCACCCCGCAGCTGGAGGACTGGCGCGAGGAGCGGCGGGTGAACAGCCTGTACGGCATGGCCACGGCGTCGTGGAACGAGACCTGGTTCGTGGAGGCCACGGCCCGCAACGACTGGTCGTCCACGCTGCCGGAGGGGGGCAACAGCTACTTCTACCCCTCCGTGGCGTCCAACCTGATCTTCACCCAGCTGGTGGACGTGCCCTTCCTGTCGTACGGCAAGGTGCGCGCGAGCTGGTCGGAGGTGGGCAACGACACGGAGCCCTACCAGCTGCTGGACCCCTACTCGGCGGACGCGCCCTTCGCGGGGATCCCGCGCTACACCGGGAGCAACCTGCTGCGCAACCTGCAGCTGCGCCCGGAGCGCACGCGGTCCATGGAGATCGGCACGGAGCTGCGCGGGCTGGACGACCGGCTGGGGCTGGAGGTGACGTACTACCGCGAGCGCACGCGTGACCAGATCATCCCCGTGCAGACCACGGCCACCACGGGGTTCACCGCGCGCATGCTGAACGCCGGCACGGTGAGCAACCGCGGCGTGGAGCTCTCGGTGGACGCCACGCCCCTGCGCATGGCCAACGGGCTGGAGTGGACGGTGCAGGCCAACTACACCCGCAACCGCAGCAACGTCGACGCGCTGTACGGCGACCTGAAGACGCTGGTGCTGGGCACGTACTACAACGTCTCCGTGGAGGCCCGCGTGGGCGAGGAGTACGGCGTGATGTACGGCCGCAAGTACGCGTACGACAGCCAGGGCCGCATGGTGCTCACGAGCGCCGGTCTGCCGGTGACCAACGGGCCCATCGAGCGGCTGGGCAAGTACGACCCGGACTGGACGGGCGGCCTGGGGAGCACGCTCTCGTTCCGCGGGGTGCAGCTGTCGGCGCTGGTGGACATGCGCCGGGGCGGCAACCTGTACTCGCTCACCAACGCCTACGGCACGCGCTCCGGCGTGCTGGCCCAGACGCTGCGCGGCCGCGAGACGCGCCCCGACACGCTGGAGGGCAACGGCATCGTCATGGAAGGCGTGACCGTCACGGCCGCGGGCGACACGGTCCCCCACCGCCGCCGCGTCACGGCCCAGCAGTACCACCGCGGCCTGACGAACATCGCCGAGGAGTTCGTCTACGACGCCAGCTTCGTGAAGCTGCGCGAGGTGCGGCTGCAGTACGCCGTCCCCGCCCGGCTCACGGGACGCCTGGGGGTGAGCGGGCTGGAGCTGGCCGTCATCGGGCGCAACCTGGCGCTGTGGACGGACGTGCCCAACGTGGATCCCGAAACGGCGTTCAACGCCGGCAACGTGCAGGGGTTCGAGTACAGCCAGTTCCCCTCCGCGCGAAGCTGGGGGTTCAGCCTGTCGGTGACCCCATGAGCCGCCCCTACAACCCCACGCGAGCGATGAAGACGTACAACCCGGCCGTCCGGGCGGTGCTGGCGTGCGCGCTGGCGGCCTCCGCGGCCGCCTGCGACGACGGCCTCACCGACCTGAACCAGAACCCCAACCAGCCCACGCTGGTGAGCCCCGAGTACCTGTTCACCAACGCCACGGAGGCGGCGGTGACCCGGGCCATGGGCGCGGGGCTGCACATGGACCTCACGGCCCTGTGGGCGCAGCACTACGGCGAGATGCGGTACACGGAGGAAGACCGCTTCGAGTTGCGCGACCCCACGGTCACGGGGCACTGGAACGGCTTTTACGCGGGGCCGCTGCAGGACTTCAACGAGGTGGTGGCGGCGGGCGACACCCTGGGCCGGCCCAACGTGAAGGCCATGGGCATCGTCATGCGCAGCTGGACGTACCAGGTGATCACCGACCTGTGGGGCGATATCCCCTACAGCGAGGCGCTGCGGGGCCGCGTCCCCGGCAGCCCCACGACGGCCAAGTACGATCCCCAGCAGGCCGTCTACCAGGGGCTGCTGTCGGAGCTGGCCACCGCCCAGGGCATGTTCGATCCCGCGGGGCTGCGGATGGGCACGGCGGACCTGATCTACGGCGGCGATCCGGCCAGGTGGCGCAAGTTCGCCAACTCGCTGCGGCTGCGGATGGCCATGCGCATGTCGCAGGCGGACGCCAACGCGGGGCGCACCGCGTTCCAGGCGGCCATGGCGGCGGGCGTGTTCACGGCCAACGCCGACAACGCCGTGCTCACGTACGTGGACAACGGCGTGGACGTGCATCCCATCTTCGCGTCGCAGCGCGCGGCGCCCACGCACGGGATCAACGCGACCATCGTGGACTCGCTCAAGGCGCTCACGGACCCGCGCCTGGGGATCTACGCGGCGCGCAACGCGGGCGGCAACTACCGGGGCGAGCTGCCGGCCAGCCAGACGGACGTGTCGCTGGACAGCATCTCGCGCATCGGCACGTTCTTCAGCAAGGCCAACGCGCCGTCGTACCTGATGACGTACGCCGAAGTCCTGTTCCTGCAGGCCGAGGCGGCGGAGCGCGGGTGGATCACGGGCGACGCGGCGGCCCTGTACCGCGCGGCCATCACGGCCCACATGCAGATGCTGGGCGTGGCGCCGGCCGACATCACCGCCTACCTGGCCAATCCGCGCGTGGCGTACGCCGGGCTCCCCAGCATCGGCCTGCAGAAGTGGATCGCCCTGTACGGGAACGGCCCCGAGGCGTACGCGGAGTGGCGCCGCACGGGCTACCCCAACCTGCGCGCCGGCCCCGACGCGCTGAACGAGGGCCGCATCCCGGTCCGCCTGCCCTACCCCACCATCGAGCAGTCGCTCAACGGTGCGGCGCTGCAGGAGGCCGTCAGCCGCCAGGGCGGCGCGGGGCTCAACAACCCGGTGTGGTGGGACCGGTAGCACGCTGACGGCGAGGGCGGCACGCCGTCCTCTCCCGGCCTGCGGAACGAAAAGCGGCCCGGCGCACGTGCGCCGGGCCGCTTCGCATCCCCTGGTTCATCGCCGCCGCTCCGGACGATGAGGCGCGGCAGGATCTCGCGAGGATGATTGACCTGCATCCCGCCACACGCCTACATTCCTTTGACGCTCATATCTAATCAATCACCAGGGAGGGACGATGCGCACGAGCAACGGACGTGCGGCGCTGCGGCCGGGAATGCGGATCGCGGGGCTGCTCCTGGCGGCAGGCCTTTCCGGGTACGCGTTCGGCCCCGCCGCGCCGGCGCCGGCGAAGGCCAGCACCCTCACGGTGACGATCTCGGGCCCCACGAGCATCCGGCCGGGGGAGCAGTGCCTGTTCACGGCGTACGTGAGCGGCGGGTCGGGGCCGTACACCTACACCTGGTCCACGGCGCACGGAGACTACGAGCAGGCCTCCGGCGACTCGTTCCTCGCGGGGGCGGACCACGAGTTCCAGATGCGCGTGGACGTGGACGTCACGGGCGCGAACAACGCATCCGGCTCCGAGTCGCTGTACGTGGACCTGGACTCCGGGGCCGCCAGCTGCATGTGACGCCGTGTCCGGGATCGGGGTGGCCGCACGAGGTCGGCGCGCTGCCCGCTGGGCATGAACGAAAGGGGCGCACGGCAGATGCCGTGCGCCCCTTCGCGTTCCGGAGCCGGCTGTGCTGGCTCGTAGCGGTCGTGCCCGGGCTTGCAGGGGCCCTCCAGCGGCACGCCGATGGACTCGGCCTGCCTGGGCGACAGCTGCGTGCGCTTCACGGGATCGGGAACGCAGCCTCACGTTCCCCATCTCGAACGCGTGGGATCCCCGCGAGCATTGCCTCCAATCGGGATTGGAGGTCGTGTGCCGTCGCGGGCCGGCAGCGGGGATCGGGATGCAGCGCGTCGCGAAAGAAACGGGCGAACGATTCCGTGACCTCGCCGGAGATCTCCCGGGGATCGGGGAAATCACCCTCCACGATGCGCAGGAGGACGGCGGGCCAGGGCGTGTCGAGGAGCGGATGACGTCCGGCGACGCACTCGTACAGAACCAGCGCGAGCGCCCAGAGGTCCACCCGCGGGTCCGGCCGATCCCCGTTCACCGCTTCCGGAGAAAGGTAGTAGATCGTACCGGCCAGCTCTCCCCGCGACAGGCTGGCGGCGTTCGGGTGCTTTCGGTCCTGCGAGTCCCATGGCGTTCCGCGCGCGTCGGAGTGCGCAACGGTGTCCAGCACGTGGGCGACGCCAAAGTCCAGCAGCTTGGGGGTGCCGTCGTCCGCGAACCCGATGTTGCTCGGCTTGATGTCGCGGTGCAGGACGCCGGCGCGGTGCAGGCGTTCGATCGCCGGCGCGAGCGCGATCCCGAGCTCCAGGGTTGCTCGTGCGGACAGAGGGCCGTCCCGCAGGCGGTCGGCAAGGGTGCCGCCCCGCAGCAGCTCCACCACCAGCAGCGGAGCGCCACGCCACCATTCGGCGCCGTAGATGGCCGCCAGGTTCGGGTGCGAGACCGCGGCCATGGCGCGCGCTTCCTTGCGCAGCCGCATCGCCTCTTCCGGCGTGACCCGCGGGAGCGTCTTGATCGCCACCTCGCGGTCCAGGGCCAGGTCACGCGCCCGGTAGACGACGCCCATCCCGCCGGCCCCGATCCGCCGCAGGAGCTGGAACTTGTCCCCGATCAGCAGCGGCGCCGCGGCCGGCCGGGTCTGCTGGCCGCAGCCGGGGCATTCCGCGGCCGCGGGCGGGGCCACCATCCCGCACCCGGGGCACTCGCTCGCCGGCTGCGCGGCAGGCGGAGCGGTGCCGTCCGTCCGCACACGGCCGGCATTCCGGGCCGCGTCGCGGTCCAGCGCCAGGGCCACGGCGCCGGCCACCGTCCCCAGGAGAAGCAGGTCCTCCCGCAGGAACGGGAGCTCGCTCCGCTTCTCGCCCAGGGCGATGAGCCCGGCGGGGAGACCGCGCTCGGAAAGCACCGGAACGACGAGCCGGATGCCCGTGTCCGCCAGCCACTCGCGCTCCCAGGGCGGGAGCGCCGCCATCCACGCCGCGGGACGGGTCCAGTCCACCTGCAGCGGCACGGACGCGCCCAGCTGCCGCACCATCCGCGCGCCCGTCGCGAGCCGTGGAAGCGTGGCATCCGGCGGACGGTAGACCCCTTCTTCAGGATCCAGGAGCAGGACGTCCACGCGCCGGAGGTGCAGGGCGCTGTCGATCTCCATCCGCAGCACCCGCGCGAGCTCCGCCGGATCGTGCAGCGAGTGGATGCGTGGCACCAGCGCTCCCAGGATCACCCGCGCGTCGTACTGTTCACGGAAGAAGGTGCGGTCCAGGGCCGCGATCAGCAGCGGCTGCGCGCGCAGGGCCACCGCGCCCAGGGCGACCCCGCTCAGGACGACGATCCCGATGCGCCCGGAGAGCAGCTCCGTGATCCTGCGGTCCCGCTCCGCGTAGACCGCGGCGAGGGTGAGCGCCAGGGGAAGCGCGGAAACGAGGATGATGGTGGACCTCGCCAGCGCATACTGCATCACCCTGCGGACGATGATGCGGATGTCCAGCGCCTGGTACGCCACCACGGCGTAGGTGGTGAGCACCGGGATGGACAGCATCGCCGGATACGACACCGCTCCGGCGAGGCGCAGGCCCTCCGGGGTCGCCAGAGCCACGGCCAGCCGCGGCCAGACGCTGCTCAGGAGCGTGAGCGCCATCTCCGGCGCAATCCCCAGCACCAGCGCCCCCAGCACCAGGCGCACGCGGCGGCGTTCGTCCAGGGCGGCGGTGCGCGCCTGGAAGACCGCGAACGGCATGGCGGGAAGGAGCGTCACGAAGATCAGCGGCCAGAACAGGCTGCCGGGGGTGCTCCGGCCGAACCTGCCCAGCTGTGCCGCCAGCGCGTCCTGGGGCGCGAGGACGTACAGCGCCAGGTTCGCCGCGGCGAGGGCGGCGCCCAGCACCAGCACCCCCGTCATCACGTACCGGACGATGCGTTCCCGGCGGTACACCCGCCTGCGCCGTGGAAAATCCCGTACGAAGCTCCAGAAGAAGTACGGGGCGAAGGCGGCCACCTGCGCATGCCGCCCCACCTCCGCGAGCGGCGCCAGCAGCGACGTGCCGCCCGCGACCACCTCCAGCAGCCGGTCGGCCCACGCCCCCGAGGTGACCAGGAAGAAGAGCCCCAGCGACACCGCGCGCCGGTCGTGGCGTCCCATGAACTGCAGAACGCATCCGACCGCCGCGAAGGTCAGGACGTGCGCCAGAAAGACGGGGATGCGCGGGGAAGCCGACCACGCGTGCGGCACCGCCAGGACGGCGAGGCCCACCACCACCTTTCCCATGGCGACCGCCCGGACGGCTTCGATCCATCCAGGAAGCGCGACCGCTGCGGCCGCGCCGGGAGCTCCAGCGGTCAGCTGCCGGGACGGCTCTGCCGGCACGGCAGCCGCCGCGACCTTCACGCTACGGTACAAACTCGCTCACCATGGTACGGACCGTCCTGCACGTCTTCCACAGCGCGGACTTCTCGTTCGGCGAGGACGCATCCGGCGGCCCCTCTTCGCCCGCGCCGGCGACTCCCTCCCGTACCCTGGGCAGGGGACAGGTGCGCTCCCAATGCGGAAGCTCCACGGACACCGCGTCGACGATGTGGATGGCCTGCACCGGCCCGCGTCCGTCCAGCATCCTGTACACCTGTCTTCCCAGCCCCGCCATGCACGCCAGCGCGTACTTCTTGTCCACCCCTTCCTCCCACCGGATCTGCCTCTGCGCGAGAAGCGCCCCGATGTTCCGCTCGTAGAGCGCGTGGAGCGTGGCGTCGGCGGAGGCGTCCCGCTCCAGCGGGCAGTTCTCCTCGAACTCCGCGAGCATGTCCTTTTCGGCAGTGTCCATGGCTGGGTCGTGATTGAAGAGGATACGCGGCCGCGTGCGTACGCGGCCGGTGAACGGGCGTGGCGGATGGTTCCCAATATAGAAGGGCGTCCGGGCGAGCGGAACTGCACCCGGGAATGGAGGCAGGTGGATGTCTGGGCAGGCGTCCGAGGGCAGTGCGCGCGGAGGGCGCTAGAGCGGTTTCTGAGTGGGTTCGTGGTTTCTCACCCGTGATGTCATTCTGAGGGAGCGCCCGCCCGGAACCCGAACGCATACGGAACGTTGCGGCGCGACCGAAGAATCTGGTCGCTACAGTGCACAGACCCGCCCGTGCGCCGTAGAAGGTCGTGCACGGATGGGTCTGTGCACCGGGGCAACCAGATTCTTCGGCCGGCGCCTTTTCGTCACGGGACGAATCCGGCCGGCGCCGACCTCAGAATGACACCATGGGCGGGGCAAAGAAACTGCAAACCGTCACGAACCCGCTCTAGCCGGCCGCCCCGCCCCGGGCCGCGCCGAGCACCTCCGCCACGTCGGCGGCGAACGGGCGTTCCTCCGGCCGCTTGTGCAGGCAGCGGCGCACCAGGTCATCCAGCGCGGCGTCGGCCTCCGGGCGGAACGCGGACACCCGGTAGGGCTCGTCACGAAGGTGCGCGGCGATCATCCGCACGGGTGTGGCGGCGTCGTAGGGAAGCCGGCCGGTGGCCAGCTCGAAGGCCACCACGCCCAGGCTGTAGACGTCGGCCCGTTCCGTGACGATCTCTCCCCGCAGCTGTTCCGGGCTGGCGTACCCCGGGCTGCCCAGCGGTTCGCCGGGGCGGGTGAGCCGCGCCCGCTGGTCGAAGATCAGCTCCATGACGGCGGCGAGGCCGAAGTCGGCCAGCATCACGGCGTCCAGCTCGCGGCTGTACAGGAGGTTCGCGGGGCGGACGTCCCGGTGCACCACGCCCAGGCGGTGCGCCGCGGCCAGGGCGGCCGCGAGCTGGGCCACGTAGCGCCGGACCTCCTCCAGCGACAGGCGCCCGGCCGCGGCCAGCCGGTCCGCCAGGGTGCCTCCGTCCACGTACGGCGTGACGATGAACGGCAGCCCGCCGGCGGTGCGCCCCACGCGGTAGACGGGCGCTACGTTCGGGTGGTGCACGCGCGCGGCGGCGCGGGCCTCGCGCTCGAAGCGCGTGCGGGTGGTGTCGTCGTCCGCGAACCGCTCCGCCAGCACCTTCACCGCCACCAGCCTGCCGAGCGTCTGCTCCACCGCGAGAAACACCTCGGCCACGCTCCCTTCGCCCAGCCTGCGGACCAGCTGCAGCCCCGGCTCCAGGAACCCCTCCCCCGGCGGCGGCTCCCCCTCCCTTTCCGCGACGTGGATGGGTCCGCGCCCGGAAGCCACCGGGTCCGGCGCGGCGGCCGGGGCGGCGCGGAGCTGCTCCACCACCCGCAGCACCTCGCCGTCCGGCTCGATCTCCAGCTCCCCGCGCACGCGCCGCGTGAACGTATCCGCGAAGCGGAGCGCGCGGGCCCGTTCCCCGGCCCGGGCCAGGGCCTGCATCAGCTCCACCGCGGCCCTGGAGTTGTACGGATCGTGGGCGGCCAGGCGCCCCCACCACTCCACGGCGTCCGCCGCCGCGCCCTCCCGCCCGGCGGATTCCGCCAGCGCGCGCAGGGCCCTTCCGTACGCCACGTCCACCTGCCCCCGCTCCTCCTCCGCCCAGCGCGCGAACGCGGGGAGGTCGTCGTCGCTCAGCCCGTCCAGGAACGGCCCCCCGTAGAGGTCCGCCGCGCGCCGCCAGTCGCGGGCGGCCACGGCCTCGCGGAACTCCACGAGGTCGCAGCGGACGACCGCGGGGTTGAGCCGCACCTCGTCGCCGGAGGTCGCGACGACGTCCTCCGACAGCTCCTTGCGAAAGACGTAGAGCGCTTCCGTGAGCAGCCGGCGGGCCGCGTCGGGCGTGCTGTCGGGCCACAGGGTGCGGATCAGCTTCTCGCGCGACGCGCTCTGCCGCGGCGCCGCGGCCAGCAGGGCCAGGAGCACCAGGCGGATGCGCTGCGTCGCGCGGCCCTGCACCGGCCCGGCGTCGGTCTCGATGCGTGCGCCGCCGAGGAGCCGGAGCGTCAGAGCCATGCGTCGCGGAATGGGAGGATGATGGGCGTGTGTCGGCTAGTTGTACGGCCCGCCCGGCCGGGGCGCAAGAAAGAGTTGGCGCCCGGTTGATTCCCGCACCGAGCCCGGGTTGTCAGGCGCCGTTTATCTCATTCATCGAGCAGGGACCGGGAGGGAAAGGACCTCCCCCCGAGGCGGTTTCCGCGGTCCCCGGGCTCATCGGCATGGCTGGCTGCGGGCAGAGTGCCCCGGCCGGACGCAACCCTGACGTGGAAGTGAGAACCATGGCAAACAAGGCCACCGTGACGGCAAGCCGCAGCGGACCGCCGCTCGACGTGATGATCGTCGTGGACGGGGCCCCGGTGCAGGTCGTGTTCGAGCTGTTCATCCGCGACCCCAAGACCAAGCAGCAGAAGGAGTTCGGCCCCATGGACCCCGTGTCCAGCACCCTGGGGCACCGCTACCGCGTGCCGGGCCCCACCTGGTGGCAGCATGGCAAGATCATCTACGCGCAGGTGGATGGCGAGCCGGGACCGTGGGCGCAGAACCCGGCCTACCTGATCGCCTTCCAGGGCGACCACGAGCTGAAAGGCCATGCCACGGAGTTGATCACGGCGAGCGACTCGGATGGCATTCAGCTCTACCTCGAATTCAAACTCGTCTAACGGAGCCCCGATGCAAACCCGTCTCACGTTCGCCGCGCTGCTGCTGGGCCTGGCCGTCGTCTCCCCGCCGGGCGCGGCGCAGCAGCCCACCTCCGAGGACAAGGCCGCCAGCTCGGCGTATCACGTCGACGTGGCCGTGCCGGAGGCACCCGCGTTCCTTCTTACGGACGGCAGCACGGGTACGCTCACCCGCCCGAGCACGGTCCGGGATTTCTCCACGGCGTTCGGCAGCTTTACGGACGAGGAAGGAAACTTCGTCGTCCCAAAGTCCTTCGCGGTCGAGGTCGCGCCGCGCCTGCTCTTTTTCGGAAGGGGGCTCACCGTCTACGACTACGCCGCCGTCGACGCCGACGTGGACATGCCCACAACCGTGACCAGCGTGGCCGCGAATGCCACGGCGTCGTGTCCGCTTGGGCAGGAGGTCGGAATCGGCACGCAGCCGGCCAGCCCCGCGGCGCCGGGGGGAGCAGGGGGCGGCACCCGGCTCGTGTACTGCTATCCGAAGCCGAACCCGAACTACGGGGAACGCGTCTGGTCGACGCTGCGCATGTCCGTCGCAACGCAGAGAAGCGCAGGCAGCGACCAGACGGCGCGGATCGCCATCGGGTTCCGCAGCAGCCCGGTCAACGGCGCGGACCCGCGGCTGAACGACAACTACCGGCGCCGCATCCGGCTGCTGCTGGCCGAGCGGACGTCGTTGAACGCGCGTATCAACATGATCAACGAGGGGTACACGGACGGGCTGGAGGTGCCGGACGTGAACGCGCCGCCGCCCCCCGCACCCGCCCCGGCGGCCCCGCCGGCCCAGGCGCCGAAGCCCCCGGTCCCGGCCGTCACGGGGGTGGTGAAGTGCGACGCACCCGTGCCGCCAGGCGGTGCCTTCGAGTGCCGCGTGACGGAGCCCCCCACGCCCGCAAAGGAGGAGAACGAAACGCTTCGCGGCCTGATCCGGCAGCGGGACGAGATCCAGACGCGCATCGACGCCGTGCGCAAGGAGTTCGAGGAAAGCCGGTGGAACGCCACGGCGCTCGAGTTCGCCGGCGCGATGAGCCTTGCGGCGCTGGACTCCACCGGCCGCTCGGCAAAGCCCGACGAGTACGCCGCGTGGGGGACGTACACCCAGCGGCTCACCCGCTGGGGCCAGGGGCTGCTGGGGGTGCGGCTGCGCTCCGCCAGGGACACGGTGACGGCCGAGCGCGGGTTGCAGGGGCTGGCCGGCGGCAGGCTGTACATGGGCCGCAACACCGTAAAGGGATTCGTCGAAGGGCAGCTTCCGTTCGGACACGACCTCGGCTTCGAGCCGGTCGCGGCCGCGGGCGCCGAGCTGAAGCTTTTCTCCGAGATCTGGGCCACCTTCAGCGCGGGGTACGAGTGGGGGGACGACAGCCACACGTCGCGCATGGTCACGCGGTTCTCGATCCGGACGGGGCGGCCCCTCTTCGATCGTCCCGAATCCACCATCGGCCAGCGCATGCCCTGACGTGGCGCCGGATCGGCGCTACGCCCGCAGGTGAATCGGATCGAGATCAAGAAAAGAGGGACGAGCGGCCGCGTGGCCGCTCGTCCCTTTTCTACGGGCCGGGATGAGCGCGAGAAAGCGCCCAGCCGGCTAGTAGCGGTAGTGCTCGGGCTTGTAGGGGCCCTCCAGCGGCACGCCGATGTACTCGGCCTGCTTGGGCGACAGCTCCGTGAGCTTCACGCCCAGCTTGTCCAGGTGCAGGCGCGCCACCTTCTCGTCGAGCTTCTTGGGCAGCACGTACACCTTCTTCTCGTACTGCTCGTTGTTCGTGTGCAGCTCGATCTGCGCCATCACCTGGTTGGTGAAGCTGGCGCTCATGACGAACGAGGGGTGGCCCGTGGCGCAGCCCAGGTTCAGCAGGCGGCCCTCGGCCAGGATCATCACGCTGTGCCCGTCGGGAAAGACGAACTCGTCGTACTGCGGCTTGATGTTGATCCGCTCGATCCCGGACTTCTTGAGCCCGGCCATGTCGATCTCGTTGTCGAAGTGGCCGATGTTGCCCACGATGGCCTTGTCCTTCATGCGGGCCATGTGGTCGGTGGTGATGATGTCCTTGTTGCCCGTGGCGGTGATGAAGATGTCCGCCGTCGACACCACCTCATCCAGCGTCGTCACCTGGTAGCCTTCCATCGCGGCCTGCAGGGCGCAGATGGGATCGATCTCGGTGATGATGATGCGCGCGCCCTGGCCCTTGAGCGCCTGCGCGCAGCCCTTGCCCACGTCGCCGTAGCCGCAGATCACGGCCACCTTGCCGGCCAGCATCACGTCGCTCGCGCGCAGGATGCCGTCCGTGAGCGAGTGCCGGCAGCCGTACAGGTTGTCGAACTTGCTCTTGGTGACGCTGTCGTTGACGTTGATGGCCGGGAACAGCAGCGTCCCCGCGTTCATCATCTCGTACAGGCGGTGCACGCCGGTGGTCGTCTCCTCGGAGACGCCGCGCAGCTCGGCGGCCACGCGCGTCCAGCGGCCCGGCTCGGCGGCGATGGTGCTGCGCAGCGTGTCCAGGATCACGCCCCACTCCTCGGCGTCGTTCTCCGCGTCGAACGCCGGGATCACGCCCGACTTCTCGTACTCCACGCCCTTGTGCACGAGCAGCGTGGCGTCGCCGCCGTCGTCCAGCAGCAGGTTGGGGCCGGTGCCGTCGGGCCAGAACAGCGCCTGCTCCGTGCACCACCAGTACTCCTCCAGCGTCTCGCCCTTCCAGGCGAACACGGGCACGCCCTGGGGCTCGTCCGTCGTGCCGTCCTTGCCCACGACCACCGCGGCGGCCGCGTGGTCCTGCGTGCTGAAGATGTTGCACGACACCCAGCGCACGTCGGCGCCCAGCTCCACCAGCGTCTCGATGAGCACGGCGGTCTGCACGGTCATGTGCAGCGAGCCCATGATCTTGGCGCCGGCGAGCGGATACTGGCCGCGGTACTCGTCGCGCAGGGCCATCAGCCCCGGCATCTCGTGCTCGGCCAGGCGGATCTCCTTGCGGCCGAACTCGGCCTGGGAGATGTCGGCGACCTTGAAGGGCACGCGGCCGGCTTCGGCGGCGGCGGTGAAGGGGTTGGCCAGCTCTGCGACTGCGCTCACGGTGTCTGCTCCGGGTACGGGTTTGAACTGCGGGTTACAGGGGACAGGTTACAGGGTACAGCCTGCAACGACGCCCCTGGTGTGACTCAGCTTTACTACCGCGGCCCGGCCTTTGGGCTGGAACTGCGGGTTACAGGGGACAGGTTACAGGTTACAGCCAGCAACGACGCCCCCTGGTGTGGCTCGACCGGTCTACTGAACAGCCCGGCATCACGCCGGGCGAATGAATTCGCTGCAACCACCACACGAAGTCCGACTACGCGGACTGCCTGCTCTCGACGAAATCTCTGCTCCCCCGGCACGGGCTGGGGTGTATACCCTCTCCCACGCAGTTTGTGGGAGAGGGTGGCGAGGAACGAGCGGGGTGAGGGCCGCGACGGCACTCGCCCTGCCCCGATCTACTAACGCACTTCCGCACTCACGCACTTCGTCGTGCGGTCGCCGCGAACAGCGTGGGCCCTTTCGCGGCGGGGTCGGGCGGCAGCGGGACGTAGCGGCAGGCATCCAGCCCTGCGTCCTTCATCCACTGCCCCATCCGCTCCGCCTCGAAGCCCTGCCACACGTGGCCCATGGCCTGGCGGTACTCCTCGCGGTCGTGCGGCATCATGTCCACCACCAGCAGCCGCCCGCCGGGGCGCAGGACCCGCGCGGCCTCCGCCAGCGCCTCGCCCGGCTCCGCGACGTAGTGCAGGACGAGAAAGGCGATCGCCGCATCCAGCTCGCCGTCGCGGATGGGGAGCGACTCCAGCTCGCCCTCGCGCGTCTCCACGTTCGCCAATCCGCCCAGGCGCGCGCGCGCCGCGTCCAGCATGGCCGGCGAGCTGTCCACCGCGACCACGCGTGCCACGAACGGCGCCAGCGACTGCGACACCTGGCCCGTCCCGCATCCCAGGTCGCCCACGGTCCAGTCCTCGTCCAGCAGCCCCAGCAGCGCGTTCAGGTCCGCGCGCCGGCCGAACAGCTCCGCCCGGAGGCGGTCCCACTCGCCCGCGGCGGAGGAGAAGAACTCGCGGGAGCGCGTGCTGCGCTGCATCAGCACGCTCCGCAGCCGTTCGCCGTCCTGCGCCGCGCCGGGGAGCGCCGCCACCTCGTGCCGCACCAGCTGCCAGAGCTGGCGCGCCCCTGCATCCATCCGGTCCGCCGGCATCCGGTAGCGGCGGCTGGTGCCCTCCGCCCGCCCGCTCACCCAGCCCTCGTCGCCCAGCAGCTTGAGGTGGCGGCTCACGGTGGACTGCGGAAGCTGCAGCACCTGGCACAGCTCGCCCACCGTCAGCTCGTGCCGCTCCAGGAGCAGGAGCAGACGGCTGCGCGTCGCGTCGGCCAGGGCCGACATGCGGTCGAAGATCGCAGGCGAGGTGATACTCATCTATCCATTCATCCGGCTGGAAAGATAGAACAATCTGGATCGGCGGGCAAGAGTGCTCCGTGCGCACATCGCCGAGACCCTGACCAGCCGTGGCCAAACGGCTTCCACATCAGGCGGAAAATCCGGAAAGATTCCCGGCACCCGAACGATCAAGAACCCGCTTCTATCATGTGGCAACGTTTCCACAGTGCCCCAGGCAAGTCTCACAAACAGCGCTCCCCGGCACAACAACGTTTCTACAAATCAACCCCAAACTACCACAGGATATGTGGTTAGCCGATTGAGTGGATTTTGGTACACGCCTTGACAATAGGGCTGCCGCCCGGGTGAGGGCGCCCCGGACCTGATCTTCCTTATTGAACCTCGATTTCGAGGAGATGGATACATGTACATCGATTCCGAAACCATCCTTCGGCCCGGCGTCATTCCCGACGCCGAGCCGATGCGGGAGCTCATCGTCGTGGCGAGCGCCGGGGCCGGGCTGCGCGCCGCGGGCGCGAAGTGACGTCCACCACCGGCGCCGACGTGGCCGCCATCTCGCTCGTCCTGCGCGACGCGGACGCGCGCATGGAGCCGCTGTTCGGCGACAGCGAGGCGCAGGTGCGCGCGCTGGGCACCGTCCCCGGCGGCGAGGGACGCGATATCGATCTTTCCCTCTTCTACCGCGTACACGCGGACGACCGGCGGCTGGACGACCTGGCCCGCGTGCTGGGCGTGCAGGACGCCGTGGAGTCCGCGTACGTCAAGCCGGCCGCGTACCTGCCGGCCATGTACCTGGGGCAGAAGCCGCGCGTGCAGCACCCGCCGGCCGTGACGCCCGACTTCACCCAGCGGCAGGGCTACCTGTTCGCGGCGCCGCAGGGGGTGGACGCGCTGCACGCCTGGGCCATGCCGGGGGGCGGCGGCAGCGGCGTGCGCATCGTGGACGTGGAGGGCGCGTGGATCTTTGGCCACGAGGACCTGCGCGAGCGGCAGGGCGGCGTGATCGCCGGCGTGGAGCGCAGCAATCCGTACGTGCGCAACCACGGCACCTCCGTCGCCGGCATCGTGGGCGGGGACGCGAACGGCTACGGGGTCACGGGCATCTGCCCCGACGCGGTCGTCAGCGGCGCGTCCATCTACCCGCGCGGCACCGCGTACGCCATCCGCGCCGCCGCGGACCACCTGTCCGCGGGCGACGTCATCCTGCTGGAGCTGCACCGGCCCGGTCCCGCCGGGGACTTCCACAACCCGGACAGCCCGTTCGGGTGGATGGCCGTCGAGTGGTGGCCGGACGATTTCGCGGCCGTCCGCTACGCCACCGCCCGCGGCATCCTGGTGGTGGAGGCGGCCGGCAACGGGTCGCAGGACCTGGATTCCGCCCTCTACGACGTGAACCCCGCCGCGCCGCACGGCCCGTTTCCGTCGTGGTGGAGCAACCCGTTCCGCCGGGGCGCGCTGGATTCCGGCGCCATCCTGGTGGGAGCGGGGGCGCCGCCGCAGGGGACGCACGGCCGTGACCTGTGGGGTCCGGACCGCTCGCGGCTGGACTACTCCTGCTACGGCTCGGCCGTGGACGCGCAGGGGTGGGGGTGGGAGGTGACCACGGCGGGGTGGTACGGCGACCTGCAGGGCGGGCCGCACGAGACGCGCTGGTACACGGACGGGTTCGGCGGCACGTCGGCGGCCGCGCCCATCGTGGTGGGGGCGCTGGCGTGCGTGCAGGGCGCGCTGGCCGCCGCCGGCCGTCCGCGGCTGAGCCCGGCGGAGGCGCGCGAGCTGCTGCGCGCCACGGGCTCGCCGCAGCAGAACGGCCCGTCCGGCCCGGCCACGCAGCGCATCGGCAGCCGCCCGGACATGCGGGAGATGTTGTCGATGGTGCTGCCCTACTACGGCCGCGCCCTCATCGACGTCCCCACCGCCCTCACCTCGCGCAGGCTCGCCGGCGCCGGCATGCTGTAGCGGCGCGGGGATGCGGATCACGGCGAAGGGCCGGCTGCCCGTGAGGCAGCCGGCCCTTCGTTTCTGCGATGGAATCGCCCCCGTCGTTTCTACGCGCCCACTGTCATTTGTATGATGGGCCAGGAAGCCACAGCCCTTTTCTACGCGCCCAGTGTCATTCTGAGCGAGGCGCCGGCTGGCACCATCCCGTGACGAAAGGCGCCGACCGAAGAATCTGGTTGCCACGCTGCACGATCCCGCCGCCCGCGCAGTGCCGGTCCGTCACGGGCGAGTGCCGTGCGTGGTTGCGACCAGATTCTTCAGCCGGCGCGACGGTGCCGTGCGCGGGCAGAGACCGGGCCGCGCCGGCCTCAGAATGACATCACGGGCGAGGTTTCTCCTGATTTTCATCCGCAGGATGAAGCCGGACGAAAAAAGCCGGCCGCATCACCCGATGCCGCCGGCCCCATCCGAATCCGCAGTTGCAGGCTATTCCCTATTCCCTATTCCCTATTCCCTATTCCCTATTCCCTATTCCCTATTCCCTATTCCCCGCAGTTGCAGGCCGTAACCTGTCCCCTGTCCCCTGTAACCCGCAGTTCCCGCCCTTACGCCGCCGCGTCCTTCCGCCCGATCGCCCACATCCGCAGCAGCAGCTCCTCGATCGCCTGCCGGTCCGTCAGCGAGGCCGACTTCAACAGCCGGTCCGTGCGCAGCAGCTCGCCCAGCGCCTGGTCGATCTCCGGCAGCGTCCACCGGCGCGCCACGGGGACGATCCGCCGCGTCATCCACTTCTGGAACGGCTTGAGCTCGCGTTCCAGCGCCGCCTGTCCGCCCGCGCACACCAGGGCCACCTTCAGCAGCTGCCCGCCCATCCCGATCACCAGCCCCACGCCGTTCTCCCCCGCCTCCAGCAGGATGGGCAGCGTCTCGATGGCCTCGCGAAAGCGGCGCTCCGCGATCAGGTCGAACCACGCCCAGCGGTCCTGCCGGGGGATGATGCCCCCCACGGCCCGCACGTCGTCCAGGGTGATGCGCTTCCGGTCCTGCACGTACGAGGCGAGCTTGCGCAGCTCCGAGCCCAGCATCCCCAGGTCCACGCCCATCCCGCCCACCAGCGCCCGCGCCGCCTCGGGATCCACCTCCACCCCCAGGTCGTCGCGCCCCGTCTCCATCACCCACCCCGGCGCGTCGTCCTGCGACAGGGGCGCAAACTCCACGGAGACGGCGTGCTTCTTCAGCTCGTCGTAGAACTTGGCCTTGCTGCCGGAGGGGATGGCCGCGGAGAGCACCAGGATGAGCCCCGCCGGCGGCGCCTTGGCCGCGGCCTCCACCACCGTGCGCGCCGTCACCGACAGCCCCTGCGCGTCGCGGACGACCACCACGCGGTGCTCCGCCATCATGGGCGGCGTGCCGATCATGGAGGCCAGCGTCTCCGCCGGCACGTCGCTTCCGCGCGGCTGGTCGAAGTTGAAGTCGCGGGTGGCGGGGTCCACGTACGCCGCCACGACCTTGTTCACCGCCTCGTCGCGGAGAAAGTCCTCGTCGCCAAAAAAGAAGAACGCACCCCCCGCGACGCGGTCGCGGAGAGTGCGGTCCAGCTGGGCGGGGCGGATCAGCGCCATCTACTCCGCGAGGACGGAGCCGTGCGAGCCCGCGCCGGCGTACGAGGCGGTGCGGTACAGCACGTCCCCGTAGGGCATGGGATACACGTTCACCCCCACCTCCTCCAGCTGCGCCGCCAGCCCCTGCGATGCGCCCGGCGTGGAGGCCACGCGGTACGCGGCGGCGGCGGGCGCGGCGGCGGCCGGCGCCGTGGCGGCGACGGGCTGCAGCAGCATCACGGTGGGCGCCGCGCCGGAGTACAGGCGGGGCAGCAGGGCCACGGCCGCGACGGACGCCGCCGCGCCCAGCGCCGCCACGGCGCCGCGCGAAACGGGGCTGCGCCGGCGGCGGGCGGCGGCCATCTCGTCGTCCACGTGGTACAGGCGGTGCTGCAGCCGGTCCATGAAGTCGTCCGAGACCTCCAGCTCCGGGCGGTCGCGGAGCACCCGCACGCCCTTGTCCACCACGCGGTCGTAGCGCGCGCAGTGGTCGCACTCCCGCAGGTGCGCCTCGAACGCCACCCGGTCGGGAAGCATCAGGAGCCCGTCGCGAAAGTCCGAGTGGCCGTCCAGAAAGGTGTCGCAGTCCATCATCTCGCGCCTGCGCCGCTCGTGTGGATCGGGGGGCCGGTACGCCGGCCCCGGGTCGTGCCTTGGGCTGCCTTGTACGCGCCGCGCGTGTCGGAGTTCCACGCCCCCCGCGTCCGCCGGACACACCCCGTCTCCGCGGGGGGACGCCCGCCTCCAAAACCGGGGGAGGAATACGATGCATCCGCCGGACGAAAAAGGAAAGGGGCAGCCCGCGAACGGATCTCCCGCCCGCGACGGTTCACGCCGGGGGCGGAGAACGACGGAGAACGCAGAGGCCCCGGCAGGCTTCTGCGCGCCCCTGGTTTTCCTCACTCCCCGTCCTCTGCGTGAAACAAGCAAGGGGCGGCCTTCGCGATGAAGGCCGCCCCCGTTCCGTCAGGTCCCCGCCCCCCCGGACGGGCAGGCTTCAGTCCAGCACCGGCGCGATCAGTTGCGCGAAGCTGTTGCGCGCCCGGTTCAGCCGGCTCTTGACCGTTCCCAGGTTGGTGGAGGTGATCTCGGCGATCTCCTCGTACGTCTTGCCCTCCATCTCGCGGAGGATGAAGACGGTGCGGTGGTGCTCCGGCAGCTGCTCCACGGCCGCGTCCACCTGGCTCTTGAGGTGGCGCTTGCGGAACAGGTCGTCCGGCCGGTAGGTGTTGTCCTCCCACTCCAGCGGACGCTCGTCCGCCTCGCGGTTCTTCATCAGCGTCTGGAACAGCACCAGCGGGTTGCGCGAGCGGTTGCGCAGCTCGTTCTTGGCCAGGTTCGACGAGATCGTGTAGATCCAGGTCGAGAACTTCTTGCTCTGGTCAAAGCGGTGCAGGTGCCGGTAGACGCGGATGAACGTCTCCTGCACCAGGTCTTCCGCCCGCTCGCGGTCGCCCGTGGTGCGGTAGATGAAGTTCAGCAGCCGGTTCTGGTAGCGCTCCACCAGCTCGCCGAACGCGCGCTTGTTGCCGTCCAGAAAGGCCGCGACCACGCCGCTGTCGTCCAGCTGCTTGAGCTGCTCCCGCGGCGAACGCTCTTCCGAGCGGCGATCGTCTTTGACAAGGACCTGAAACATGGGGCAAACCTCCTGGGGGGATAAAACCGGGACGGGGCCTGCGCTTCGGCAACAAGGAAAGGCACGCGCCGTTCCCGCTGCGCCGTGGGTGGTTGGATGCGCCAGAAACCCGCATGGTTGCTGTGCTTGGGCCGCATCCGCACCGCCGCCCGGCTTTCCGCGCCTGTCCCCCGTGGGGGACGGCGCCGGAGAGAAAGTGACACCGCTCTGTGTCGCACCGACTCACTGTCGAGAGAACGTTCGTCCGGTGCTGCGCGTGACGCCCCGTTCCCTGGCCTACATCCCGAAGACGAACCCGGCCGCGTACAGCAGCGTGCAGATGGTCTTGGCGTCCTGGATCTCGCCGTCGCGCACCATCTGCAGCGCGCGGGAAAACGGCATGGGCACCGTCTCCATGAACTCGTCCGGATCGAACTCCGTCTCCCCCGCCACGAGGTCCGTGGCCATGAAGAGGTGGATCTTCTCGTCCGTGAATCCGGGGGTCGTCCAGATGCTGGTGAGCGGCCGCAGCGTGCCCGCCTCCAGCCCCGTCTCTTCGCGCAGCTCGCGCCGCGCGCATTCGTCCCACGGCTCGCCGGGGAGGTCGGGGCGGCCGGCCGGCACCTCGTACAGGTAGCCGCCCGACGCGTAGCGGTACTGGCGGATGAGGACGATCTGCGGATCCGGTCCGGCGGGGTCGCTCAGCACGGGCAGCACCGCCGCCGCGCCCGAGTGCCGGATCATCTCCAGCTCGCCCGTGGTGCCGTTTGGATAGCGGACCGTGTCCACTCCCAGGTCCACGATGCGCCCCCTGTGCACCGGCCGGCGCTCGATCAGGCCGGGCTCCACGCTGGGCTCCGTCATCCGTATTCAACCTCGTGATTGGAAGATGGGGGATCGTGGCGCGCGGCGGAATTGGCTCCAATGCCCGCTAACCCGATCCTAATTGCGACACGTACAACGACTTGCAACGATTACGGCGCCAAGGGAGTGCACCGTGGCCGCGTGGAGGCCCGCGCCCCCACCGCGATCCTCGCGACGTCCCCTCGAGAAACCTGGGAGAGAGCGTACCCGCTGGCGGGCGCCGTGCACCGGCGGAGGGCCCCCTCCCCCCGGCCCCCTCCCCCGCTCCGCGGCGGGAGGGGGAGAACTTCGCGCCGCGAACCAGGCTCTCCCTCGCGCGCGAACGTGCGACGGCACCCGCCCGCGCCGCGTCCCCCGCCACGCGACCTGCACCTCGCTGGAAGGATACACCCTCTCCCACGCAGTTGTGGGAGAGGGTGGGTGAGGTTTACGAACCGGGTGAGGCCCTTCCGTCCTAGCCCAGCACGGCCTCCGCGTCCACGAGCTCCACGGGGCCGATGTCCAGCGCCTCCAGGGGCCCCCGCAGCGCCTGCGCGTCTCCCACGACCACGACGGCCGCGCGGTCGGGCATCAGCCGGCGGCGGGCGGCCTCGCGCACGTCGTCCGGGGTCACGGACAGCAGCCCGTCGCGGTAGTGGTCGAAGTAGTCGTCCGGAAGCCCGTACACGGCCAGCGTGCTCAGCTTGCCCGAGAGCCCGTCCGTCGTCTGCAGCTGCAGGGGAAAGATGCCGGCCAGGTACCCCGACGCATCCGCCACCTCCGCCTCGGGCGCCAGCGTGTCCTGCATCTCGCGCATGTCCCGCAGCATCTCCGACACCGCGTGCGCCGCGTGCTCGCTCTGGATGGCGGACGAGATGCTGAACGTCCCCGGCAGCCGCCGCACCCCGAACGACGAGCTGGCGCCGTACGTGTAGCCCAGCCGCTCGCGCAGGTTCATGTTGAGCCGCGAGCTGAACACGCCGCCCAGGATGGCGTTCATCACCGTGGCGGCAAAGAAGTCCTCCGCCGTCCGCTCGATCCCCACGTGCCCCACCCGCACCTCGCTCTGCACGGAGCCCGGGCGGTCCGCCAGGAGGATGGTGGTGCGGTCGAAGCGGGTGGGCGTCGCCGGCGCGCGGGGTGCAGGCGGCGCCCCCCGCCAATCGCCGAACCAGCGCTCCGCCAGCTCCGCCACCTGGTCCACCGTCACGTCCCCCGCCGCGCAGATCCACGCGCCCTCCGGCACGTAGTGCGCGGCGTGGAACGCCGACACGTCCTCGCGCGTCAGCGTCCGCAGCGTACGCGCCGGCCCCGCCAGCCGCCGCCCGAACGGGTGCCCGTCCGCGAACGTGTAGCGCGTCTCCAGCTCGTCCGCCACGGACGAAGGGTCCGCGCGCCGCTGCGTGAGCGCCGCCAGCCGCTCGTCGCGGATGCGCTCCACCTCGCGCTCCGGAAAGGTGGGGCGCAGGACGAGGTCGGCCAGGATCTCCATCCCCGCCTCCAGCCGCGACGTGAGCGCCGTAAAGCCCGCCAGCGTGGTGTCCCACGAGACGCCGCTCTCCAGCGCCAGCCCCAGCGCATCCACCGTCTCCGCGATCTCCGACGCGTCCCGCCCGCCCGCGCCGCTCTCCAGCAGCCCCGCGGCCAGCGACGCCGTCCCCGCGCGCGCTTCCGGCTCCGCCAGGCCGCCGGAGGGCACCATCACGTCCAGCGTGGCCACGGGAAAGGTGTGGTTCTCCGCCACCAGGATCTCCAGCCCGTTGGGGAGCCGCCGGCGGTGCACGTCCGGAAAGTGGAACGGCCGCCGGGGCCCGGGCCCCGGCGGCGTCGTGCGGTCCAGCGCGTGGATGTCCGTCATGCCGCCTCCGCCTGCGCCAGGGGCAGGTACGTCATCACCACCCGGTTCTCCGGCACCAGGTGCTCGCGGACGAAGCGCTGCACGTCCTCCGCCGTCACGGCGCGGTAGCGGTCCAGTTCCGTGTTGATCAGCTCCGGCGCGTCGAAGTAGGTGGCCAGCATGCTGAGCTGGTCCGCGCGCTCGTTCACCTTCTGCAGGTCCAGCACCTGCCGCGCCTCCAGCCCCACGAGCGCGCGCTCCATCTCCTCCGGCAGGGGCGGTGCGTCCGCCAGCGCGCCCAGCTGCTCCAGCAGCGCCGCCTCCACGGGCTCCGGCGCCCCGCCCGGCGGCACGTTGGCCCGCAGGATGAGCGCCGACGCGCCCGTGACCACGGGAAGGACGAACGCCGCGATCCCCCGGGCGATCTGCCGCTCGCGCACCAGCGACCGGTACAGCCGCGCGGACTTTCCCGAGGCCAGGATCTCCGAGAGGATGTCCGCCACGTAGTAGCCCGGCTCGCCGTACGGGGGAATGCGGAACGCCGTGTAGATGCGCGGCACGGCCACGGGCGACTCCACCGTCTCGCGCACCTCGCCCCCCAGGTGCAGGGGATGGATGCGCGGCTCCCCCGGCAGCGGCGGCACGGCCGGACCCCGCGGGATGGGCCCGAACCACTTCTCGATCAGCCGGCGCGCCTCCGCGGGATCGAAGTCGCCGCAGAGGGTCAGCACGCAGTTGTTCGGCACGTAGTAGGTGCTGAAGAAGTCGCGCACGTCGTCCAGCGTGGCCGCGTCCAGGTCGTCCATGCTGCCGATGACCGAGTGGTGGTACGGGTGGTCGGCGGGGTACAGCAGCCGCTGGATGCGCTCGTCCCAGTCGCCGTAGGGCGCGTTGTCCACCCGCTGGCGCCGCTCGTTCTTCACCACCTCGCGCTGGTTGTCGAACTTTTCCTGGGTGAGCGCGGGGAGAAAGAAGCCCATGCGGTCCGATTCCAGGTACAGCGCGAGCTCCAGGTGGCTGGCGGGGACGGTGACGTAGTAGTTGGTGCGGTCCAGCCAGGTGCTGGCGTTGATGGACCCGCCGGCCCGCTCCACCAGGGCGATGTGCTGCGTGTCGCTGACGTTGGCGGACCCCTGGAACATCATGTGCTCGAAGAGGTGGGCCAGCCCCGTGCGGCCGGGCCGCTCGTTCCGCGAGCCCACGTTGTACCACAGGTTCACCGCCACCACCGGGAGCGTGTGGTCCTCCGAGAGGATCACGCGCAGCCCGTTGTCCAGCGTGTATCGGTCGATGGGGATCTGCATCCGTTCTTTCGTGTCAGGCCGCGATTTGATCCGATCCAGGCTCTACGGGTTGGAACGGCGGTTTGGGCGTGTCCCCCGCAAGCGGGGGCCGGGCTGCGCGCGCCGTAGGCAACGAACCAACCGTTGCCAACGGCGCCGAGCCCCCTGCGCGGGCCGGCACGATACTGCTGTGCCGTCCCGCTCCGGGTTCTCGGCCCTTCGGGCGCGCATCCCTCACGCAGGGCCCCCTCCTTCGGCCTCCCCCGGAAGCCCGCCGACGTGCCGGCACCGGGTTGTACACCCTCTCCCACGCAGTTTGTGGGAGAGGGTGGGTGAGGTTTACGAACCCGGGTGAGGGCCGCTGGCCGTCCCCTGTAACCTGTAACCTGTAACCTGAAACTGTCCCCCGCAGTTCCTACAACGCCTGCAGCAGCGCGAACGGCAGCGAAAAGCTCTCCCGCACCAGGTGCTTCCGCTCCTGCGCCTGGTTGCGCGAGATGGGGCTCGTGCGCGTGGGCGACGTGTATCCGCGAAAGCCCACCTGCCGCGCCAGCAGCTTCAATCGCAGCATGTGGAACGGGTCGCTCACCAGCACGGCCGTGTCCATCTCCCGCGAGCGCATCAGCCGCCCCACGGATTTCATGGACTCCACCGTGGTCATCCCCCCGCGCTCCGTGAGGATGGCGGCCGCGGGGACGCCCTGGCGGATGGCGTAGCGCCGGCCGACCACCGCCTCGCTCACCGTGTCGCCCGGCGCCTGCCCGCCCGTCATGATGATGACGGGCGCCACGCCGCGCTTGTACAGCGCCACGGCGTGGTCCAGCCGCGCCTTGAGCACGGGCGAGGGGCGGCCGTCGTACTGGGCCGCGCCCAGGACCACGATGGCGTCCGAGCGGGGCGTCTCGCTGCGGCGGCCCCACAGGTGGATGGAAGCCAGGCACAGCGCCCACCCCGCCAGCAGCACGAGCCCCAGCTTGATGAGTCCCCGCACGATGCGCACGGGCATGGGCGCGCGCCGCCGGACCGGCGCCGGCGGGGCGGAGGTCGGCGGCGCGGCCCCGGGGCCGGCGAGGGTGCGGTCTTCGTCTTCCAGCTGCATCGTCTCCGGGGTCAGGCGCGCTGAATGAGCCGCTCTCGCAGCACGGTGGGGCCCAGGTCCAGGCGAAGGAACTCGTCCGCGGCGTCCGCGCCGGCCTCCAGGCAGTCCTCCACCTCCGAGATCAGCTCGCGGTCGCTGCTGTCGGCCTGCGACTCCGCGCGGGCCATGGCCTCCCAGGCGGGGTCCTCCCATCCCTGCGCCGCCATGGCGAGGGCCGCGATGAGCTGCATCTCCACGTCGTCGTCGCGCTCGCCGGCGGCCTGGTGCAGCTGCTCCGCGCCCTCCTCGCCGCGCCCCGCGTCCACCAGCGCCAGGCCGTACAGGGCGCGCAGCCACGAGTCCGTGGGCGCGCGCGACAGCGCCTCCTCCAGCGCGTCCAGCCCCGGGTCCGTGCGCCGGGCCAGCAGGTAGGCCATCCCCAGCTCCGCGTGGATCAGCCCGTCCTCCGGCGACAGGCGGCGCGCGGCCTCCAGCTCCGTGATGGCCTCGTCGAACAATCCCTCGCGCGCCAGGTACGCGCCGTACGACAGCCGCGCAAAGGGAAAGTCCGGCGCCGTAAGCGCGGCCATGCGCAGCGCGCCCTCCGCCGACGGGTCGTCCAGCGCGGCCACGCCGCTCCCCGCCGCCGCCAGGATGAACGGGTCGCTGGGCTCCAGGGCCAGGGCGGCGCGAAAGCGGTCGAACGCCTCGCTCTCCTCCCCCAGGCGCTGCGCCGCGAGCCCCGCCCACGTGAGCAGCAGCGCGTCCTCCCCCTGCTCGTCCAGCGCCTCGGCCAGCAGGGCGTACGCGTCGTCCCAGCGGTCTTCCTCGCCCAGCGACTGCGCGCGCGCCACCACGTCCTCGATGGCCTCCATGCGCTCCGCGCCGTCCAGGGCCTCCCCGTCCTCGCTCATCCGCTCCGCCGTCCCCTCAGGACTTCTAGAATACCGTGACTGGATCGTATCACACCCGTATCGTGGAATCGTGCCCCGGCGCGGCGCCTTTCGCAAGGTGCGCTCCGCCGCGAATCCAGCGAACGCGTGACGGCGCCACGATTCCCACGGAATGGAGGTGGATGCGGAGGACGATGCCTCGCCGCCCAGCTTCGAGTCCCTACGTGTGATACGCGGTTCGTGTTGCGATGGATGCAGGGCAACGATTCCCGGGACGCCTCCCCTTGCGGCGCCAGCCCTTGCGCGACAGCCGAAGCGCCAGCCGTCATCCCGCTGCCCAGTCCGGCTTTCGAGACGTGCCGGGTGCCAAAAGGACGCGATCATGGGATGATGAGCCGGCTTTGGTGCGGAGGCGCTGACCGTATGCCTCCATCGAAGAAGCCGCGGCGACAGCGTCGCGGCTTCTTCGATCCTCACGGGATCGCGTATTCCGTCATCGCGGATTCGCGGAGCGGCGGACGGCGTCCGGATGCTTGTGAAGAAGAAGCGCGGCGGAGACGATTGGTCGTCTCCGCCGCGCGCTTGTCCGATCTCCGAATGCCTGGGACGGGACTCGAACCCGTAAGGGCGTTGGCCCGGCAGATTTTAAGTCTGCTGTGTTTGCCGATTTCACCACCCAGGCGGGTGCGGATCGACGGACGATCCGCCGCAGCAAAGATAAGCGCCCGCCCCGGCCGGGTCTACGGTCTTCCCCGCCCTCCGCCGGCCGCGTCGATGCCATCCCGCAGCCGGCGCACGTTCTCTGCCACGCTCGCCTTCGCGTTGTAGACGGCGGAGCCGGCCACGAAGCACGTCGCCCCCGCGGCCACCACCTCGCCCACGGTGTCGGGGGCCACGCCGCCGTCCACCTGCAGCTCCACGTGGTCCAGCCCGCGCTCGTCCAGCATGCGGCGGATGCGCGCGATCTTGTCCGTGCTCGTGGGGATGTACGACTGCCCGCCGAAGCCGGGGTTCACGGACATCACCAGCACCAGGTCCACGTACGGCAGGATCTCCGTCAGCGTGTCGACGGAGGTGGCAGGGTTGAGGGTGACGCCGGGCTTTACCCCCAGCTCGCGGATCTGCTGGACGGTGCGGTGCAGGTGCGGGCAGGTCTCCACGTGCACCGTCAGGTAGTCCGCGCCCGCCTTGGCGAAGTCGGCCAGGTAGCGCTCCGGGTGCTCGATCATCAGGTGCACGTCGATGGGGAGCGTGGTGGAACGCCGCGCCGCCGCCGCGATCATGGGCCCGATGGTGATGTTGGGGACGAAGTGCCCATCCATCACGTCCACGTGGATCCAGTCCACCCCGGCGGCCTCCGCCTCGGCGATGTGCTCACCCAGCCGCGTGAAGTCCGCGGAGAGGATGGACGGCGCGATCTTCACCCGGCTCATCGCGCGCCCTCCCGCGTGCGCACCTGCACGCCGCCGCTCCCCGCGATCACCACCGCCGTCGCCATCCCCAAAAAGAGCCCACAGTCGATCACGCCCGGCCGCAGGGCCAGCCTGGCCTCCAGCGCCGCCGGGTCCGCGATCCCATCCGCGAAGCGGCAGTCGAAGATGCGGTTGCCCCCGTCCGTGACCACCGGCTCGCCGTCCCGCACGCGCAGCACGGGCTCCGCGCCCAGCGCGCGCAGGAACTCCGGCTGGATGGCCGCGCCGAAGGGATCGACCTCCACCGGCAGCGGCGCCTTCGTCCCGAGGCGGTCCACCACCTTTGACTCGTCCGCCACGATCACCAGCTCGCGCGAGGCGGCGGCCACGATCTTCTCCCGCAGCAGCGCGGCCCCCAGCCCCTTGATGAGGTTCAGCGCAGGGTCCACCTCGTCGGCCCCGTCGATGGTCAGGTCCACCCGCGGCCGCTCCTCCAGCGTGGCCAGGGGGATGCCCAGGCGCCGGGCCCGCTGCGCCGTGTCCTCCGAAGTGGGCACGCCCGTGACGTTTTGCCACGCCCCCGCCGCGCGCCGCTCCGCGATCACGTCCAGCAGGTGGCGCACGGTGCTGCCGGTGCCCAGCCCCAGCGTCATCCCGTCGCGGATCCACTCCGCGGCCCGCTCCGCCGCCGCGCGCTTCAACGCCTCGGTATCGCTCATCGTCGTTCCGCCGCTCGTCTCGTTCAAAGGGTCCCCGGTCGTGAAGCGCGGCAACCTAGCATGCGGCGTGTGATTGTGCGAACACCCCTGCAGTGGTGCATATCGACACGCCGAAACGTTTCACATGGACGCATCATGGACCAATCCGATACGGCCGTTTGAGTGCGTTCCGCGGCTCGGAGCGGGGACTTTCTGTCGTCCGGCGGAGGCGAAAGGGGGCGCGTGAGGGAATTTCGTGCACGAAAAAAGGAGGGGCGCCTTGCGGCGCCCCTCCCGTTTGGATCGGTCGAGCGTTGCGAGTTACTCGCCGCGCACGCCGCCCACCTTCACGTCCAGCTGGTACGGCTGGAACTCGCACCCCGGACGGACC
>JAESFL010000350.1_pt1 | contig 36782 bp, 32 predicted proteins | sample 9269401 | NCBI WGS metagenome assembly JAESFL01 (sample SAMN14506025, study PRJNA617098) | algae metagenome | isolation source: Gloeocapsa sp. UFS-A4-WI-NPMV-4B04 and co-occurring heterotrophs from desert... | place: USA: Utah | collected 2006-10-01 | reverse complement strand
GTCCTCAACGACATCCAGTCGGGCATCTTCACCCGCAACTGGATGCTGGAGAACAAGGTCGGCCAGACCTCGTTCAAGGCCACCCGCGCCAAGCTCGCCGCTCACCCGATCGAGGAAGTCGGCGCCAAGCTGCGCGGCATGATGCCGTGGATCTCCGAGAAGGCCCTGGTCGACAAGTCCAAGAACTAATTTGAAAATCGGGAGGCCGTGCTTTGCTCGGCCTCCGCTGTGTCGAAGAAGGGTCGGTTCGCGCGAGCGTGACCGGCCTTTTTTCGTGGGCCGTTTGCGGCCTCTCATCTTTGCCTTAAACGCTCCCCGAGGAGGCCCGAGGCAACGGGCCCCGGAGGAGACGCTTATGGCATCGCTCTACTCGGAGGCGCACCGCGCCCTCCAAGAGGAATTCGGCACGACCAAGCTCGCGGTCCGCCTCGACGAGGACTGGGTGCACGAGACGGTCCAGCCGGAGGAAGCCGCCTTCATCGGCTCGCGCGACATGTTCTTCCTGTCTACCGTCGATCCCGACGGCATGCCGACCGTCTCCTACAAAGGCGGCCCGACCGGGTTCGTGAAAGTGGTCGACGGCTCGACGCTGGTGTTTCCCGGCTTCGACGGCAATGGGATGTTCTACTCGGTGGGCAACATCGCGGGGCAGGCCAAAGTCGGCCTTCTGTTCATCGACTTCGAGACGCCGCACCGCATCCGGGTGCAGGGCCACGCCTCGCTTCTGCGCGACGACCCGCTGATGGCCGAGTACACGGAGGCGAAGTACCTCGTGAAGGTCGATGTGACCAAGATTTGGGTCAACTGCCCGCGCTACATTCACAAGTACAAGAAGCTCGAGCAGAACAAGTACGTCCCCCGCCCGAACCGCGAGACGCCGCTGGCCGCCTGGAAGCGACTCGACCTCGCCGGCGACGTGATCAGCGACGAGGACAAGGCGCGGGTGGCCAAGGAAGGCCGCCTCGAAGTGTCCGAGTACGAGGCGCTCGTCGCCCGCGGCGAGGCCTGAGGCCGAACGGAAAGGTTTGCCGGTCGCGCGGCCTGTCGGCTCAGCGCGTCGGGTCGTGCATTGCACACGCGACCTCGCGGACCGCGACGGGGCTCCTTTCGGCACGACGTTCTTCAGGCCAGCCTTGGCCGATTGACCGCGTTGACCGACGGAGTCTTCCAACGAAAGAAGCCCGCGCATTCCGAGGAATGCGCGGGCTCTCTCACTTCAAATCGAGCGGGCTCACATCGCCTTGAGCGGCCCAGCCTCGATCACGTCCTCGACCGTGCGCAGGCCGGCGCGGGTGGAGTTCACGAGCACGGCCATGTTGCCCGGCGGGTGCTGGTTCTTCCACATCTTGGTGTGGGCGGCCGGGATCTTGTCCCAGGGGAACACCTCGCTCATGCAGGGATCGACCCGCCGGTCCATGACGAACTGGTTGGCGGCCGAGGCCTGCTTGAGGTGGGCGAAGTGCGAGCCCTGGATGCGCTTCTGGCGCATCCAGACGTAGCGGGCATCGAAGGTGATGTTGAAGCCGGTCGTGCCGGCGCAGAACACCACCATACCGCCGCGCTTCACCACCAGCGACGAGACCGGGAAGGTCGCCTCGCCCGGATGCTCGAACACGATGTCGACGTCGTTGCCCTTGCCGGTGATGTCCCAGATCGCCTTGCCGAACCGCCGAGCTTCCTTGAGCCAGGTGTTGTACTCAGGGCTGTTCACCTTCGGGAGCTGGCCCCAGCAATCGAAGTCCTTGCGGTTGATGACGCCCTTGGCGCCGAGGCTCATCACGTAGTCGCGCTTCGACTCGTCCGAGATGACCGCGATGGCATTGGCGCCCGAGGCCGCGCAGAGCTGCACGCCGAACACGCCGAGGCCGCCCGAGGCGCCCCAGATCAGCACGTTCTGGCCCGGACGCACGGTGTGCGGCGCATGACCGAACAGCATGCGGTAAGCGGTGGCGAGGGTGAGCGTGTAGCAGGCCGCCTCTTCCCAGGTCAGGTGCTTCGGCCGGACCATGAGCTGGCGTGACTGCACCCGGCAGAACTGGGCGAAGGATCCGTCCCCGGTCTCGTAACCCCAGATGCGCTGGGTCGGCGAGAACATCGGATCGCCGCCGTTGCACTCCTCGTCGTCGCCGTCATCCTGATTGCAGTGGACGATGACCTCGTCGCCGACCTTCCAGCGCTTCACCTTGGCGCCGACCTTCCAGACGATGCCCGAGGCGTCCGAACCGGCGATGTGGTACTCGCCCTTGTGCACGTCGAAGGGCGAGATCGGCTCACCGAGGCCGGCCCAGACGCCGTTGTAATTGACGCCCGCGGCCATGACGTAGACGAGCACCTCGTCATCGCCGATGTCCCACACGGGAAGCACTTCGAGCTGGTGCGACTGTTCCGGCGGCCCATGGCGCTCACGACGGATCGCCCAAGCGTACATCTTGGCAGGCACGTGTCCGAGCGGGGGAATTTCGCCGAGCTCGTAAAGGTCCTTGGCTTCCGCCGTCTGCCCAGTCCAGGCCGGCGCTGCGCTTGCAGCCATCGTGACACTCCCTGTTTATCCTGGTGCGCGCGTGACGAACGGCGCGACCTTGGCCGACGCTATAAGCACGATGTTTCAAGCCTTCCAAGTGGCCTAAAAGACGAGGCTTGTTCGCATCCGCACAAAAAAGAGGCACCGACCGAAGTCGATGCCTCTGTATTCAAAATTAACTTGAATTCGCTACTCGGCGGCAACGCGCGTGGTGTCGATCCCAAGCCCCTGAGCGACGCCGCGACCGAAATCCTCGTGCACCTTGAACCAGTGCGCGATCATCCGATCCTGAATGTTGCGTGGGCTGTCACCCATGGAGGTGACGATGTTCTCGACCAACCGCTTGCGACCGCCCTCGTCGAGAACCTTGGTCCAGAACAGACGAGGCTGGCCATAGAGGTCCTCGTCGTCGCCCGGCCAACCGTAGCGGCCGGCATCGCCGCGGATGCGCAGGGGCGGTTCGGCGAACGACGGATCCTGCTTCGGGCCGCCGAAGGAGTTCGGCTCGTAATCGACCTGGGCACCGTGGTTGCCGTCGGTGCGCATGGCGCCGTCGCGGTGATAGGTCTGCACCGCGGCGTTCTTCGGCTGGTTCACCGGGATCTGCTGGTAGTTCACGCCGAGCCGGTAGCGGTGGGCGTCGGCGTAGGAGAGCACCCGATTCTGCAGCATCTTGTCCGGTGAGAAGCCGATGCCGGGCACCACGTTCGAGGGCTCGAAAGCCGATTGCTCGATTTCGGCGAAGTAATTGTCGGGATTGCGGTTCAACTCCATCTCGCCGATCTCGATCAGTGGATAGTCGCCGTGCGGCCAGACCTTGGTGAGGTCGAAGGGATGGATGCGGTAGGTGTCGGCCTCCAGTTCCGGCATAATCTGCACCGAGACCTTCCATTTCGGAAAGTCGCCCTGCTCGATCGCGTTCGACAGGTCGGCGGATGAATAATCCGGGTCCTTGCCCGCAACCTCGTCGGCCTCGTCGGCCGAAAAATTCTGGATGCCCTGCTGGGTGTGGAAGTGGAACTTCACCCAGTAGCGCTCACCGCGGTCGTTCCAGAGCGAGAAGGTGTGCGAGCCGTAGCCGTTCATGAAGCGGGCCGACTTCGGCGTGCCGCGATCCGAGTACAGAAACATCACCTGATGGATCGCCTCCGGAGAAAGGCTCCAGAAATCCCAGCGCCTCCAGTGCGGCTTCAGGTGCGTGCGCGGATCGCGCTTCTGCGTGCGGATGAAATCGGAGAACTTGATCGCGTCGCGCACGAAGAAGATCGGCGTGTTGTTGCCGACGAGATCCCAGTTGCCCTCCTCGGTGTAGAACTTGAGGGCGAAGCCGCGCGGGTCGCGGGCGGTGTCGGCCGAGCCGGATTCACCGCCGACCGTGGAGAAACGCGCCACCATCGGCACCTCCCGGCCGACCTCGGTCAGCACCTTGGCGCGGGTGAACTCCGACAGCGACTTCGTGAGGCGGAACGTGCCGTAGGCACCGTAGCCCTTGGCGTGGACGACCCGCTCCGGGATCCGCTCCCGGTTGAAGTGAGCCATCTTCTCGATGAGGTGGTAGTCCTGCATCAGAACCGGTCCGCGCGGGCCGGCGGTGAGCGAGTTCTGGTTGTCGGAAACCGGGTTTCCGAACGCCGTCGTGAGGCGTGGGCTCTGGTCTGTCATCGCGTGCTTCTCCTTGCCGATGCCTCTGCGGGCGAGCGTCGCAACCAGCGGTCAGCCGTGCGAACGTTGCCGGCCCAACGCGCGAGGCCGAGCTTGGAGCCGTTCGGATCTGCGACGGAGCGATGCATCTGTCGCTTTGCTGACAAATAGGTCCCGTGGATTTGAGGGAAGCCGGAACGGATCGGTCTTGCCCGGTCCGACGCAGCCAAGACAAATCCGCTTCACCGCCGGATCAAGTTTTTCCAGGGCTTGAGGCCGGCACCCCCGACCTTTCTCCCAGATGACGAGCCGCGGCGGCTTCGCTACGGTGCCGGCCAACAGCCGCGCCTCGAGGCGCGCAATCGCATCGGATCAGGGAGTCGAGTGGGATGAGCGCGCAAGCGAGCGTCGCCGAGGTCAAGCGCGACAAGCCGTGGATCATCCGCACCTATGCGGGCCATTCCACGGCGGCGGAGTCGAACAAGCTCTATCGCGGCAACCTCGCCAAGGGCCAGACCGGCCTCTCTGTCGCCTTCGATTTGCCGACCCAGACCGGCTACGACCCGGACCACGAGCTCGCCCGCGGCGAGGTCGGGAAGGTCGGCGTCTCGATCGCGCATCTGGGCGACATGCGGACCCTGTTCGACCAGATCCCGCTGTCGCAGATGAACACCTCGATGACGATCAACGCCACGGCGCCGTGGCTGCTGTCGCTCTATCTCGCGGTGGCCGAGGAGCAGGGCGCGCCGATCGCCGCGCTTCAGGGCACGACGCAGAACGACATTATCAAGGAATATCTCTCGCGCGGCACCTACGTGTTCCCGCCCGCGCCTTCGCTTCGGCTCACCAAGGACGTGATCCTGTTCACGACCAAGAACGTGCCGAAGTGGAACCCGATGAACGTCTGCTCCTACCACCTGCAGGAGGCGGGGGCGACGCCGGTTCAGGAACTCTCCTACGCGCTGGCCATCGCCATCGCCGTGCTCGACACCGTGCGCGACGACCCCGACTTCGACGAGGCCAGCTTCTCGGACGTGTTCAGCCGCATCTCGTTCTTCGTGAATGCCGGGATGCGGTTCGTCACAGAGATCTGCAAGATGCGGGCGTTCGCCGAATTGTGGGACGAAATCGCCCAACAGCGCTACGGCATCACCGACGCCAAGAAGCGGATTTTCCGGTACGGCGTGCAGGTGAACTCCCTCGGGCTGACGGAGCAGCAGCCTGAGAACAACGTGCACCGCATCCTCATCGAGATGCTGGCGGTCACGCTCTCGAAGCGCGCCCGCGCCCGCGCGGTGCAGCTGCCGGCCTGGAACGAGGCGCTCGGCCTGCCGCGACCGTGGGATCAGCAATGGTCGATGCGGATGCAGCAGATCCTCGCTTTTGAAACCGACCTGCTGGAATACGACGACATCTTCGACGGCTCGACGGTGATCGAATCCCGCGTCGAGGCGCTGAAAGAGCAGACCCGCGCAGAGCTGAAGCGGATCGCCGAACTCGGCGGCGCGGTCACGGCGGTCGAGGCGGGCGAGCTGAAGCGGGCGCTGGTGGAATCGAACGCCAAGCGCATCGCCGCGATCGAGAAGGGCGAGCAGATCGTCGTCGGCGTCAACAAGTGGCAGCAGGGCGAGCCCTCGCCGCTCACTGCCGGCGACGGCGCGATCTTCACCGTCTCTGAGACGGTCGAGATGGAAGCCGAGGCGCGCATCCGCGAGTGGCGCTCCAAGCGCGACGACCGCGCAGTCCGTCAGGCGCTCGACGACCTGGAGCAGGCCGCGCGCTCGGGCACCAACATCATGCCGCCCTCCATCGCGGCGGCGAAGGCCGGTGTCACCACCGGCGAGTGGGGCCAGCGCCTGCGCGAGGTCTTCGGCGAGTACCGCGCGCCGACTGGCGTGACGCTGGAGACCGTCACCTCGGGCGCAGCGGAAGAGGCGCGCCTGCTCATCGCCGATCTCGGCGAGCGGCTTGGCGAGACGCCGAAGCTCGTCGTCGGCAAGCCGGGCCTCGACGGCCACTCCAACGGCGCCGAGCAGATCGCGCTCCGCGCCCGCGATGTCGGCTTCGACGTGACCTATGACGGCATCCGCCAAACGCCGACCGAGATCGTTGCCAAGGCGAAGGAGCGCGGGGCCCATGTCATCGGCCTCTCCGTGCTGTCCGGCAGCCATGTGCCGCTGGTGCGTGAGGTGAAGGCGAAGCTGCGCGAGGCCGGGCTCGACCACGTCCCGGTCGTCGTCGGCGGCATCATCTCCACCGAGGACGAGCTGGTGCTCAAGAATATGGGCGTCACCGCCGTCTATACGCCGAAGGACTACGAACTCGACAAGATCATGGTCGGGCTCGCCAAGGTCGTGGAGCGGGCGCTCGACAAGCGCGCCGCCGACCGGGCGGACACGGAAGCCGGCGTGCCGGGCGCGCCGAAGCGGAGCGAGGGCGGGGCTCAGGTCTTCTGAAGGCCTTCGCAACGCTGCGGACGAGGGGCACGCCCCCTCCTCCTCGATCCTCGCAGACGGGGAGAGGGGGCGTGCAATCCGGTCCACCGTGTCAGCGGCGACTTTGCTGTCGCAGCTGGCGAAGAGGGGGCACCCTCAGCGAACGCCGCCGCTGGCGTTGATGACCTCTCCGGTCACCCAACGGGCGTCGTCGGAGGCGAGGAAGGCCACGACCCGGGCGATGTCGTCCGGCTGCCCGACGCGGCCGAGCGGCGTCTGCGCGACCATGCCGGCCTCCATTTCGGAGCCGGCGATGCCGGCCGTGTGCGTGCCCTCGGTCACGACGTAGCCGGGACTGACCGTATTGACCCGGATCTTGCGCGGAGCAAGTTCGTTGGCGAGCACGCCCGAGATCCCGTTCAGCGCCGCCTTCGTGCCCGTATAGACCGCGCTCGTGGGCATGTTCACGTCGGTGACCACCGACGAGATGTTGATGATGCTGCCGCCCTCTCCGAGGTGCCGCGCGGCCGCCCGCGTCGCGAGCAGCACGCCCAGCACATTGATGTCGAACAGACGGCGGTAATGCTCCTCCGTCACCTCTTCGATCGCCGCGAATTCGTAGACGCCGGAATTGTTCACCAGCACGTCGAGCTGGCCGAATTGCTGCGCGGCGGCGTCGATCAGGCCCTGAGCCTGCTCAGCCTTGGAAACGTCGGCCTGAACCGCGACGGCTCTGCCTCCGGCCTCGGTGATGGCCGCGACCACGGCAACCGCACCGGCCTTGCTCGACGCGTAGTTGACGACGACGGCTGCACCGTCCTTCGCCAGCGCCTTGGCGATCGCCGCACCGATTCCCTTCGATGCGCCGGTCACCACCGCGACCTTGCCCTCAAGCTTCGACATCTGTGCTATCCCTTCGATATGGGACAGCTCCGACATGGAGGCCTCAGTCCCATAGTTCGGGAATTCGGAACTATGGGAGCGGGGTTCAAGCCCCCATATGGATGAATCATGAGGCCGCTGTTTCACCCTGCGATTGAGGACGTCCGACCGGAGGCGATCTTGCACGCCCTGTCCGATCCGCGGCGGGCGGCGATCTTCGCCCGGATCACGAAGGCGGGCTGTGTCGAGGCTTGCTCGGCTGTGTCGTCGGTGGGCGATCAGGTCATCCCGAAATCGTCGCTCTCAAGCCATTTCAAGGTTCTGCGCGAGGCTGGCTTGATTCGTTGTGAGCGGCACGGCGTCGAGATGCGCAACCACTCGCGCTGTGCCGAGGTGGACGCGCGCTTTCCCGGCCTGTTGTCGGCGATCATGAACGCCTACGCGGCGCGAACGGCCTGCGAAGACCGGCAGGACGAGGCGGTCGCTCGACCCGAGGCGAGATAAGATTCGGAGTGCAGGTCCGACGTGGTGGTCTCATACCCTCGCCGGGCGGGCCCGACACCGGAAATTCGGGTTCGGACAGGGCGGGAGGGTGCGGTTCATCCTGCTTGACCCGCCGCCGTCGGCGGTGCCAGTAACCGCCGCTTCAAGCGGGATGCGAGATCGCCTCGGCCCGGACCTTCTTTCCAGGGACCCGCGCCGATGGCCGCGTTCACCGAACTCGTGTTTTCCGGCGTCCAGCCGACCGGCAACCTGCACCTCGGCAACTATCTCGGCGCCATCAAGCGCTTCGTCGAGATGCAGCAGCGCGACGCGCAATGCCTCTACTGCGTGGTCGATCTCCACGCGATCACGATGTGGCAGGATCCGCAGGCGCTCAAAGGTCAGATCCGCGAAGTCACGGCCGCCTTCCTCGCCGCCGGCATCGACCCGAAGCGCTCCATCGTCTTCAACCAGTCCCAAGTTCCGCAGCACGCGGAGCTCGCCTGGATCTTCAACTGCGTCGCGCGCCTCGGCTGGCTCAACCGCATGACGCAGTTCAAGGACAAAGCCGGCAAGGATCGGGAGAACGCCTCGATCGGTCTCTACGATTACCCGGTGCTGATGGCCGCCGACATCCTGGCCTACCGGGCGACCCACGTGCCCGTCGGCGAGGATCAGAAGCAGCACCTCGAACTGACCCGCGACATCGCCCAGAAGTTCAACAACGACTTTGCGCAGTCGATCCTGGCCCACGGGCACGGCGAGCAGTTCTTCCCGCAGACCGAGCCGCTGATCGGCGGACCGGCGGCGCGGGTGATGTCGCTCCGCGACGGCACCAAGAAGATGTCGAAGTCGGACCCGTCCGAGTATTCGCGCATCGCCCTCACGGACGACGCCGATGCCATCGCGCAGAAGGTGCGCAAGGCCAAGACCGATCCGGAGCCCCTCCCCTCGGAGACCGCGGGCTTGGCCGGGCGTCCGGAGGCCGACAACCTCGTCGGCATCTTCGCGGCGCTTCGCGGCATCACCCGCGACGAGGTGCTGAAGGATTTCGGCGGCGCGCAATTCTCCAGCTTCAAGCCGGCGCTCGTCGATCTCGCCGTGGAGACGCTGGCTCCGATCGGTGCCGAGATGAAGCGGCTGGTGGCCGATCCGGCCTATATCGACTCCGTGCTCGCCGACGGTGCCGGTCGTGCGGAAGCGATCGCCGCTCCGACGCTCGACGCGGTCAAGGACATCGTCGGCTTCGTCCGGCGCGGGCCGGCCCTTAGGGCGGTGTGAGGGGTCGCGCCGTCAGCGGCGCGGCTCGTCCTTGCGCAGGTGGCGGCCATAGGCCTGTTCCTTATCCTCGCGCTCCTTGATCAGGTCGGCATAGGCCTGGCGCATCTCGGGCGAGACGGACACGCTCTTGCCCTTGGAGGGCTTGCGCTTGGGGGCCTTCTTGAAGGTGTCTGACGTGTCGGCCATCGTCCGCGTGCTCCCCCCTCGACTGTTCCTATCATAAGGCAAGTCCGGTGCCGGTCGTAAAGTGACCGTCTACCGGCCCGGCGATTCGACTGCTAGATACCGGCGGATCGAGGCCGGGAAATCTGTACCCGGCATCCGACGACGATTTCGAGAAGCATGATGGAAAAGTTCACGACCCTGGAGGGCGTCGCCGCGCCCATGCGGATCATCAACATCGACACCGACCGCATCATCCCCAAGCAGTATCTCAAGACGATCAAGCGCACCGGGCTCGGCCAGGGCCTGTTCTCGGAGATGCGCTACAACGACGACGGCTCGGAAAACCCGGATTTCGTTCTCAACCAGCCGGCCTACCGCAACGCCAAGATCCTCGTGGTCGGCGACAATTTCGGCTGCGGCTCGTCGCGCGAGCACGCGCCCTGGGCGCTGGCCGATTTCGGCATCCGCTGCGTGATCTCCACGAGCTTCGCCGACATCTTCTTCAACAACTGCGCCAAGAACGGCATCCTGGCCATCGTCGTCCCGCCGGAGGATCTGGAGAAGCTGTTCGAGGATGCCGAGCGCGGCTCCAACGCGACGCTGACGATCGATCTCGCGGCGCAGACCATCAAGGGTCCCGACGGCGGCACCCTGCATTTCGACATCGACGAGGGCCGCAAGCACAACCTGCTCAACGGTCTCGACGAGATCGGCCTAACGCTGGACCAGAAGGCTCCGGCGATCGACGCCTACGAGGCGAAGCTCGCCCAGCGCGAATGGGCCTGATTCAGGGCTGACGGGCGCGCCCTGCCTCGCACGGCGAGCACCCGCGCAGCCTCGGCAAACGCTGCGGCCCAACAGTCGAGCGCGGGCCGGCGGCGCCGTCCCCCGGCTTTCGGCCGGCGCGTGCGCGGCGGCATCGGGATGTGCAGGAAGACCGCCGGGCAGCCCTGCTCCAGCACCCGATAGTACGACGCGTTGCACAGGTAGCGCCCGGCATCGCGCGAGGTCGCAGCGTCGAGGCCGGCCCGCCGCAGCGCCACCCGCACCTGCGCCGCCGCGGGGCTGCGCCGCTGCGTCGGACCGCCGGGATCGAAGGCGAGCGTCCGGCCGACCGCGCCGCTCGCATCGGGAAACAGCCGGCTCACCCGGTTGACGCCCCGCGTCTCGACGCAGACGCGAGAGCGACTCGCGGCGACGCCGATCATCAGCACGGCCTCGGGCCGTCTCGCCAAGGCGGGGGCGAGCTCGCTGTCGAGGGCGCCGTAGCGGGTGTCGAGCACGAGGCAGTCCGGCGTAGCCCCGAGGATGCGACGCAGATGCGGCGAGGCCGCCAGCCGCCGCGCGAGGCGCCCGCTCGGATTGTCGGGCACCGTGGGAAACGGGCCGAATCCCGTGACGAGCAGGCGGCTCACAATCCGATCAAGGTTGCGATGGCGTCGGCGCCGGCGGCGGGCGAGTGCTCGCCGCCGGCCACCGCCCGCTCGGCCTCGGCGGTGGCTTGGCGTACCTCGGCGCTGCCGACCAGACGCTGGTGCAGCCGCTCGTGCACGAGGGCCCACATCCATTTCACATCCTGCTCGCGCCGCTTCTTCGCGATCTCGCCGGTCGCGGTCAGCTTGGCACGGTGATCCTCGATCCGGCTCCACAGGCCGTCGAGCCCCTTGCCGTGCAGGCCGGAGATCGTGACCACCGGCGGTGTCCAGGTGGCCGAGGGCGGCGTCAGAATGTGGAGCGCAGCGCGGTACTCAGAGGCCGCGGCGTTGGCCCGGCGTTCGCCCTCGCCGTCATCGGCCTTGTTGACGGCGATCATGTCAGCGAGTTCGAGGATGCCCTTCTTGATGCCCTGAAGCTCGTCGCCCGCCCCCGGCAGCATCAGCACGAGGAAGAAATCGGTGAGGTCGGCCACCGCCGTCTCCGACTGGCCGACGCCGACGGTCTCGACCAGGATCACGTCGAAGCCCGCCGCCTCGCACAGCAGCATGGTCTCGCGGGTCTTCGCCGCCACGCCGCCGAGCGTGCCCGAAGAAGGCGAGGGCCGGATGAAGGCGTTGCGATCGATGGCGAGCCGCGCCATCCGGGTCTTGTCGCCGAGGATCGAGCCGCCGGTGCGCGTCGAGGAGGGATCGACCGCCAGCACCGCCACCTTGTGCCCGGCGCCCGTCAGCAGCGCGCCGAGGGCGTCGATCGTGGTCGATTTCCCGACGCCCGGCACGCCGGTGATGCCGACCCGGATCGCGCGGCCCGTCTGCGGCAGCACCGCGTCGATGAGGTCGCGCGCCGCCGCCCGGTGATCGGCCCGGCGCGACTCGGCGAGCGTGATGGCGCGGGCCAAAGCCGCCCGGTCGCCGGCCAGAAGACGCTCGCGGATTGTGTCCATGTCGGGAAGGGTCGCGCTCATGGCTCCTTCATGCCGGGGCGTCGCGCGGGCGTCGAGTGCCCAAAATCCCAATCGTGCCCCGCCACGGCCAAGATCCTGCGCGAAGGAGGAGCGCCCAGCACCGGCCTGCTACCGGAACGGGATTTTTCGGGGACCTGAGACCGGTCATGCAGCCCTCCGACGCGACACGCCGCTCCCTCCTGCGCCTGATGGGTCTGGCCGGCGTGGCCGGCCTCTCCCCCGCCTTGTCGGCCTGCGTGATGGACGGGCTCGCCACCGGCACGGTCGGCGAGACGCAGTCCGCGCTCGACGTGAGCCCGGTGCTCCTCGTCGCCACCACCCGTCGTCCGGTCTCCGGCAGCCCGCCAAAGGCCCCGTTCTTCGGCTCCGAGCGCGGGCGGGGCCTCAGCTTTGCCGAGGCGCGCATGTCGGCGCCGGATCGCTCGCTGATCGGCAAGGTCTCGGCGGTGGTGGGCGGTGATTGGGGGGTCCGATCCGTCGGCGAAGTTACGACGGGCCCCGGCGCGGCGGCCGCCTTCGCCCAATCCACCTTCGGCCGCGATGTGCTGATCTACGTCCACGGCTACCGCGAGAGCTTCGAATCCGCCGCGATCAGCGCCGCGCGTCTCTCCGACGGGATCCGCTTCAACGGCGCCTCGGCCCTGTTCACCTGGCCCTCGGCGGCGGCGACCTTCGATTACGGCTACGACCGCGAGAGCGCGCTGTGGTCCCGCGACGCTTTCGAGGACCTTCTGAAGACGGTCGCGACGACGCCGAGCGGCGGGCGCATCCACATCGTCGCCCACTCGATGGGGACGCTCCTCACGTTGGAGACCCTGCGCATGTTGCGGGTCGAAGCCGGCGAGGTGGCGGTCGCCCGCATCGGCGCGGTGGTGCTTGCCGCCCCCGACATCGACATCGACCTCTTCGCCAACGGCGTCGAGCGCCTGGGGCCGGACGCCAAGCGCATCACCGTGATCTCGGCCACCAACGACCGGGCCCTCGAACTGTCGGGCGCCATCGCCGGCGGCGTCGTCCGCGCAGGCGCCGCCGACCGAGAGCGGCTGGAGTCACTGGGCGTACGCGTGGCCGACGCCTCCGATTACGGCGGCGGCCTCTTCAATCACGACCTGTTCCTGTCGAACCGCGAGGTGCAGGCCGTCGTGAAACGGGCCATCGCCCGCGGCAGCGGCGCGTAATCTCGTAAGACCCATCGACGAATCCCGTCCCGACGTCCTACAAGCGCCGCCGGACCCGGTCAGCCTGGGTTCTTCGCGCAGCGCCGCCTGTCGGCCTGCGGCTCTTTTCCCTCCTTCGAGGACGTTCCCGATGTTCACGCTCGAGATCGACGGCACGGCGATCGCGGTCATCAACGGCGACGAGGCGACCGCCCGCGACCTGTTCACCTGCGACGGCTTCAAGGAGGACATCCGCTCGATGACCACCGCCGGCCGTCCGATCTGGAACGGCACCTCGGCGCTCACCGTGCGCAAATCCACCGAGGACGAGATCGAGGAGTTCGAGGACGCGCTTGCCGCCGATGACGGCGAAGGCGATTTCGAGCCCGACGAGCAGCATGCGGCCGAGGGTGACGGCTCGGACGACGAGGAAGAGGCCGACATCGTCTTCCTCGTGGATATCGACGACGAGGACGAGGATCAGCCGCTCGACGCGTAACGCGGTGTCCACGCCGAGATAAAGGCCGTGCCTGCGGAAGCGATCGGCACGGTCGTTTTCGATCAGCAAGCGGAGCGCGGCTGGATTGCTGCGCTTCGCTCGCAATGACCGCGAAGACGATTTTTCACGGCATTGCGAGGCGGAACCGGAGCAATCCAGGGGGCAATGCCCGCCGCTTCGGGCGCCGCAGCGGTTCACCCCTCCCGCATCACCTGCATCGACGTTCCGGCCGACTCCGATTCGCGTATCGGCTCGCAGCGCCCGCCGAGATGGCGTGCGAGAAAATCTTCGGCGCGGGCGAAGAAGGCCAGGCGGTTCGCCGGGCGCACGAGGCCGTGGCCCTCATCGGGAAACAGCAGATAGGTGACGGGGATGCCGCCCCGCTCCATCGCGGCGACCATCTGATCGGACTCGGCCTGCTTCACCCGCGGATCGTTCGCCCCCTGCACGATCAGCAGCGGCGCCTTGATCCGGTCGGCGAAGTAGACCGGTGAGCGCTCGCGGATCAATGCCATGCCCTCCTCGGTGTCCGGATCGCCGATGGCGCGATGGAGCTGCGCCCGCATCGCCTCCCAGTAGGGCGGGATCGTCCGCACCAGTGTTTCGAGGTTGGCCGGGCCGACGAGGTCGATCCCGCAGGCATACGCTTCCGGGTTGCGAGTCAGCGCCAGCAGCGTGGCGTAGCCTCCGTAGCTGCCCCCCATGATCGCGACGCGGGCCGGGTCGGCCACGCCCTGCGCCACCGCCCAGGCGACGGCGTCGCTGAGGTCGTCGTCCATCCGCCGGCCCCATTCGCGGTCACCCGCGTTGAGGAACGCCTTTCCGAAGCCGGTCGAGGAGCGGAAATTGACGCTGAGCGCGGAATAGCCGCGGTTGGCCAGCCATTGATGGATGCCATCGAAGCCGAAGCTGTCGCGGGCCCACGGGCCGCCATGGACGAGAAGCACCAGCGGGCCGGGGCCGTCGGCGCCGAGTGGACGGGTGAGGTAGGAGACAAGATCGAGCCCGTCGCGGGAGCGGATGATCGCCGGGCTCATGGCCGCGAGTGGCGCTCCTTCCAGCTCCGGCCGGGCGCTGCCGAGCGAACGAAGCGTCTTCGCCCGCCGGTCGTAGATCGCCGCCTCGCCGACGCGGGTGTCGGCCCGCGCGACGACGATCCAGAGCGAATCGTCCTCGGTCCGGCTCGCCGGATACCAGTCACCGAGCCCTTTCGTTTCGAGGAAGGCGAAGTCGTCGGTGAAGCGCGGATCGAGCACGTGCCAGGATTTGCGGGCATGCGTCACCGCGTAGGCCACGGGCTCGTGCGTCTCGGCATCCTGCAGCACGGCGCCGATATCCGCCTCTTCGTGCGCCGCCATCACGCGTGTCTCGCCGGTGGCGAGATCGATCCGGGTCAGCGCAGCGGTGTTGCGGCCGCGGCTGTCGCGGCAGAACAGAGCCGTGCCGGCGGCATCGAGGTTCTCCGCGCCGGAAACACGGGCATCCTCGGGTGGGAAGGTGAGCCACGGCTTCCAGTTGGCGCCGTCCGGGGCAAGCAACTGGCTCGAACCATCTGGAAGGTTGCGGAAGGCGAAGCGCACCGCGTAGCGCTCATCGATCAGGAAGCCGGCGAAGCCGGGATTCTCGGCGACTAGGCTGCGCTCGCCGGTGGCGAGATCGATGCTGTGCAACTCGTGGAAGCGCGGGTCGCGGTCGTTGATCGCCACCAGCACCCGGTCGCGCACGATGCGGCTGAGGCCGACGATTGCCGCGGCGATGCCCGGAATCGGCGTCAGGTCGCGCCGCTCGCCCGTTTCGAGATCCACAGCGTAGAGGTGGTGATTCTCATCGCCGTCCGCGTCTTGAACGTAGAGCAGATGCCGCCCGTCATAGGCGAAGGCGTAGGCGTCGATGCCGCGCCGCCGGTCGGCGGTAACGGGCTTGGCCGCGTCGAGATCGTCGATCGGCGCGGACCAGATGTTGAGCACGCCCTCGTGGGGCGCCACCCAGCCGAGACGGCGCCCGTCCGGGCTGATCTGATGGCCGTAGCGCGTCGGGTTGCCGAACAGGTGCTCGCGGGGGATCAGATCGACCATGACGTCTCCTCGAAAGCCGGCGGCGCCGCGAATAGGCGACGCGCTCGGGTTTCGAGGAAACTATCGCGGGATCAGCCGAGTACCACCACCTTGGCGCCGACCTCGACGCGGTTGAACAGGTCGATCGCGTCCTGATTGATCATGCGGATGCAGCCCGAGGACACGCTCTGGCCGATGGAATGCGGCTCCAGCGTGCCGTGGATGCGGAACAGCGTGTCCTTGTTGTTCTGCCACAGGTACATGGCCCGCGCCCCGAGCGGGTTGCGGCTGCCGCCGGGGACGCCGAGGCCGCTCTGCAGCTTATCGACCTGGCGGGCGAGATCCGGCCGGCGGGCGATCATCTCCTTCGGCGGATACCAGTCCGGCCAAGCCTGCTTCGAATTGACGGTCGCGGTGCCCGACCACGAGAAGCCCTGCTTGCCCACGCCGACGCCGTACCGCCGCGCCCGACCGTTCGGCAGGACGAGGTAGAGGTAGCGCGCCTTGGGATCGACCACGATCGTGCCCGGCGGCTCGTTCGTCCGGTAATCGACCTCCTGACGCAGATAGTTCGGGTTGAACTTCTTGTAGGCGATCGCTTGGACCGGGAACGGCTCGTTGGCGATGGCCGCGTAGGCCTTCGCATAGTCGATCGGACCGTTATCGGGCTCCTGCGGCGGCACTGGATAACCGGCCTGCTGCTGGCGCGGCGTCTGGTTGGGGGCCTCGGCGGCGGAGGGCTCGCCGTAACGCTCGGCCCGTCGGCGGGCATAGCCTTCCGCGTCGAGATCCGTCTGCGCATCGGGCACCGGGCGCCCGTTGCTGACGCGGCCGTTATAGGGAACGTACTGACCGCCGCGGCGGCGGAACAGGTTGCCGTTGCTGTCCTGGTAGAGGCGGTCGTCGTCGAACCCGTCGAAGGTCTGGGCGAGGACGTGCGCCGGCAGGAGCGCGAGCCCGAGGCTCGTCGCGGCTCCGAAAAGAAGCGTACGGCGGTTCTGAAGTGACATAGATCGCTCGATCGAATGGGCCGGGCCGAAAACGTCTCCGGAATACGGAAGAACGGTCACGATCGTCCGGGCCGGCTGAACTGCCCCGCTTGTTCCCTAGCAAGGAAGCGCACGGGCGTCAGGGCCGGTCGCGACCGTCATGGCTCCTGCACCGCGAACTGTGCGAACATTGTGTCCGAAAGGTTACACGCGCAGCCGCCATGCGCGCGGCGGGCGGCTTTAACGATTTCGCAAAAAATGTGCGGATTGCGGGGCGAATCGTGGCGAACGGCGATTGTTTTGGCCGGACGCATCCCTAGATCAAGCGTAGCCGTTTGGCCCCGACCACGGACCTCCTCCCTTGCGCGCCTCGCTCCTCCGCTTCTCGCTCGGATTGCTCTGCCTCGGCCTGACGCTTCCCAGTGAGGCCTTGGCCGCCCGCAAGGCGGCTCCGTCTCGCCCAACCAAGACGATGGTCAGGCCGAAGGCGGCACAGCCGGACGCGAAACTGCCGCCCGCGGCACCGCAGACGGCTTGGACCGCAGCCGAACCGGCCAGTTGCGGCCGCGTGCGGCGCAAGCTCTGGCAAGCCGAGGAAGGCTGGATCGTGAAGACGGTGACCGTCTGCCACTGAGGCGCGCAGCCGCAAGCCACAGGAGATCCCGGCTCAACGCCGGGATCTACTCGAAGCCGGCGACGCAACCCGCTACAAGCCGCCTCAAGGCTGCGACGGTCGCGGCTTCGGTTTCGGTGAGTGGCGTTCTCAGTGATCCGCGTTCTCCATACGGGCGACTGGCATATCGGCCAGACCCTGCGCGGCTTCTCCCGCGAGAGCGAGCACGAGGCCGTATTCGGCTGCCTGGAGAGCATTGTGGTCGAGCGCGAGGTCGATGCCCTCGTGGTGGCGGGCGATGTGTTCGACAGCCAGAACCCGTCCGGTGAATCCCAGGCGCGCTTCTACGCGTTGATGGCGCGCCTGCACGCGGCGCGGCCGGCGATGACCATCGTCATCACCGCCGGCAACCACGATGCCGCCGGACGCCTCGAAGCGCCGCGCCCACTGCTGGAGGCCATCGGCGTCCACGTCGTCGGCAATGTCCGACGCCGCGACGGCGCGATCGATCTCGAACGCCATCTCGTGCCGGTCCGTTCGGCCGGCGGCGAGGTGGCGGCGCAGGTGCTCGCCGTCTCCTATCCCACCGCCGCCTGCCTGCCGCCGCTCTCCTCGCTGGGAGCCGAGCGGCGCATCGGCGAGACCTCGCCGATCGTGCGGGCGGTGCGCGACCTCTACGGTCAGCTCTTCGAGGCGGCCCGGCCGCGGCTCGCCGGCCTGCCGCTCCTCGTCACCGGCCATCTCCACGTCGCGGGCGGTCTCGAATCGGAGGGCGCCGAGCGGCGCATTCTCGTCGGCGGCGAGCACGCGGTGCCGGCCGACGTGTTTCCCGAGGAGGCGCGCTACGTGGCGCTCGGCCATCTTCATCGCGCCCAGGGGCTGGGCGGCGGGCAGGTGCGCTATTGCGGCTCGCTGATCCCGCTCTCGGCCGCCGAGCAGCCCTACCGCCACGGCGTCACCCTGGTGACGCTCGGCACCGGCGCGGCGGAGATCGAGCATATCGAGATCCCGCGCCCCGTCCCCTTCCTGCGCCTGCCCGCCTCCGGCGACATGCCGCTGGCCGATCTCGGCGACCATCTCGCGGCGCTCACGCTCGATCCCGATCTGCCGCTGGAGGCACGACCCTACATCCAGGTTCGGCTCGCCCGCGAGGGTCTGCTTCCCGGCTATCGAGCCGAGGTGGACCGCATCGCCGAGAGTTTCCCCGTGCGCGTGGTCGATGTGCGGGTCAGCGTGCCGCCGCGGGCCGCGATCGAGATCGTGGAACCGGACGCGCCGCCGCCGCGCCTGTCCGAGCGCGACCCGGAGGAGCTGTTCCGCCTCGCCTACCGCGCGAAGTGGGACGAGGAGCCCGAGCCCGCTCATCTCGACGTGTTCCACCGCGCGCGAGCCGAGGCCTGAGCCCCAAGCCATGCGCATCCTCGCGATCCGCGGCGAGAACCTCGCGAGCCTCGCCGCGCCCTTCGCGGTCGATCTCGCCGCCGAGCCGCTCGGCGCCACCGGCCTGTTCGCCATCACCGGCGAGACCGGCGCGGGCAAGTCCACGATCCTCGACGCGCTTTGCCTCGCCCTGTACGGCCGCTATCCCCGCGTCGCGGTGAGCCGCCGCGAGGACGTGCCCGATCCTGGCGGCGAGGCGCTGAGCGCCAGCGATGGGCGGGCGATCCTGCGCCGAGGCGCCGGCTCCGGCTATGCCGAGGTCGATTTCATCGGCCAGGACGGCATCGCCTATCGCGTGGGCTGGGAGGCCTATCGCGCCCGCAACCGGGCGACGGGCAAGCTCCAGGCGGAGCGGCGGCGCCTGCACCGGCTCGACGACGGCAGCGCCGTGGCGGCGGGCAAGACGCAGGTGCTCGACAAGGTCGTCGGGCTCACCGACCTGACATTCGACCAGTTCCGCCGCACGGTTCTGCTGGCCCAGGGCGAGTTCGACGCCTTCCTGCTCGCGGCGGAGGGCGAGCGGGCCGAGCTTCTGGAGAAGATCACCGGCACCGCGATCTATTCGGAAATCTCGAAGCGGGTGCATCTCGGCTACGAGGAGCATCGCCGCGCGGTCGAAGCTTTGGAACTGCGGCAGGGCGAGATCGGCCTGCTCGACGAGGCCGGCTTGCAGGCCCGCCGGTCGGAGCGCGCGGAGCGCCTTGCCGAGGTGACGGCGTGGCGCGCCGAGCAGGAGGCGGTGGGACGCGTCCTCGAGACCGCCCGACGGATCGAGGCCGCCGGGCTGGCGCTGGCGCTGGCCGAGCAGCGCGCCGCCGCGGCCCGCACGGCGTCGGAGGCGGCGGCACCGGAGCGAGCGCGATGGGCCGAACTCGACGCGGTCGAGCCGCTGCGCGGGCGCGCGGAGGCCCTCGGCGAGGCCGCCCGCGAGCGGAGGGCGGCGCGGGCGGAAGCCGAAGCGGCGGCGATCCGTGTCACGGCGGCGCGCATGGCCGCGGAGGCCGCCGAGGCGAAGCGGGCGGAGGCCGGCGCGGCGGACGAGGCCGCAGAAGTCGTGTTCAAGCGTTTCGGCCCGCTCTGGGACCAAGCGACCAAGCTCGACGAGGCGATCGCCCATGCGGAATCAGAATCCGAAAACGCCGCGCAAAAGGCCATTCGGGCCGCCGCAGCTGCTGAGGCGGCGCTCGCCACGTTGGCCGCCCTCGACCGGCGTCTCGCGGAGACACGGGATGCGCGCGACAATGCAGCTCACCGCCTCGACGCCGACCGGGCCCACGCCCTCCTGGCCGAGCGCGGCGAGGAGTTCGCCCGCCGCATCCGCGAACGGGCGCGGCTGCGCGGGCAAGCGGAGACGGCGGCGCAGGAGGCCGCGGCGCGCCGGGCCGAGATCGCCGCCTGCGACGGCGAGGCCAGCGAAGGCACCGCCCGCCTCGCCGAGCTTCGTGCCCGCCGCGAGGCGCTGGCCGCTGCCCGCGCCGAGCGGGAGGCGGCGTTCGACGCGCTCGCCGAGCCTGCCGCGCAGGCGCGCGCGGTCGCCCTCGAAGGCCTGCTCGATGCCCTTCGCGACGCCTACACCCTGGCGCAGCGCCACGGCACGGCGCTGGCCGACCGGGCGGCCGCGGCGGAAGCGGAGGCCGAAGCCGGCGCAGCCTTCGCCGAGGCCGCCGCCCGCTTCGCAGCGGAGGAGCGGGCGCTGCACGAGGTCGGCATCCGCCGCTCGGGGATCGCACCGCTCGCGGAACTCGCCCAGGAAAGCGCGTCGCGCGAGGCGGCGCGGCTGCGCAGCCTTCTGGTGGCGGGCGCGCCCTGCCCGGTCTGCGGCGGCCGCGACCATCCGCATGCTCACGGATCCGACGATGCCCTCGGACGTCTCGCCGAGGAGATGCGCGCCCGACGCGCGGCACTGGACGCCGAGATCGCGGCCCATCAGGCCGCCCACGACCGGGCGCGGGGCGATGCCGCGGCGGCCGAGGGCCGGCATGACGACGCGCAGGAGCGCGGCGCCGCGGCCGCCGAGGCGGCTGCCTCGACCGCCACCCGCTACCGCGCCGGCCTGCCCGACCTCGCCGCCGCGCGCGACGCGTCCGGGCTTGCCGTACCTCTGCCGCAGGAACCGGATCTGTCCGGCCTTGCCGCCGCCGGCGCCGCCGCGCGGGCCGAGCGCGACGCCACCCAGCGGACGCTTGCGGCGGCGCGAGCCCTGCGCGGTGAGATCGACGGCCTGATCCGGGATCGCGACGCGGTCGAGGCGCGGATCGAGGCGCAGACCCGCTCTCTCGACGCGATGACGCGCCGCCGCGGCGAGGCCGGTCTCGCGGCTGAACGGGCGGAGAACGGTCACGCCGCCCTCCTCCAGCGGATGTCGGACCTTGCGGGGGAAATCGCTCCGGCCCTCAGCGCCGCCGATCTCGGCCTGCCTGATCTCGACCGCGCCCCGGAGGCCGGCGCCGACCGGATCCTCGCCCTCGGGCAAGCCTACGCGATCCTGCAGACGCAGCAGGCCGGGCACGAAGCGCAACTCGCTGCCCTGGCGCCGGAACGGGCAGCCGCCGCTTCGTTGAGCGAAACCGAGACGCGCGCCGCCGCCGAAGCCCGCGCCGAGGCGGCGGAACGGCAGGTCCGCCTCGGCCAGGCGCACGCCGCCCGCGCCGGCCTTCTTGGCGGCGAGGCGACCGGCACGCACCGCACGCGGCTCAACAACGAGCGCCGCGCGGCCCGCGACGCGCTTCAAGCCGCGCAGACCGCCGGCGCCGAGGCCGCCCGCGCTCTTACGGGCGCCGTCTCCGAGGCCTCTGCGGCGGTCTCCGCTCTGGAGCGGGCTGCAGCCCGCCACGATGCGGCCGAGGCCGCCTTCGCGCAGGCCTGCGGCGAGCGCGGCCGCGAGGCGGTGGCGGCCTTGCTCGCCGTCCCGGCCGAGACGCGCGAGGCTTTGCGCGGGCATCTCGACCGGCTCGCCCGCGACGAGGCTGAGGCGTTGACAGCGCTTGCCACACGCCAGGCCGATGTCGCGACGCTCAGCACCGAGTCCGAGATCGACGTCGCCGCCGCGCAGGCCGAGGCGGCGCGGCTGACGGAGGCGATGGCGCAGGCGCAGCAGCGCCTCGGTGCGCTGGACGCGGAACTGCTCCGCGACGAGGCCGCCCGCGCGAAGGCGGCCGACCTCGCCCACGCGATCGAGGCGGCCAAGGGCGAGTTCGCCACTTGGCACCGGGTCGAGGAAGCGATCGGCTCGGCCGGCGGCGACCGCTTCCGCCGCTTCGCGCAAGGAGTGACACTCGATCACCTCGTCCATCTCGCCAACGAACAGCTCAAGGCGCTCAGCCCCCGGTATCGTCTGGCCCGGAGCGCGGGCGCCGACCTCGCCCTCCACGTCGTCGACCGCGACATGGGCGACGAGCGCCGGGCGACGCGCAGTCTGTCCGGCGGTGAGCGTTTCCTCGTCTCGCTGGCCCTGGCGCTCGCCCTCTCGGGCCTGGAGGGACGGCAATCCTTCGTCGACACGCTGTTCATCGACGAAGGGTTCGGCTCGCTCGACGCCGAGACCCTGGACCTCGCGGTGGACGCGCTGGAGACGCTGCAGGGCCGAGGTCGCAAGGTCGGCGTCATCACCCATGTCGCAGGGATGATGGAGCGCATCGCCGTACAGATCCGCGTGGAGAAGCGCGGCTCCGGGCGCAGCGTGGTCCGCGTCGTGGACCGCGGCGCTGCCATCGATTGAAGCCATGCAGCCGCTGCTTCGTTCATAGACAGCGCTGCATCCCCGGACAGCACGCTGCGGCCGCACGGCCCGGACCCGGCCCTGTCCGGTCGATCCTCTCGGGACATGCGGGTCTTCTTGTCCGTGGGAGCGCGAGGCGGTCGGCTCCGGAAGCCTCCGTCGGGCAGCCATGCCGGCCGGTTCCCAGTAGCATCAAAACTGGCACGCCCCCTGCATAGCTTTGAACGCTGCCTCTGGGCGGCGGGCGGGGCAACGGCGCCTCGCGCTCGGACGGCGCATGTCCGGACACACTCTCCCGCATGAACGGCCCCGCACGGCGTTTCGCCGGACGGCAGGTCTTCGAGCCCAATGAGAACGCCGATGGCTTCCTTCAAGACCGTGATGAAGTCGGGGCACAACCCGACCCTGTTCGCCGCGTTCCTCTATTTCGACTTCTGCTTCGCGATCTGGGTGCTCAACGGCGCCATGGGTCCGTTCATCACCGAGACCTACGGGCTCAGCCCGGCCCAGACCGGCTTCATGATCTCGCTGCCGATCCTGGCCGGCGCGATCATGCGCTTCCCGCTCGGCATCCTGGCCCAGTATATCGGCCGCAAGAACGCGGCGCTGACGGAGATGGGCGTCATCGTGCTCGCGATGGCCTACGGCTTCTTCTTCGTCTCATCCTACAACGACGTGCTCGCGATGGGCGTGCTGCTCGGCATCGCCGGCGCCTCCTTCGGCGTGGCGCTTTCGCTGGGCTCGGGCTGGTTCCCGCCGGAGCACAAGGGGCTCGCCATGGGCATCGCCGGTGCCGGCAATTCCGGCACCGTGCTCGCCGTACTGTTCGCGCCGCCGCTGGCCCAGGCCTTCGGTTGGCAGGCGGTCTACGGCTTCGCCGGCCTCGTGATGATCGTGCCGATCCTGGTGATGATCTTTCTCGCCAAGGAGCCGCCGGACTGCCACGGCCAGACCTTCAAGGAGCACGTCTCCTGCTTGTTCACCAAGGACGGGTGGGCCTTCTCGCTGATCTACGTCATCACCTTCGGCGGCTTCATCGGCCTCTCGAACTTCCTGCCGACCTTCTTCTACGAGCAGTTCTCGGTCACGAAGATCGAGGCCGGGCGCCTGACGATGCTCGCCGCCCTGATGGGGTCGGGCATCCGCATCGTCGGCGGCTACTATGCCGACCGCATGGGCGGCATCCTCGTCCTCTCCCTGGTGCTGCTGGCCGCGATCGGCTCGTTCCTGGCGCTGACCACCACACCCTCGCTCGCGGTGACGACGCTGCTGTTCATGCTGTGCTTCGCCGCGCTCGGCGCCGGCAACGGCGCGCTGTTCCAGCTCGTGCCCCTGCGCTGGCCCACCAACACCGCCGTCGCCGGCTCGATGATCGGCGAGGTCGGGGCGCTGGGTGGCGCAATCCTGCCCAACGTGATGGGCTTCTCGAAGCAGTATACCGGCGGCTTCGCCTCAGGGTTCGTGATCTATGCCCTTTTCACGGCTCTCGTGCTCGGCTGCCTGTTCTTGTGGCAGCGCAAGTGGGTCGGCGACTGGGTCGGCCCTCGCGGCAAGGTGCTCGACCAGCCGACCGAAGCCCAGGTTCGAGCCACCGGCCGGATGGAACCGGCGGGCGCCTGAGAGGCGCCGCACCGAAACATCGTCGGACGGGGGCCCTCGCGGCCCCCGTTCCCGTTTCCGACGGTCGCAGCATCGTCGATGGACCGGCTCAGAGCCCGTCCCGCGTCACCGTGGCGAAGGTCAGCAGATCGACGTTCGCCGCGCCCGCGCGCAGCAGCACGCGGGCGGCGGCGTTGCCCGTGGCTCCCGTGGTCGCCACGTCATCGATCAGAAGAAGGCGCCGGCCGGTAATGCGCGCGCGCCCCGCCTCCGTGACGCGGAAGGCGCCCTGGAGATTCTCGGCGCGCTGGCGGCGCGTGAGGCCGACCTGGGGTCGGGTCGCCTTCACGCGGGCCAGCGCCCGCAAGTCGCAAGGCTTGCCGCTCTGCCGTCCGATGTCGCGCGCCAGCAAAGCCGATTGATTGAAGCGCCGCCGCCAGAGGCGCAGGCCGTGCAGCGGAACCGGCACGATGAGATCGGCCTCTTGCAGCAATTCGCTGCCGGCGGCAGCCATCATGCGCGCCATGGTCCGGCCGAGGTCGAGACGGTCGTTGAACTTGAGGCGGTGGATGAGATCCCGCGCCGTCCCGTCGTAGACCGCGACCGCTCGGGCGCGTCCGAAGACCGGGGGCTCGGCGAGGGCGCCGGGCGAGATCAGGCTGCCGACCCCAAGGTCGAGGGCGAAGGGTGTGCCGAGTCGTTCGCAATAGGGGCGCTCGATCAGGCGCAGTCCGCTCCAGCAGGCGGCGCAGAGAGCGTGGGGCTGCCCGATGGCCGCACCGCAGGCGATGCAGGTCGGCGGATAGATCAATCCGATGGCGCTCGCGGCGAAGCGACGCAGGCCTTCGCCGAGGGCGGAGCCCGTCATCCGCGGCCGGGCGGTTCGAGGGGCCGCCGTCAGCGCGCCGGGGTGCCCTGCTCTTGCTGCCGCGCCGCCTTGTCCTTCTTATTCGCTTCGTGGCGTCCGATGGCGCATCCCGCAGCGGCACCGACGACACCGTGTCCGGCCATGTGCCCCGCAATTCCGCCCACCGCGGCGCCCTTCAGGCAGCCCTTCGCTTCCGCCGCGCCGGCCATGGCGACGGCGGCAAGGATCAGCGCGGCGCGGATCAGGATCCGTGTCATCTTCAACCTCCTCGATCGACGAGCAAAAACGGAAAGACCTCGATTCCGTTCCCGGTCATTTCGCCGCCGAAAGATCGCGCGTCCGACCGGTTGACGAAACCGTTCCACTCCCGTGTGACGGAGCCGTCTCGGCGCGCGGTCCGGACTGGGAATGTGCCCTGGCCGCAGCGCGCTCAAAGCCCCATCTGCCTATCCGATGAACGAGTCAGCTCCCCTGTTTGATCCCGCCCTGATCCGCCGACGCATCGCGCGTGCGCGGGAGGCGGGCTATGCCGGCTTCCTCGTGGAACGGGTCGCGGACGATCTGGAAGATCGTCTCGCGGCGGTGACGCGCTCCTTCAGCCTCGGACTCGATCTCGGCACGCCCGTGCCGACCCTCACGGAACGGCTGCGAGCGAGCGGCCGCGTCGGGCGGATGATCCGCCTCAGCCCCACGGCCGAACCGGGCGGATCGGTGGTCGGCGATCCCGAATTGCTGCCGTTCGGCGCAGGCGCCGGGTTCGATCTCGCCGTGTCGGCGCTCTCGCTTCAGCACGTCAACGATCTGCCCGGCGCTCTGCTGCAACTGCGTCGGGCGCTCAAGCCCGACGGCCTTCTGCTCGCCGGCCTTCTCGGCGGCGCGACACTCACCGAGCTGCGCCAGGCCTTTCTCCAGGCCGAGAGTGAGACCGAGGGCGGGGCGAGCCCTCGCGTGGCCCCCTTCGCCGAATTGCGCGACCTTGGCGGCCTTCTCCAGCGGGCGGGGTTCGCCCTGCCGGTGGTCGATGCGGAGACGATCACCGTCCGCTACGGCGATCCGTTCTCGCTGATGCGCGACCTGCGCGCCATGGGCCTGACCAACGCCTTGCACGATCGCCGCCGCATGCCGCTGCGGCGGGCGACGCTGATGCGGGCCACCGCGATCTACGCCGAGCGCTTTTCCGATCCCGACGGGCGGCTGCGGGCGACCTTCGAGATCCTGTGGTTGTCCGGCTGGGCGCCGCACGAGAGCCAGCAGAAGCCGCTGCGGCCCGGCAGCGCGAAGACGCGCCTCGCCGATGCCCTCGGCGCCGCCGAGCATCGACTGCCGGTCGATGGGGAGCCGTCATGAAGGAGCCCGGCCCCGCCCATCCGATCACCATCACGCTCTATCCCGCTCCCGTGCGCGTTCACCGCAACGGGCGCGTGATCGCCGAAACACGGCGGGCGCTGGAACTGCGGGAAGCCGGCTACGCGCCCGTTCTGTACATCCCGCGCGAGGATGTCGCCGCGGGCATGCTCGTCCCCAATCCGCGGCGGAGCTTCTGCCCCTACAAGGGCGAGGCCTTGTATTTCGATCTCCCGGCCGGCGGACCATCCGGTACACCGGCGGCGTGGTCCTACGAGAACCCGTTTCCGGCGGTCGCTCGCATCCGCGGCCATGTCGCGTTCTATCCGGATCAGGTCGAAGCGATCGAGGCGTAGGGATCGGCTCGAACCTCCTCGTCATCGCGAGGCTTCAGCCGAAGCGATCCAGGGCGCGACCTATCCGGAAATGTCGCGCCCCGGATTGCCACGGCTTCGCCTCGCAAGGACGGAGGCGGCGCGGAGGTCTTCCGATCGGATCCGACGTCACCCCTCCACCTGGGACCAGAACCCGCTCTTGCGCCCGTGCGCCTTACGGAGCTGCGCCACGTAATCCGCGTGGCTCGGCGCGAGGTCGCCCGGCGCCAGTTCCCGCGCCAATTCGGCGAGGCGTGTCAGGTGGCGCGCGCCGTGGCCGTAGGCGGGCGAGCGGCCGCGATCGAGGATGTCGTCGATGAGCGCACGGTAGAGCACGCTCGCCGCCAGCGGATGGTCCGGCTCCAGCGCCTCGGCGGCCGGGGCGAGCAATTCCCAGATCCGGCCCGACCACTCGCTGCGCCGGTCGAGCACCAGCCGCGCGGCACGATCCAGATGCGGCCAGCGCACCAGGAAGTAGAGGCCGCCATGCGGGTCCTTGAGGCTTGCGGCATGGGCAAAGGCACGCTCCAGCGCCTCCTCGTCCTCGAAGTCCGGTAGGCGGGCGAGGTAGTCGCGCAGGGCCTGCGGATCGAGGCTCTTCTCGAAGCGCGCCCAGCGCAGACCTTGCGCCTCGTCCTTGCGGCCGAGTGCATCGAGGATACGGATCTCCACGGCCTCGCGCTCGCGCTCCGGGCCCTGCGAATCGTGGCCGCCGGCCAGCAGGTCCTCGCGGGTCATCACCACCACCCCGCGCTTTTGCTCGCGGCGGATCCAGTCGAGGGCTTCCGCGGCGCGGCCCGAAGCGAGCAGCCGCTCCGCCACGGCGACGCGATCGGGCCGCTCGGGCGACATCTCGAGTTCGAGGGCGATGAACGCGTCGGCGTCACCGCGGGCATCGGCGATCGCCTGACGCAGACGGTTCAAGCTGAGGCGATGATAGCGGCGCTCCCATTCCAGTCCAGCCATCTCGAAGGTGGCCGGGCCGGACTTCTTCTTGGGTTGGGCGGGCAGCGCGGCGAGGGCCTCGACCAGCCGCGCATCGAGCGGTTCCAGCGCTGCCTTCGGCAGCTTCGGCAGGAGATCGATCAGGAGCGCACCGACGAGGCCGAAACCGTCGTGTTCGAGCCCATCGAGGGCACGTGTCGCGAAGCCGAGCGCGGCTTGCGCCGGGAGCCCCGCCGCGAGACCGGCGGCGGCTTCCGCCGCGGCCTCGTAGATGCCGTGCACCTGCCCGCTGGAATCGTCGACGCGCTCCAGGGTCGCCTCGGCGCTGCGGAGGAAGCGCAGCAGCCGCTCGAGGGCCATCTCGGAATCGAGCGGCTTCAGGTCGGAGAGGACGGTCGCCAGCGTGGCGTCGAGATCGGCGGCGAAGGCCCGGCGCTTCTGCCAGTCGATGTAGCCGCGCGCCTTCTCCAGCGCCGAGAGGCGGCGGTCGATCATGGCTGCGACGCGGTCCGGCCCCTGGAGCGCGGCGAGTGCGGCGCTCACCCGCTTCTTGAAGGCGGCGCTCTGGCCGACTTCGTCGAGGATCAGGGCGATGAGCCGCTCCTGGCTGAGCGCCGCGAGGCTCTCCGCCGTCGGCGTGGTGCTGCGGGATTTCTTGGGCGGCTTCAATTCCGCGGGCGTCTTCGCAGACGCCGCGCTCTCGACAGCCGCCTTTGCCCGTCGCGCCATCGCTTCCCTCTCCCTCCGGGCCCGGTCAGGGTCCGAGCAGATCGATCAGGAAGGGGATCAGCGGCAGGTCGGCCGGCGGCATCGGCAGGTCCCGCAAGGCCCCTGGGCGCACCCAGCGGAGCGCCTGTGCCTCGCGTGACTGCGGAACCCCTTCCCAGCGCCGGCAGATGTAGAGCGGCATCAGCAGGTGGAAATCCGGGTAGGCGTGGCTGGCGAAGGTGAGTGGCGCGAGGCAGGGCTCCTTCACCGCGATGCCGAGTTCCTCGGCAAGTTCGCGGATCAGCGTCTCCTCCGGCCGTTCGCCCGGCTCGACCTTGCCCCCGGGGAATTCCCAGAGGCCGGCCAGCGCCTTGCCCTCTGGCCGCTGGGCCATCAGCACCCGGCCATCGGCATCGACGAGGGCCGCGGCGACGACGAGCAAGAGCTTGACGGGCAGGCTCATCGGCCGATCGCGAAGACGGCGTCGACCTCGGCCGATGTCTCGATCGAGCCGGCCTCCACCGGCACGGCGGTGCGGCCGCGCGGGGCCGGCGCCTTCATCGCCATGGCGTAGGGCATCGGCCGGACCGACTCGGTCCGCGGCGGCGCGTCGATCGAGATCACGGTACCAAGCTTCACCCCGGTCGCCTCGGCAATGCGCTCGGCCTGCGCTTTCGCGTCCTTCACGGCGGCGACCTGCACAGCGGCTTCCGCCGCCGCCGGGTCGCGCAGGCCGAAGCTGATCCCCTGGATCCGGTTGGCACCGGAATCGAGGGTGCGCCGCATCAGTTCGCCAAGCTTGCCCATCTCGGCGAGCCGCACCCGCACGCGGTTACTCGCCGTATAGCCGTCCTCGCGCTCGCCCATCGTGCCGTCCGATTGGCGAACGTTCCTGATGCGCGGCTGCAGGGTGATCGCGGAGGTGCCGATATCGGCCTCCGCCACACCCATCTCCTTGGCCGTCGCGACGATCCCCTTCGCCGCTTGGCTCGCGGCATCGAGCGCGGCGGCCGGCGTGGCGCCGCGGCTCTCGACGCCGATCTCGACAGAGGCGAAATCCGGCGCAACCTCCTGCGAGGCGCGGCCGATCACCCGGATGCGGCCCGGCTCGTCATCGGCCGAGGCGGGTGCCGTCGCGACAGCGAGTAGCAGGAGAGGCGCTGCGATCGGAAAACGCGTCACGAGCGGTAGTCTCCGTTGATGGCGACGTAGGCCTTGGTGAGATCGCAGGTCCAGACGCGGGCGCGGCCCTGGCCGAGCCCGAGATCGACGCGCACGGTGATCTCGGGCCGCCGCATCACCGCGCTGGCCGCCTCCTCGCTGTAATCGGGATCGCGGGCGCCCTGCACGGCGACACGCACGTCGCCGAACCAGATCGCGAGGCGGTCGCGGTCGGCGGGCTCGCCGGCCTTGCCCACCGCCATCACCACCCGGCCCCAATTGGCGTCCTCGCCGGCCACGGCCGTCTTCACCAGCGGCGAATTGGCGATCGACATGGCGATGCGATGGGCGGACGGGTCGCTCTCGGCGCCCTCGACCTCGACGGTCACGAGCTTGTTGGCCCCTTCGCCGTCGCGGGCGACGAGTTGCGCCAGCTCGATCAGCAGGTCGTCGAGGGCGGCGCGAAAGCCGGCGAGCCGGGGATCGTCGGCGCGGGTGACCGCCGCGTTGCCCGCGGCGCCGGTGGCGAAGAGCAGCAGCGTGTCCGAGGTGGAGGTGTCGCCGTCCACCGTCACGCAGTTGAACGAGGTCTTGGTGCCCTCGCTGAGGAGTTCCTGCAGCACGTCCTGCGGAAGCGCCGCGTCGGTGAAGGCGAAGGAAAGCATCGTCGCCATGTCGGGAGCGATCATGCCGGCACCCTTGGCGACGCCGTTGATCGTCACCGCCACGCCGTCGATCTCGACCCGGCGGGTGGCGAGTTTCGGGAAGGTGTCGGTGGTCATGATCGCCTGGGCCGCCTGCGCCCAGGCCTCGGCGCCGCCCTCGGCACGGGCGGCGCAATCGGCCAGCACGCCCTCGAATTTGCGGGCATCGAGCGGCTCACCGATCACGCCGGTGGAGGCGATCATCACAGCCTCGGGGGCGCAGGAAGCGGCCCGGCCGGCGATCTCGGCGGTCAGCGCCACCGCCTCGCGGCCCTTCATGCCGGTAAAGGCGTTGGCATTCCCCGAATTGACCACGAGCGCCCGCGCGCCCTTGCCGGTCTTCAGCGCGTCGCGGCACCAATCCACCGGCGCGGAAGGGCAGCGCGAGCGGGTGAACACGCCCGCCACCTGCGTTCCCTCGGCCAGGGCCACGTAGAGCACGTCGGTGCGGTTCTTGTAGCGGATGCCGGCCTGCGCCGTGGCGAGGCGCACGCCCGCGATGTCCGGCAGCGAAGGCGACACGGCCGGGGCCAGAGGGGAGATTTCGGTGGATGACATCGGTCGTCGGCTCCGTCTCGTACCCGTTCTCGCCCATTCGGCCGCATCGGGAAGCGCGGCCTCGCACGCGGAGGCGACACGGGCATGAAGCTCAAGGGTCGCAGGCCGCTGTCTTGCGCCCGTGAAGCGCCACGTCAACTCGCGGAGTACGCCCCAAGCGGGCGAAAGCCGCCACGGCCCCGCCGCCGGCCCAGGCGACTGCCGACAGCCATCCCGACACGCTTGACCACAGGCCGGCATACACCAATGGCCGGCATTCGTCCGGCAAGTTCAAGGCGCGGAGTACTCTCGGAACAACTTGCAATTTACAAGCCGACGACGCGTCTCAACATGTCTTGCAGGTGTGTCCCATGTGGCGCATCGGGGGTCTGATCGCTGGCCGACGCTTGTATGCATTGTGCGATCTGCGTAACCTAGAATGATGCAGCGCACCCAAGATCGTGAGGACGCGACCATCGCCGAGGCTCCCGTTCATGCGGAGGGCCCGATCGGGGTAAGCGGCACGCCGCGCAGTTGCTACGGCGTCCAGGTGTTGATTGCGGGGCGCCGGAAGCGGTGGCGCGACGAGATCAACGGGCAGATCCGCCGCGCGGGCTACAGCGCGACGACGGTCGATTCGGCTGTCGATGCCCTCACGGTGCTCGTGCTCGGACTGCCGATCGACGTTCTTGTGACGGATGCCGAGCTGCACGGCTCGCTCGGGCTCAGCGAACTCGCCGCGGAGGCACGCGCCCTGCGCCCGAACCTCGGCATCGTCGTCGCCTGCGACTCGGCTCTCAGCGATTGCGCCGACCTCGTGCCGGCGGACGCGCTGCTGGTGTCCAGCCCGAACGAGGAGGCAGTGGCCTGCTCGGTGCGCGAGGCGCTGGCCGCCCGCGCCCTCTGAGACGCGCTTCGCCGTTCAAATCCGCGACGATCGGGCTCGTACCTCATGGGCGGCCGCTTGTGGCAGCCTCCGGGGCGGAGGACTCAACGCCATGACGATTCGCCGCCGCGACTGCCTCGCTCTGCTCGCCGTTCTCGCCGCGGGCCGCGCATCGACCGCCGCCCGTGCCGCCGAGGCAGGGCCGGCCGCTGCCTTCGCCTTCGCCAAGCCGGAGGGCGGGAGCCTTCCGCTCGCAGCCTATGCCGGCAAGCCCGTCCTCGTCGTCAACACCGCCACCGCCTGCGGCTACGCTCCGCAATTCGCCGGCCTCCAGGGTCTCTGGACCCGCTTCGGCGAGCGCGGCCTGACGGTGATCGCGGTCCCATCGCCCGACTTCGGCAACCAGGAGCCCCTCGACGGAGCGGCCATCGCGGACGCCGCGCGGAAAAACCACGGCGTCACCTTCCCCGTGACCGACAAGACCCATGTCCGGGGTCCTTCCGCGCATCCGTTCTACCGCTGGGCGGCCGAGCAGAAGCCGGGGCAGAGCCCGCAATGGAACTTCCATAAATATCTGATCGGCCGCGACGGCACTCTGCGCGCCGCCTTCGCGACCCAGGTCGATCCGAGCGACCCGCGCATCGTCAGCGCGATCGTCGCGGAGCTGGGGCAGGCCTGATCCGTTCGCCGTCTCTCGCTTCACCGCCCCGGAATGTCGGCCGGCGGCAGCAGGCCCCGCTGCACCCGTTCCGGCGGCAGCGGGCGCCGGGCACGCGGTGACGGAAGGCGGCCGTCCCGCTCCACGGCACGCGGCGACGCGGACGGATAGTTCGAGGCGAAGGGGTTTGGCGGCACGCTCTGGGCCGGGGCGGGCGTGGCGGCGAGGCAGAGGCTCGCGAAGACGAAGACGGTGCTCGAACGCATCGGCGATGAGATTCCGATCAAGGGGGACTCGCGCCCGAACGGGGCGCGTCCCCACATGCCACCGGGCCGCGTCATCATTGCGGCCGGAGAGGCCGGGCCGGAGATCGCGCGATGGAACCGCACAGCTTCGAACAGGGTGGCATCGTCTATGAGGTGAGCTTCGAGCGAACGCCGGACGGGTGGGTCGCCCACATCCGGCCGGAAGACAGCGCGCAGGCGCATGTCGTCGCCTTTCCTGACGGCGTCGGCTTCGATCCGGACGACATGCGCGGCTCGTTGATCGCCGGCTGCGAGGCTGCGGTCGCGCGCATTCCGCGCCGGGTGCCGACGCGGCATTGACGGGGAGAGGCGGAACCTCCGGCATCTCAATCGGTTCGGGCTCCAGATCGCGCGGGGAAAGCGCGCCGGAAACGAACGGGATCTTTCGCGATGACCGAAGTCACCTACCACATCGTCGAGCACGACGGCGGCTTCGCCTACAAGGTCGGCGACGTCTTCTCCGAGCCTTTCCCGAGCCGGGAGGAGGCGCTTCAGGCAGCGCAGGCGGCGGCGGCCGAGCAGCAGGTGCCGGGCTCGACCGAGGGCATCCGCTACCAGGACGGGCGCGGCCAGTGGCACGACGAGACCGCACAGGGCAGCGACCGACCGGTGGCGCGGGTTGTGGAGGATTGATCCGGCGCCCCGGCTGATGACTTCGGTTTCCTCTGCGTTCTTGCGAGGCGAAGCCGGGGCAATCCAGGGCGCAAATCTTCCGGAGAATTCGGGCGCTGGATCGCTTCGCTGACGCTCGCGATGACGGAATGAGACGGGGCCGAAGCGATCGACCGGAAACGCGTTCCGGCCTCACCCGTCGAGGGTGATGAGCCCGACGCTGCCGCCTGCCGCCGCGGTGTTGACGGTCAGGGTCCGCTCAATGGCGAAGCGGGCGAGATAATGCGGGCCGCCGGCCTTCGGGCCGGTGCCCGACAGGCCGGTGCCGCCGAACGGCTGGCTCCCCACCACCGCGCCGATCATGTTGCGATTCACGTAGACGTTGCCGTGCGGCAGGGCCTCGGCGATCCGCTCCGCCGCCGCCTCGATGCGCGAGTGGATGCCGAGGGTCAGCCCGTAACCGCCGGCCCGGATCTCCTCGACGATGTGGGAGAGACCGTTTGCCGGAAAGCGGACGACGTGCAGGATCGGCCCGAACACCTCCTGCCGCAGGTCCGCCACGGCGCCGATCTCGAAGATGTGGGGCGCCACGTACACACCGCCCGGCGCCGCCCGAACGAAATGCGGACGCGCTGTAGCCGTCATCGCCCCGATATGGGCCTCGAGCCGCTTTTTCGCCTCGACATCGATCACCGGCCCGATATCGTTGGCGAGGTCGCGCGGATCACCGACCGTGAGTTCTCGCGCGGCGCCCGCCACCGTCGCGATCATCCGGTCGGCCACATCCTCCTGCACGAGGAGCAGCCGAAGGGCCGAGCAGCGCTGGCCGGCGGACCGGAAGGCCGAGGTGACGACGTCGTCGGCCACCTGCTCGGGAAGCGCCGTGGCATCGACGATCATCGCGTTGATGCCGCCGGTCTCGGCGATCAGCGGCAGGATCGCGCCGTCGCGGGCGGCGAGCGTCCGATTGATGCGCTGCGCGGTGGCGGTCGAACCGGTGAAGACGACTCCGGACAGGGCCGGATGTCCGATCAGCACAGCGCCGATCTCGGGACCGCCCGGCACGAGGTGCAGGGCACCGCTCGGAATGCCGACCCCGTGCAGCAGACGCACGGCGAGGGCGGCCACCAGCGGCGTCTGCGGCGCAGGCTTGGCGACCACGGCGTTGCCGGCCATCAGAGCCGCAGCGACCTGCCCCGTGAAGATGGCGAGGGGGAAATTCCAGGGCGAAATCGCGACGAACACGCCCCGCCCGACGAGGCGCAGGCTGTTGGCCTCGCCCGCGGGACCGGGCAGACTTTCCGGTCCGGCGAACAGCAGCCGCCCCTGCACCGCGTAGTAGCGCAGAAAGTCGATCGCCTCGCGCCACTCCGCCAGGGCGTCGTCGAGGGTCTTACCGGCCTCGACCTGCAGCAGGTGCAGCAATCGACCCTTCTCCCGCAGGAAGGCCTCCGCGGCGCGCTCCAGGCAACCCGCGCGCTCCGCAGCACACGTCCGCATCCAGCCGGGAAAGCCGTTCGCCGCCGCCTCCATGGCGAGCGACGCGACAGCAGCATCCGCCTCGATGACGCGGCCGATCACGCTCGCGTCGATCGGAGTGACCACCGGCCGGGCGCGACCGGCTCGGGGGGCTCCGTCGATGATCGGCGCGGCCTCGGCGGGGCCGGACGCCGATGCGACGGCATCGGTCAGCCGTCGCAGCGCGGCGCCGTCGCCGAAGGCGAGCCCCGGTGAATTGCGGCGCTCGCACCCGAACAGGTCGCGCGGCAGCGGGATGCCGGGATGCCGGGCCTGGGAGGGCGTCTCCACCAGGTTCTGCGGCCGGGCGAGCAGTTCGGCTACCGGCACCGCCGGATCGGCGGCGCGGGCGACGAAGGAGGAGTTCGCCCCGTTCTCCAAGAGCCGGCGAACGAGATAGGCGAGCAGCTCGCGGTGGCCACCGACCGGCGCGTAGACGCGCTGGCCGATGCCGGGGGCCCGCTCGGCGAGCCGCTGGTAGAGCGCCTCACCCATGCCGTGCAGGCGCTGGAACTCGAAACCGGCCTCCTCCTTGACGGGAGCGTCGGCCAGCCCGGCGAGGCCGAGCACGCTCGCCACCGTCAGCGCGTTGTGGGTCGCGAATTGCGGGTAGAGCCGCGGGCGGTGGGCCAGCAGCCGCCGGGCGGCGGCCAGATAGTTCAGGTCCGTCATCGCCTTGCGGGTGAAGACGGGATAATCGGCCGCCCCTTGCGTCTGGGCGAGCTTCACCTCGGTGTCCCAGTAGGCGCCCTTGACGAGGCGCACCATCAGCCGGCGGTCGTGCCGCTCGGCGAGCGCGGCGACGTGGTCGATCAGCGGAAGGCAGCGCTTCGAATAGGCTTGGATCGCCAGCCCGAACCCATCCCAACCGGCGAGCGCCGGGTCGGCCAGCACCGCGGCGAAGACGTCAAGGGAGATTTTGAGCCGCTCCGCCTCCTCGGCGTCGAGGGTGAGGTTGAGGTCGTGGGCGCGGGCCGCGCGGGCGAGGTCGCGCACCACCGGCACCAGCTCGGCCATCACCCGCGCCGCCTGCGTAGGCGCGTAGCGCGGATGCAGCGCCGACAGCTTGACCGAGATACCCGGCCGTGCCGGCAGGGGCGCGTTGCCGGCCTCTCGGCCGATCCGCGCGATGGCACGGGCATAGGCTTGGCGGTAGCTCTCGGCGTCCTCGGCGGTGCGGGCGCCTTCCCCCAACATGTCGAAGGAGTAGCGCGAGCGCCGGGCACTGCCGGAGCCGGCGCGCTTGAGCGCGGCGTCGATCTCCTCGGCCAGCACGAACTGCCCGCCCATCACCCGCATCGCCCGGTGCGCCGCCGCGCGCACGGCCGGTCGGCCGAGGCGACGGACCATGCTCCCGAGGGTCGCCTCGGGCGTGTCCTGCGGGCCGACGAGGCGGGCACCGAGGCCGAGCGCCCAGGCGGCGGCGTGGGCGAGCCCGCTATCTGAGCGCACAGCGTGGTGGACGAAATCGCCCTCGCGCAGCTTGTCGGCGATCAATCGGTCGGCGGTGGCCGCATCGGGCACCCGCAACAAAGCCTCGGCGAGGCTCATCAGAGCCAGCCCCTCGCGGGTCGTCAGGGCGTATTCCCGCAGCAGCGCCTCGACAGCGCCGTGGCCGGCATCCGCGCGGATCGCTCCGATCAGGTCCGCGGCGAGCCGATCGACCGCCGCCTCCGTGCCGGCCGGCAGCGGCGCTTCGCGCAGCAGGATTTCGGCGAGCGCCGCGTCGTCCGGAGCGTAGGGGGCGTCAAAACGAGGAGGGGACATGGAAGCCGTGGGATCGCTTGGAGAGAGTAGCACTCTCTCTGTCGTCCGATAGGCCGATTTCTTGCCCTGCGACGCCCGTGAAACGTGACCGCTTTTCGATGCGGGCGGAGATGTTTCTCCTGCCCTCGCCGTCCGTCAGGGCCGGGCAGTGGGCGGGCTGATATTGAGCGGCTGCGGGTCCGGCGCGAGTGGTGGCGGTTCGGCTTCCATGCGGGCGCGGCGGGCGGCTTCCTCCTCGGCCCGCTGACGGGCTTGGCGCGCCGCCTCCTCCGCCGCCTGCTGCGCCTTGATCCGGGCTTGGCGCGCCGCCTCCTCGGCCGCCGAGCGGGCGCGGTCCATCTCGATGCGGGCGCGGCGGCGCTGACGCTCGCTCTGGTCGGCGTCGAACAGCTCGATCTTCTCCAGTTCGCGCTGAAGCACGAGGGCGGCGAGCCCTGTGGTCAGGGGTGCCACGTCGAGCCGCCGCTCAGGCGCCGCGAGCGGACCGCTGTATCCGAGTTGAATCGCGGGCGCGGCG
>JAESFL010000349.1_pt1 | contig 36789 bp, 36 predicted proteins | sample 9269401 | NCBI WGS metagenome assembly JAESFL01 (sample SAMN14506025, study PRJNA617098) | algae metagenome | isolation source: Gloeocapsa sp. UFS-A4-WI-NPMV-4B04 and co-occurring heterotrophs from desert... | place: USA: Utah | collected 2006-10-01 | reverse complement strand
GAAGGACAGCGATCGCCCGATCCAGTCACCCGGATCAGCTCCGCTCCACCAACAATCCCGAAGACCAACAGAACCCCCGACCCACCAACCGGTGGACCGCGGCGCCCCGTCGGTGAAAATGGGTATAGGGGGACCAACACACCGCGTCAATCGATAAATCACGAAAAGCACGAGGAAGGCCGTCAGGAGGCGTTCTCGGGCGTTCGAGCGGCATCCTATGTGCAACCTGTCCTTTCACCTCGGGCGCCCGCTCGCGAACCCGCGGTCAATCGGCAGTCGTTCGACTGGTCCTCGTTCTTGGCGCGGCTCGAATCCGGAGACGCGGTCGAGCGGCCTGGCCTTCAGGGATTCGATCCCAATCCCGGCGAAGAGCATCACGTTCTCGACGCGGAGGTGCGAACATCGGTCAGACCGACCGCGACGGGATGCACCGTGCCTTCCTCCATCCCTTCGGCCATCGGCTCCAAAATTTGCGCACGATCGAGGCCCCGGAAATGTCGGTGGCTTGGTCGGGAACGAGCCTCAGCGAATTTTTTCGGCCGGGGCACCGCAAAATGCGGTCTGTCGGTTCCATGCCCCTGGCGAGGGCGGAGAGAAGCCGCCCGATCAGGGAGATACGACATGAACAAGGTGATGATCCTCGCGCTCGTCGGCGCCGGCCTCTTCAGCGCCGCCCCCTCGGCCTTCGCCCAAGACAGCGCCCCCCAACCCGCCAACCAGGAATTCATCGGCGTCGATCTCGACAATGGCGGCGTCTACTACAACGGGCGCAATTCCGGCCGGTACTGCCTCTACCGCACGGTCGAGGTCTTCAACCGCTACACCGGCTATGTCGAGCCGCGCCGGGTGCGCCGCTGCGGCCGCGGCCTCTACCTGCCGTAGGGAGGCGCTGCGATGCTGACCGCCGTCTCGCCCCTGCACCTCGCCGCCCTCGGCCTCCTCCTCACGCTCTTCGCCGGGGGCTGAGCCCCGCCCAACTATCGTCGGACAGGCAGAGAGGCGCACAACGCGACATTGTTTCCCATCCACCGAGCGGCTACCCCTGGGCAGCGTCCGAGCGCGGACGTGTCCCGCTCCAAGGATGACAGCCTCGGTCCGCGAACCGAGAGGAGGACGATCCGCATGCCGAGACAGGCCCCGGTCATCGCCGCGTGCGGAGCCTTCCGCAGATCCGTTCATTGGGCCGCGCTCCTCCTGGCCGCCGCCGTCGCACTCGCCGCGCCGGCCCGAGCCGCGCCCGAGGCGGCGCCCTTCGCCGACAATGCCGACTCGGTCGCGGTGGTGATCGGCAATCGCAGCTACAAGCAGACGGTGCCGGTCGATTTCGCCCACAACGACGCCGAGGCGATCCGCGCCTACCTGATCGAGCGCCTCGGCTACCGCGACACAAACGTCTTCATCCTGAAGGACGCGACCCTCAACGAGTTCAACCAAGTCTTCGGCACCGAGCGCAGCCCGCAATCGGGCCGGCTCTGGCGCAGCGTGCGTGAGGGCCGCTCCAACGTGTTCGTCTACTATTCCGGCCACGGCGTGCCGGATCTCGCGACGAAGCAGCCCTTCCTGCTGCCGGAGGACGGCAACCCGAACCAGGGCGAGAGCGGCTATTCGCTGGAGACCCTCTACCGCAACCTCGACCTCGTGAAGCGCAAGATCGGCTCTGAGCGCCAGCTCGTGGTGATGGTCGATGCCTGCTTCACCGGCGAGACCGGCCGCAAGGGCGAGAGCCTGCTCGCTGTCTCGGCACCCGGCTTCGCGCCGGCCCGGCCGAAGGCGGAGAGCGGGATCGTGCGCCTCGTTGCCACCTCGGGCGCCACGCCCGCCAACTGGGACGAGCCGAACAAGCTCGGCCTGCTGACGAGCCGCTTTCTGATGGGCGTCTCGGGCCTCGCCGACGCCAAGGACGGACAAGGCAACAGCAACGGCAACGGCGACGGGCTGATCCAGTGGCCGGAGCTGAAGGGCTACCTGCGCCGCGAGGTCGAGGAGGCGGCGCGCCGCGCCTCGGGCCGGGAGCAGGTGCCGGAGATCGATGATGCGCCGATCGTGGTGAAGGCCTCGCTCCCCGTCCCGGCAGTAGCCGGCGGCGTCGCGGCGATCCGCGACGAGGCGGCTTGGCGCCGGGCGGAAAACCTCGGCACGCGCGAGGCGTTCGAGGCCTATGTCGGCACCTGCGGCGAGGCCTGTGCCTACCGCGCCCAGGCGATGGATCGCCTGCTCGCCGGCCGCAAGCGCGACGCGGCGGCGATCGACCAGGAGAACTGGGCGAAGTTCGGGGCGCAGCGGCAATACCAGGCCTATCTCGATTCCTGCGGCGAGACCTGCGCCTATCGCAGCCTCGCGGAGGGCTATCTCGGCGGCACGAACCCGAGCAGCGATCCGCGGGTGAAGCGCTGCGACGCGTTGGCCGCCGGCACCGATGATCCCGACCGGCCGAAAGGCGTGCCGGGGGTGAAGCTCGGACGGATCGAGGCGTCAGCCGCCATCGAGGCCTGCCGCGGGGCGTCCGCCGCCTACCCGCAATTGCGCCGCCTCGCCTACCAACTCGGCCGCGCCTACGACCGAGCCGACCGCTCCAAGGAGGCGTTCGCGGCCTACGACCGGGCGGCCAAGGCCGGCAGCGCCTCGGCGATGAACAATCTCGCCACGCTCTACGAGAACGGCCAGGGGGTGAAGCGCGGGCAGGCCGAGGCCTACCGCCTCTACCGGCAGGCCGGCGAGGCCGGGAACGTCGTGGCGCTCGCCAACGCCGCGCGGATGCTCGAATACGGCAACGGCATCCCCAAGAACGAGGCGGAGGCAGTCGCGCTCTACAAACGAGCGGTGGCGGGCGGCGACGTGCCCTCGATCTCGAAGCTGGTGCCGCACTACGCCACCGGCACCTACGGATTCCCGAAGGACCTGCGTCAGGGCTTCGACCTGTTCCGGCAGGCAGCGGACAAGGGCGATCCCGTCGCCATGGCGACGATGGCGACGCTGATCGACAACGGCTTCGGCCGCTACTTTCCCGGAACGCGCTCCGCCGACATGGTGCTGCGGGCGCTCAAGCGGGGCGAACTCGGCGCGGCCTCGGTCTCGGCGACCGACACGGCGGCGCAGAAGCTGAAGCCGGAGACGATCCGCACCGTGCAGCGGGCGGTCAAAGACGCGGACTACTATTCGGGCGCCCTCGACGGTCGCTTCAACCCGGTCTTCGTCCGCGCCCTTGATCAATACGCCCGATCGAACGAGGCGGAATGAGGCTCCTCCTCGCCGCCCTCCTGCTTCTCCCCGCGGTGGCCCGCGCCGATCCGACCACCGCCACGCTCAGCCCCTTCCTCGACGCGGTGGCGGCCTGCGCCGGTCGGCCCGACCTGACGCTCGCCGTGATCGGCGTCGAACCGGGCCAGACGGCGCTCTCGCGCGAGCAGGCCGAGGAAGTGCGCCTCGCGGTCGAGAGCCGGCTTCAGGCCACCGGCCGCGTGCGGCTCGCCCCCGCTGCCGACGTGGTGCGGATCAAGGGCCTGCGCGAAGGCACGACCGGATTGTCGGGGGCGGAGGCCGAGGCGCAGATCCGTGCAGCCTTCTCGGGCGATGCCAGCGTATTCCTGGTGGAACCGCGCCGGGCCGGCGAGACCGCGGCGCTGCGGCTCCAGGCGATCAGCCGCAATGCCGCCTGCAAGGCGACGAGCGAGCCCCTGATCCTGCCGATCCGCGTTGGGGCCGGCGTCGCCGACATCGACGCGGTGATGGAGGGTGCGGTGAAGGCCTTCGCGGGAGCGGCGCCGAACGCGGGCACCGTCGAGGTCTGCCCCTTCGTGGCCGAGGGCGGCCACTCGACCTGCGCCGGCGCGCTCACCGACCGCCTCGTCATCGCGCTGGACGCCGAGGCCCGCTCGGCCAACCGCATCCTGAAGGGGGCGCGCCTCGACGTGCGCCGCACGCCGCCCGGCACCGCCTGCGCCGGGGCGCTCACCGCGCGCGGACGCTTCCGCACCGATCAGAACCGGCAATCCTTCATGGAGCTGGAGTTCCAGCGCGACGGGGCGGTGCTGGCTCCGACCGGGCGGCGGCGGATCGGGATCGAGGGTCTCGGCTGTGACCCGACCCCGCGGCCCTTCCTCGACCATCTGGCAGCGACCGCCCGCACCGATGCCGGGCGCCTGACAGTCGCGGCCACCGCCACGCCGTTCTCAGCCGGGCAGCGCCTGGAGATGCGCATCGAGGCGCGCGCCCGGCAGAACCTCTATTGCTGGGTCGTGGCTCCCGACGAGACCGCCTTCGTCGCCCTGCCGGTGCGCGGCAACGCCGCCTCCGCTACGCCGCTGAAGGCCGGCGAGGCGAAGCGCTACCCGCGCGGCTACGGCCTCGACGAGATCGTGGCGGGTGAGCCGTTCGAGAACCTGTTCGCCTGTTTCGGCGTCGAGGGCGGCCTTCCGCCGGAACTCGCCGCGCGCTGGCTTGCGGCGGCGCCGGGCGCGGACGGCGAGGCGAAGCTGCTTCAGCCCCCCGATGTGCTCGATCTCCTGGACAAGATCCGCGCGACGCCCGGCGTGACCGAGGCCACCGCGCGGATCGTGGTGCGGTGATGCGGCATCACAGAAAAGGGGCCGGCATGGCGGATCATGCAAAGGGTCTGCATCGCACGGGAGCAGGATGGCCGCACCACCGTTCCGGACGCTACGGGATCTCCTTTTTGCGGCGGCGAGCCGGGGTCGTCGGTCTGATGATGGTCGGCCTCGTGACCGCCGCAACTTGTACGCCAGCCCTGAGCTGCGACCTCAACGCCCTCCGGCACTATCCGATGACCAAGGCGCTGGAGAACCGGGCGGTGCCGCTTCGGATGCCCGACCTGTTCTTCATGTCCGACAGGCGGCCGGATTTCGATCGCTTCTCCCTGGATGCGGCCGGGGCGGCCGAGATGCGAGCCGCCCTCGCGCGGGGATTGGCGACCTTCGCGCCCGCGGAGCGGCCCGTGCTGGTCCTGGCCGCGCTCGATCACTGGACAAGTGGCGCAACCGCCCTGAAAGGCTTTTTCGTCGGGTCCGACAGCGTCTTCCTCGAAGACGCTGTCCGGGCGCTCGATGCCGAGAGACTTCCCGCGCACGCCGCGCTGCTGCGCGAGGGCGCCGCCCTGTTCGGCCCGGATTACGGCGGCACCCAGGCCAAGCGTTACGCCCGCTGGAGCGACGGCCACGGCGAGATCCGCGACCCGGCGCTCGATGCCGCCCTGGACCGCCTGTCCGAGCGCTTCCGCGCCTTGCCGCGCCTCCTCGACGAGGCGGTGGCACGGATCGCCCGCGCACCGGACCTCACGGTGCTCTACGAGCCGCTGCGATCGGGCGCGGACGACGACGACCGCCTCGCCTACCTCACCGGTGGGCTCTGGACGTGCCTGAACCACTACGACGCGCCCGCTGCGGTCGCCGCCCGCCTCGCCGCGCTGCCGGCGGCCCATGCACGGATCATTGCGGTGCGCATTTTCGAGGCGGAGATGCTGAACGGCTCGGTGCACCAGGCCTTCTTCAACTCGTCGGGCGTCCTCGCCCCCGACATCGCCGCCGCCCTTCGCGCGATGAACCTGCCCAAGCACGCCGCCGCGGTCGAGCGCGGCATCGCACTGTTTCCGAAGCCGTATCCGCGCGACACCGAGGCCCGGCGGGCCTTCATGGCGCGGCAGAACGAGGCCTTCGATACGGCGCTCGGCGACCTGACCGGCGACGTGGATGACGGGGCGATGCACGCGGCGATGATCGCTACCGCCCGCGCGGCCGACATCCTGCCGAAGTGACAGCCGGAAGCGGCCGCCGCCGCTCGCGCCCCGTTCGTGCGCCGTGCAGCCCTGGCGTCGCGGGGCGCCGCGTGAATCTGCCACCGCGAGCCCGGATCGCGCTCTGGCCGGCCCATGCCGCAGGTGGGCCGCGCGCGGCAACCGGAGGGTGACGGATGGCCGGGCTCGGGATAACCATACGGCGAATCGAGGAATCGCAAGGGGTTGCAAGGCGCCCCGGCACCGGGAGGCGCATGACCGGCGGATACGACGAGCGGTGCGCGGCCGATCTGGCCGCCGTGTGCGACGGACGCGACCTCTCGCGTGAGGATCGCGCCTGGCTCGCCCGGGTCGTCACCGGCGCCGTGCGCCCGAACCGCGACAAGCCGCTCTGGGACCTCGCCCACGCACTCGCCGCCCTGGCCGGCGCGACGGGCGCCGTCAGTGGACGCGACCTCGTCACCCTCGCGCTCGATCCTGGACTCGCGACCGGCCGCACCGTGGAGGCGCGCTTTTCCGGAACACGCGCCGCCGATGCCCGTGGCCCGGTGCTCGACGAGGCGTGGCGCACGAGTTGGGCCGGGCTCGCGCGGCTGCTGGCGCTCGCAGAGTTCGTACTGACGGCCGAGGATCTGGCGCAGTTTTCCGCCGTCACCGGCTGGCTCGACGATCTCGCATCCGCCCCCGATGCGGAGGGCGCCGCGTTTCTGGCAAAGCGCCTCGCCCGGCATCTGACCGTCTACCGCAACGCTCACCTGCCGCTGGCGCCGCTGGAGCGCCGCTTCCGCGCGATCCTCGGCTTCCTCAAAGGCCGCAAGGACTTCGGCGACGACGACATCCTCGCCTTCTGGCGCACCGAGATGGAGACGGGCGAGCGGCCGGGCTTCCGCACAATCGCCGAGCATTTCGTGACCTTCGAGGCGGGGGCCCATCTCGTCGGCGGGCTGGACGGGCTGTCCGCCCCCGTCTCCCTCGACGCGCATGCGGGCTGGGAGGAGCGGCTCGACGCCGCGCTCGGCGACCTCGCCGCCTCCGAACCGGCCGAGACGCTCGCGGCCCTGCTCGCCGACTGGCCGGAGGGCCCGAAAATCCTCACCGGCGCCGAGCGCGAAGACCTCACCGACTTCCTGCGCCTCGAACCCTTCCACCGCACCCGTCCGCTGACGACGCTTAGGGCCGCGAGCTTCGGGCGGGTGCAATCGGGCATCGCCAATCGCCTGCGCCGGGGCGGCGGCGGCGCCGAGGTCGCCGAGCGGGCGACCTGCACGGATGCCGAGAGCTACGCGACCCTGCAGGAGCGGGCTGTCGCGCTCGCGGCCCATCTCGCCCGGATGCTGCGCATCGCGGCGGCCCTGCGCATCGCCGAGCGCGACGGCCTCGCCCCCGAAACGCGCGCCGCTTTGGAGGCGGCGGAGGCGGATCTGCGCCGGGTGCGCCGGGCCGGCTTCGAGGATCGCACCGCCCTTGCCGCGGGTTTCGCCGCCGCGGAGACGGCGCTCCTGCGCCTCGCCGAGGAGGCCGGCCGGCTGGAACGGGCGCTCGCAGGCCTCGCCCGTCAACGTCCGCTCGATACGGCCTTCGCGGCCGATCGGTCCGTCTTCGCGGGCGCCTTCGCGGCGGCCTATGCCGGGGAGGCCGCCGCGTGAGCGACGAGGCCCGATTGCTCGCCGAGCTCCACGCCGCCCGCGCCCTGATGCGGGTGCCCGTTTCCCAACCCGGTCAGGCCGCCCGGCCGCGCCACGCGGCCCTCTGGGCGCATGCCAACCGGGAGCCTGGAAGCCCGGTCGATCTGACGGTCGTCCGGGCGATCCGCTCCGATCCCGAGACCGCCCGGCGCTACCGCACGCTGCTCGGCGCGCAATCGCTCGCCCACACACCGCTGGCGGCGGCAGCTTCGGACGGTGCGCTGACCCAGCGCCGGGTCGGCCCGTTCGAGCTGGAAATCTTGGAGGGCACGCCCCCGCTCCTGATCCTGCGCGGACCGGACGCGCCGATGCCTCGGCGGATCGAGGCTTGGCTCGGCGACGAGGCGGTGCGGCTCGAACTCGGCGCACCGGTCGACGGTGCGATCCTGCTCGCCCTCGATCCGGCCGTAGCCGAGGCCGACCGGCTCGGACGGATGCTGCGCGACCCCGCCTGCGCGGTGTTCCTGTTGTGAGAAAACGAACCGCGCCCCAGCGAAACACGCGCGCATGACCGGGCCTTCGATCCTCGTCGTCATCCCGACCACAGGCGGGCCGCTCCGTCTGCGGTCGCTGAACCCGCGCCCCGGACTGCCGGCGTCGGCCGCCTTCGCCGACGGCGACTACCGCCCCCTGCCCTGGTCCGGCGACTATGCCCGGCTCTGCGCGCCCGGCGGGCCCGTCGCCCGGCTCGGCGGCGAGGCCGGTGCGCCGCACGAGCTGCGCCTGTCCGGTTCGTTCGATGCCGGCCGCTCCTGGGAGGTGCCGGTCTGCCTCGCCCACGGCCTCTCCGCGCGCGGCGCCCGCTTCGTCGGCGAGCCGGCGCAGGCCGACCTGATCCTCTGGGCGACCGGCGCGGTCGATCGCGATCTTACCCTGGTCCCCGGCGACTACGCGCTCCTCGACAAGATCGAGCGCTCCGGCGCCCTGCTCGCCGAGGCGCCGGATGTGCCGCTCGCGATTCTGCTGCCGGAAGGGCCAGAGCGAGGGGAGGCCGAGGCGGCCTTCCGCGCCCTCGGCCGATCCGGAGCCTTGCGGATCCTGCAGGCCGAAACTGTGCCGGCCGCCGTGGACGCGTTGACCCGGCCAAAAGGCGCGGATCGGCCGAAGCCGCACAGACGTGGGCGGCGTCTCGTCCTGACGGCGGGCGCCGTCACAGCGGCCTGCCTCGTCGGCTTTATCGGATTCATAGCCCTAAACGCCCGGCAGCCCCCCGTCATCGGCTCGGCGAGCGATCCCGCCACCGGCAGCGCCTCGGCCGAACCCGCACGCAGGGCGGAGACCGACCCGCCCGCCCCGCCTGCGGTGGACGAGCCGACGCCGAAAAAGCCGACCGCGATCCGCGTCGAGGAATTGCGGGCGCCGCCCGGCTCGTCCTGCCGCCGCGTGGCCTTCGGCGCCGACGCGCCCGAGCGCCGCCCCGTCGCGCCGGAGGGCGGCGACCGCCTTGCCCCGACCCGGCTCGGGCCCGACCTGTGCGGACTCGCCATCGCGGCGGCACCGGGCCTGCGGCTCGAGATCGGGCCGGAGTTGCGCGCCGCCGCCCTGCCTCCGGTGCGGCTCGACGACGGGGCGCAGGGCTTCTTCCTCCGCGAGGGCGGCCGGCAGAACCTCGTCTACGCGGTCCAAGCCCTACCGGAAGCCGCAGCCGGGCTGGAGGCGGGCGCGTCTCCGCCGGGCGCGCGGCTCATCCACGCCCTGACGCGCTGATGGGCGCATAGTCCGCAGGTTGTGATTTTTGACCCAGCCATCCGGGCCGTGCATACGACCCGGACGGGAAGGAGGGAGACGATGACCCCGATTCGCCGCAGATGCCGGCCCGCGAGGGTCGCCGCCTGCCTGCTGCTCAGCCCCTTTGCGGCCGACGCCGCGCGCGCGCAGAGCATCGGCTTCGACCCCGCCGATTACGGCCGGGCGCAGTTGCCTCTGCGCCAAACGACCGGCGACGCGGCGGCCTATGTCGATCAGAACAAGGGCGCCTTCGAGCCGATCAGCGAACTCGACCCGAAGGACGGGCTCGCCGCCCTGGCCCGGCCGATCGGCCGCGTCGACATCGTCCTGCGCAACGCCCGCACCGGCCAGCAGGTCGGCGCCTCCTGCACCGGCGCGCTGCTGCCTGGCGACTACGTGCTGACCAACCACCACTGTCTGCCGCAATCGGGCGATCTGACCCCGGTCAAGGCGTCGATCCTGATGGATTACCTGACGCTCGACGGCAAAGGCGCGCGCCGCTTCGAGATCGACCCGAAGCCGGTCGAGTTCGACGCCCGCCTCGATTACGCGCTCGCCCGCGTCGCCGGGAACCCGGGCGCCGCCTACGGCACCGTCCGCCTCTCGGGCGAGGCCGTGCCGGGCAACCGTTCGATGCTAGTGATCCACCACCCCCTCGGGCGGCCGAAGGTGATGAGCCGCTTCCGCTGCTTCGCGATGAAGGATCAGGCCGAGGGGCCGGATCTGCGCCACCGCTGCGATACGCTGGGCGGCTCCTCCGGCTCGCTGATGTTCGATGCCTCCGTGGCTGGCATCGCCCTGCACAAGGAGGGCGGGCTCGACCCTAAGGACCCATCGAGCTTCAACAAGGCCACGCGTCTCTCGGCGATCCTCGGCCGCAGCCGCATCCTGTCCGAGATTGCCGCCGCCCAGGGCCGCCCGGTCGCCGCCGCGGCACCCGCCGGGGATGCGCCGACGACGGTGGGGGCGGCGCCCTCCCCCACACCCGCCCGCTCGCCCGCCGCCTCGCCCGCTGGCGGACCACTCGACCCGGCCGGCATGAACGCGATCCTGCGTGGGCGCTGAAGAGGCCACACGGTGAGGTTGCGATATGATGGCATTCGTCTAGACTGATGGCATTCCAATCGTTCGAACGGAGTGCAGATGGCGTCGATTACCATCCGCAACGTGCCCGACGAGGTGCATCGCGCCCTGCGCATCCGTGCCGCGCAGCACGGGCGCAGCACCGAAGCCGAAATCCGCGCCATCCTGGAACAGGCGGCCAAGCCGGCCGGCCGGATGAAGCTCGGCTCGCTCCTGTCCTCCATCGCCCGCGACGCCGGCGGCCTGACCGAGGCGGAAGCCGATGCCTTCGATCGGTTTCGCGACAGGGCGCCGGCCGAACCGATGCGGTTCGAGTGATCGTCCTCGACACCAACGTCCTGTCCGAGCTGTGGCGGGCCACGCCCGATCCCGGCGTGCTGACCTGGGTCGATGCGCAGGCGGTCGAGACCCTCTACCTCACCGCCGTCACGGTCGCAGAACTCCGCTTCGGCTTGGCTACGATGCCGGCGGACAAACGGCGCGACATCTTTCGCGATCGGCTGGAGCGCGAAGTGCTTCCGGCCTTCGCGGGCCGCGTGCTGCCGTTCGATCTCGACGCGTCGCGCCACTACGCCGCCTTCATGGCGCGCGCCCGCGCCGCGGGGAAGGCCATCGGCATGGCGGACGGCACCATCGCCGCCACCGCCGCGGTTCGGGGCTTCATCGTCGCGACACGGGATACCGGTCCATTCGAAGCAACCGGGATCGGCGTGATCAATCCCTGGCGAACCGCGGGTTGAAACGGGACGTCAGGGATCGGTCGCGCGGTCGCTGAACAACGTTTTTTCGTGAGCAGGCGGCGAAAGCCCGTCTGCGAGGTCCAGGGATGCGTGGGACGGGGCCGCGGCAAGGCCCATCAAACGGAGACGATCGGCCATGGGGGCACTCGGAAGAGAACGCGAGCGGCGCGCACACAGAGCCGCCGGGATCGCATCGGCCCGGTCGTCGCGCCTGGGCCTCCTGCTGGCGGCGGGCCTCGTCCTCACCCTCGCGCCCGCCCGCGCCAACCCGCTCACCCAAGTGCCGGGCACGCGCCCGCCCGCCGCCGAAGCGGAGGCGCCGCCGGCCCGCGACGAGGCGACGGAGCGGGCCGAGGCCGGGGCCGTGAACCCCTCGGCCAACGCGATCATCCGCTCGCTCGCCCCCTTCGCCGACGGCAATCCAGGCCGGCCCGCCGCACCGGTCGCGGTGTCCCCCGGCGACGGCGGTCCGAGCCTGCGGGTCGATCCCGCCCGCTCGGTCGATCTCACCGTGTTCTTCGCCTACGACAGCGCCCGCCTGACGCCCGAGGCGCAGGTTCAGCTCGAACCGCTGGGCAAGGCGTTGCAGGCCCGCGAACTCGCCGGCCACGGCTTCCTCATCGCCGGGCACACCGATGCCGCGGGCGGGCTCGGCTACAACCGGCGCCTGTCGCTCGCCCGCGCCCGCAGCCTGAAGGCCCATCTCGTCGAGACCTACGGCATCGATCCGCGCCGCCTGCGCATCCACGGCTGGGGGCCTGTCCGCCCCAAGGATCCGTCCCAGCCCTTCGCGCGGATCAACCGGCGGGTCGAGGTGAGCCTGATCGCGCCCGCGCCGAGCGGTGCCCTGCGCTTCGTTCTGCCGGCCTCCGAGCGAACTTGCGCGGCCGAGCCCCTCGGCGATCCCCGCCGGCAGGTGCCGCTCGACCTCGACGATTTCGGCGCAGCGCCGACGCCGCTGCCCTGCACCGACTGAACCTCCCAACGCCCAATCCGGCCTACGAACCGACAGACAGGATGTTTCCGATGCTGCGCGCCCGCACCCGAACAGGGGTTACGACTTTCGCCGCCCTCACCCTCATCGGCGGCGCGCTCCTCGGCCTCGCCGCGCCGGCGCAGGCCCAGACCCGGCCCAACATCGTGGTGATGGGCGAGGATGCCGACGAGGATTCCGTGCCCCGCGGCAACCGCATCTTCCAGCGGGTCATCGCCGAACTCTCGGAGACGATGAACCTGCGCGGCTACAACGTCTATGACGAGACGGCGGTGGCGATGGGGATCACCCAGGCCAACCGGGTCCGCCGCCGCGACGCCGAGTTGATCGAGGTCGCCCGCGCGGTTCAGAACCCGCCGCTCGACGTGGTGGCGGTGTTCCAAGTCTACGCCTCGGCCTCGAAATCGGCCTATTCCGACATCGTTCGGCCGGAGGTGCGCATCCCCGGTCGGCTCCTCAACGTGCGCACCGGGCAGTCGCTCGGCGCCTTCGAGGTGGCGGGGCTGCAGCTTCCCCCCCTGCCCCAGGGCTGCGACCGGGAATGCCTGCTGGAGCGGGTCGGCGCGGAGGCCAAGAGCATCGCCGCCGACGTGGCGGGCGCGCTCACATCCAAGCTCGACGGCGTGATCGCCCCCCGCCGCTCCGCCGATGCCAGCGCGCCCCCGGCCGCGTTGCCGAACGCCTTGTCCGGTGCCGAGCCTCCGCCCCCCGCCGCGGCCGGCGGAGAATCCTGCGGCGGCCTGCCGACGGCCTACGTCGTGCGCCTCACCGGCTTCTCGCCGCAGGAGGTGCAGGCGGCCGAGGAGTACATGGCCGCCTTCCGCTGCTACGAGCATCACCGCCCGGTGCGCTCGGGCGGGGCCACCGCCGAGTACTGGTACGAGACCCGCTCGGATTCCGCGCGGCTCGGCCGCAACTTGCGGCTGATGCTGGAGCATATGAGCGCGCCGGGGCAGGTCCAGTTCTCCGGCAACACCTTCGTCGTCAGCCGCGTCGCCACCCGCTGAGCCCCGGTGTCGGACACAGCCGACGCTGCCGCGCAGGTGGGCTGGGGGCGGGCCGGAGCCTTGGTCGATCGCGTCGCCACCGAGGCGGCGATCCCGGCGCGGACCGTTGCCCACGCTCGCAGCCTCATCTCCCACGCCACCGGGTGCTGGCCGGCGCCCGAGGCCGTCCAGCCCGGCTACTGGCCGACGCTCTGCCTGACCTGGCCGGCCCTCGAAATCGAAATCCACGACGACCGGTTCGAACTCTACCGATTCGGGCCGGGCGCGACGCAGATCCGCGAATGGCGCTGCGGCCCGGATGCCCCCGCAGCCGATACCCTCGACGCTCTTCTGCACGCCGCCTTCGGAGAGACCGCATGACCGATCGCAACCCGCTGCGCCGCTTCCTCACCCGCCTCCGTCCCGGCCGATGGGCTCGGCAGGGCCTGCTCGCCGGGCTGATGTCGGCCGTGACGGCCAGTTCCGCGCCGGTCCTCGCGGCCGAACCGGTCTTTCCGCCCGCCGGCTCGCTCGGCCTCGCGCCGCCGCCCGGCATGACGCCGGCGGCGAGCTTTTCCGGCTTCGAGCACCGCTCCGGCGCCTCGATCGTCCTCGTCGAGATGCCGCCGGAAGCCTGGGACCAGATCAACGGGAAGTTCACGCCCGAGGCCCTGGCGCCGTCCGGCTTCCGGGTGAAGGGCGAGCGCGCGCCGTTGAGCACGGCGGGCGGGGACGGCTTCGTCCTGCGCGGAAAGCAGGACGCCAACGGCCTCACCTACACCAAGTGGGTCGCCGTGGTGCGCGGCGCCGCCGGCACCGGTCTCGTCACCGTCCAGGTGCCCGAGACGGCCGCCAAGCAGGTACCGGCCCCAACGGTCGAGGCGGCTCTGCGCACGATCGCGTTCCGGCCCAAGGCGAGTCTCGCCGATCAGGTCGCGGCCCTGCCCTTCACCGTCGGCGACACCGCCGGCTTCCGCCCGATGGGGGTGTTCGCCGGCAACGGCCTCATCCTGACCGAGGGGCCGAAGGACGTCGATCCCGAACGCGAGCAGCCGGTGGTGATCGTCACGCCCTCGCTCGGGCAGGCGCCGGTGCCGGCGGGGGCAGAAGCCGCTTATGCCCGACGGCTCTTTACGGCGCAGAAGGATCTGACGAACGTCGCGGTCACCGACGAGGCGCGCAGCACCCGGGGCGACGCCGTCGTGGTCCGCCTGCGCGGGACCGGCACCGATACCAAGACCGGACGCACGCTCGGCATGACCCAGACGACGGTGTTCGACAGCGGACGCACCCTGCGGGTGATCGGCTTCGCCGATGCCGGGCGCGCCGACGCCCTGGCCCGCGCCGAGCGCGTCGCCGCCTCGGTCGCCCTGCGCTGAGCCTTCGATCCGAGCCCGTCGCCGTCAGTGCCGGCAGGCGCCGTCCCGCCACGCCCCGCCGGCATCGAGGCAGGCATCCTGCGCCAGCACATCCCACAGGTGCCAGCCGGCCGCCGCCGAGAGAACGGCCAGCGCCGCCACGATCCACCCCATGATCCCCGTTCGCATTGTCCGGACCGAGAGCGCTCCCGTGACCCATCCTCACTCTATGCCCCGACTGGGCCGCCGGTCACCCGGCCTGATCCTGTTGGCGCTTCTCGCCGCCACCGCAACCGTGCGGGCGCAGGATCGGGGACCGCCCGCCAAGAACGAGTGCCGGCGCACGCCCTCGTTCTCGGAGGGGCCAGAGCTCGGCTTCGGGCGGGTCGTTGCGGCGGGCCGCACCGCCTTCGTCAAGGACGGGCTGGCGCAGGACGGCTGCCCCGATGGTACCACCGAATGCCGCGAGCGGGCCTATCTGGTGGCCGGGGATCCCGTGATCCTGGGAGAGCGGCGCGGCGGCTACGTCTGCGCCAGCTATCGCGGCGCCAAGGGCGATCTGGCGCGGACCGGCTGGCTTCCGGCTGAGGCGGTGGCGAGCGAAGCGACGGCCCCCGTCGCCCTCGACGACTGGCTCGGCACCTGGACCCAGGCGGAGGGGCGCATCCAGGTGAAGCGAGGCGACAAGCCCGGCACGCTCTCCGTCGCCGGCGACGCGACCTGGGGCATCGGCGATCCCGAGCGGGTAAAGCGCGGCGGCGTCCATCTCGGCGAGATCTCCGGCACGGTCACGCCCACGGGCGACGGCGCCAGCTTCGCCATGGGCGAGAACGCCACCCTGCCGGTCGCGAAGGGCGGCGCGGACGATTGCAAGGTCTGGCTCCGGCGCCTCGGCCCCTGGCTCGTGGTGGAGGACAACCTCGCCTGCGGTGGCATGAACGTCACCTTTCGCGGCGTCTACCGGCGCGAGCCGTGACGGTGACGCGGGACATGATGGGGTACGCGCGCGGGGCGCTCCGCCACCCCGGCTGCCGGTCACGGCGGGAGGAGGACTTCTCATGATCGGACGCGCGCACGCCGCTGCGCTCGCCGTGCTGTCGGCCCTCGCCGCCTGCACCCCGGCGTCGACGACGATGACCCCAGCGGCGGTCGAGGCCTTTCTCGAAGCGCCCCTGCCGCCCGGCCGCCGCGACCTGAAGACCTACACCGAGGCGGGAATCGACCGCTTGCTGCTGCTGCACCTCGACGCGCCGGTGGCGGAGGCCGACGCCTTCGCCGCGCGCCTCGTGCCAGGAGGCCTCGAAGCCGGAGCCGATCCGGGACTCGGCCCCCTCGGCACGGCCTTCGACGGTTGGATCGCGGCGCCCCCGGAGGGAAGCGTCGGCGGCGAAACCCTGGTCGATGGTCGGCGGGCGGTGAAGGTCATCGTCGCCCCGGCCGCGCCCGGCTGGCGGCGGGTCTGGGTCGCGAGCTTCACCCTGTGAGCCGCAACCGCTGCCACTCGCGCAACGGCAGACGCCGGTCCGAGGACGGCCGGACGGGCAACGAGATCGGGTGCAAGAGCGCATCATGGATGGACATGGACAAATACCGGACCGGCCGCGACGGAGCCGGCGCATGATGCTCGCCGGGACCGTCCTCGTCTGGACCCCGGCCCTGCTGTTCGCGCTCGGCTTCGCGCTGGCCCACCTCACCGGCTGCCGGGTGGATGAGGGAAGCGCCCATCCCTGCCTTGTCGCGGGCATCGATATCGGCCGCCTGCTCTACACCCTCATGATGATGGGATGGTTCGTCATCCTAATGCTGCCCTTCATGCTGCTGACGCTAGTGATCTGGCTCGGCATCGGCCTGCGGGCGCTTGTCGGCGCGTGGTTCCCATGAGGCGGATGCCGCACCCTCGCTTCGAGAGACGATCGACCGTGACGCGTCGCAGGCGGTCGATCTTGGGCCTTGCCCGCCGCCTCCTCGCGCTTCCCGCGTTCCTTCCCCTCTGCCTTCTCGTTTGTCTTGGCGGCGCTCGGGCGCAGGGGATCGGCTTTGCCGCCGAGCGCGCCTTCCCCGTGGCGGGCGCCTGCTACGGCCGAAGCTACGACGCGGATCATCTCGCCCGCCATCCGGGGCAGGTGGTGAGCGCGATCCATCTCTCGGGCTCGTCCCGCGGCCTGATCGGGCTGCGGCCGGAGGCCGGGCGGATCGATCCGGAGCTCGGTCTGACGCTGCGCATCGCCTTCACCGACGGCGGACGGGCCGAGGGCGCGGTCGGCTGCGTCGAGTTCGGCGGACGCTTCCGCCGCTGCGGACGCGGCGCGAGCTGCGCCGGCAGCTTCGCCGTTGATCGCCTGCCCGACGGCAGGCTCAGGATCGTCAACGACGACGCGGATTCGCGCATCTCCCAGCCCGTGGTGGGCGAGCCCGGCTTCAGCCCGGATGCGGTGTGCCGGGGCAAGGGCCGGTTCGTGCCGCCGGATGCGCAGAACCGCATCTTTCTGCTCACCCGCCTGCCCCTCTCCGCCTGCGGGCCCGAGCGGACCGGAGATTGACCATGCGCCTCAGGCCTCGCGACGTATCCCCCACTGCCTTCGTGTTGCCGCGGCTGCTGACGTCCCGGTCCCGAGAGGCAGAACCATGGATCCGAGAGCTGTGCCGCGGCGCCCGTGGCGCAATGGCAGCGGCACGTGCCGCTGGTTTCCCCACGCGAGGGTGGCACCCTTGCCCGGCCACGCGGACGAGCCTGCGCGCCGCCAGGGCAACGATCGTCCATTCCGGCGCAAGAACCGCGTCGAGCAGCGCCGCCTGGGCCGCCATCTCTGCACGGTCTGGGACGAGGAAGACTCTCGTCGCCGGCCTCATCCTGATGGCCGCGCCCGCCCTCGCTCAGAATGCCGGTGCGGGTGTCCGCGGAGAGTTCGAGCAGGTTCGCACGCGCAGCGCCGAGATCGATGTGCGCTCGCTGGGCGAGACGGCACCGGGTGAGCCCGATGCCGGGCAGCCGGACCCGCGCTTGCCCTTCGCCTCCACGCCCGATCTGCGGCAGGCGACCGTGGATCGGCATCTGCGCACCGTGCGCGCGACCAATCCGATTGCGGCGGCCGAGGCCGGCCGGGAACTGGCAAAGTACGATTACGACACCATCTTCCGCAGCTTCCTCGACGGTACCGGCCTCGACCCGGCGGATGCGGGCGACGTGCTCACCGCCTTCGTCGTCCTGCAATGGATGGTCGCCAACGATGCGACCATGGAGCCGAGCCCGCCGGCGCTCCGGGCGATCCGCCGCCGCTTCGTGCTGCCGATGGCGGCCAGGCCGCCGCTGTCGCAGCCCGCGAACCGGGCCGCCTTCGCCGAGCAGATCAAGCTGCGCTCGGTGCTGCACCATGCGGGCTGGAAGGCGGCGCGGCAGCTCGGCGTCATGCCCCGTTTCCTCGCCACCCTCTCGAACGAGTTCATTCCCGCCGCCAAGCTGCAGGCGCTGGCGCTGACCGAGGACGGGCTGGTGCCCAAGGTGCGGAGGGCGGGGCCGGCGGGCACCCGGCTTTCGCGCGACCCGCAAGCGCCATCCCCGCCGAAGGCCTCGACGGACGTTGCCACGCCTGCCGATCCTCGGACGGCAACGCCGCCCTCTCCCGCAGCGATGGCGGACGCTTCGTCTCCATCACGCCACGCCGCGAACTGGGACGCGGTTGAGGGGGTGTATTTCCGCTCCACCACCGGTATCGGCGTCGGCGGCATGGTAACGATCGATTTCGAGCCGCTGATCTTCCTGCAGGACGGCACATTCTACGAAATCGGCGACACCGCGCTCGAAGACGTCGATCTCGCCACCGAGCGGGCAGCAAAGCCGCGGCGCTTCGGCCGCTGGACCCGCAAGGGTCAAGAATTCGTGCTGACGGATTGGCGGGGCAACGCGAACGACTACAAGCTCGGCGACGGCAGCTTCTTTCGGGCCTTCCCGGCCGAAGCGGGCGAGCGCGTAACGCGTTCCTACCGGCGCCTGTCGGGGGGCGGCAACAGCGCCATGGGCGGCGACGTCGCGGTCGCGGTCGAGAGCCGCTATGATTTCAAGGCCGATGGGCGCTACGGGCGCGGCGGCTCGGTCGGCGCGATCAATTCCGGGGCGAGCACCGGCGTCGGCACCGCACTCGGCCGGCGCCGCGCGCCCGAGGGCGGTCAGTACCGCCTCGATCGCCACACCCTCACCCTGACCGGTGCGGACGGGCACAGCCGGCGCCTGTTCTTCGCCTTCAGCGCGCAGAAGGACCCGCCGAGATCGACCGCGACATGATCTTCATCGGCGACAGCGTGTTCTCCTCCGACGACTGAGCAACGCTCCGAAGCGCGGGCACCGCTTGCGCCGCCTCGCCCGATCGGAGAAGGACGGCCGCTCCGATCTTCCCCGCCACCGCGACCGAGGCCCGATCCCGTGAAGAGCGTGAACCTGCTGATCGCCGAGGAACTCGGTGCGCGCGAGGGACAGGTGGCGGCAGCCGTGGACCTGCTCGACGGTGGCTACACCGTCCCGTTCATCGCCCGCTACCGCAAGGAGGCCACCGGCTCGCTCGACGACGCGCAGCTTCGCACCCTTGAGGAGCGGCTGGGCTACCTGCGGGAATTGCGCGACCGGCGCGCCAGCATCACCGAGAGCATCCGCGCCCAGGGCAAGCTGACGCCGGACCTTGCCGCCGCCCTCGCGAGCGCCGACACCAAGGCGCGGCTGGAAGACATCTACCTGCCGTTCCGCCCGAAGCGCCGCAGCAAGGCGCAGACCGCCCGCGAAGCCGGTCTCGCGCCGCTGGCCGAGACCCTGCTCGCCCGGCCGGAGACGGTGCCGGAACGGGCCGCGCAGGGTTTCGTCGATGCGGGCAAGGGCATCGAGACGGCCGAGGCGGCCCTGGAGGGCGCCTGGGCGATCCTGATCGAGCGGTTCGCCGAGGATGCCGACCTGATCGGCCGCCTGCGCGAGGATGTCTGGCGCGGCGGCGAGGCGGTGTCGAAGGTGCGCAATGGCAAGGAGACGGCGGGCCAGAAATTCTCCGATTATTTCGACTGGCGAGAGCGCCTGGAGCGCATGCCATCTCACCGGGTGCTGGCCCTGTTCCGCGGCGAGAAGGAGGAGGTGCTCGACCTCGCCTTGACCGTCGAAGGTGAGGACTCCCCGGCCGGCATGCCTGGGCCGTTCGAACTCGCGATCTGCCGCCGGTTCGGCGTCGCATCCAGGGGCCGGCCGGCGGATGCGTGGCTGCTCGAGACTGTCCGCACCGCATGGCGCACCAAGATCCGCACCGGCATCAAGGCGGATCTGCGCGCCCGCCTGTTTGAGCGGGCCGAGGAGGCGGCGGTGAAAGTGTTCGCCGGCAACCTCAAGGATCTGCTGCTCGCCGCCCCCGCTGGCGGGCGTGCGACCCTCGGGCTCGATCCCGGCTACCGCAACGGCGTGAAGGCGGCGGTGGTGGACCGCACCGGCAAGGTGGTGGCGGTCGAGACCACCTACCCGCACGAACCGCAGCGGCGCTGGAAGGAGGCGGTGGCCTCGCTCTCCCGGCTCTGCTGCCAGCACGGCGTCGAGCTGATTGCCATCGGCAACGGCACCGCCTCGCGCGAGACCGACCGGCTCGCCACCGAGATCCTCTCCGCCAACGCCGATCTGAAGATGGCCAAGGTCACGGTGTCGGAGGCCGGCGCCTCGGTCTACTCCGCCTCGGCCATCGCCACCCGCGAGTTGCCGGACCTCGACGTGTCGCATCGCGGCGCCGTCTCCATCGCCCGGCGCCTGCAGGACCCGCTGGCCGAACTGGTGAAGATCGACCCGAAATCCATCGGCGTCGGCCAGTACCAGCACGACATCACCGAGCAGAAGCTGTCGCGCTCTCTCGAAGCGGTGGTGGAGGATGCGGTGAATGCCGTCGGCGTGGACGTGAACACGGCATCCGGCCCGTTGCTGGCGCAGGTCTCGGGCCTCGGCGCGTCGGTTGCGGAAAAAATCGTCACCCACCGCGACACCAACGGCCCGTTCCGCACCCGCGCCGGGCTGAAGAAGGTGCCGGGTCTGGGCGCCAAGACCTTCGAGCTCGCGGCGGGCTTCCTGCGCATCCCCGACGGCGAGGACCCGCTCGACCGCTCCGGCGTCCACCCGGAAGCCTATCCGGTAGTGCGCCGCATTCTGGAAGCGACGAAGAGCGACATCCGGGTTCTAATCGGCAACAGCGCCGCTTTGCGTCAGCTCTCCCCCGCTGCCTTCGCCGACGAGCGCTTCGGCGTGCCGACCGTGCGCGACATCATCGCCGAGTTGGAAAAGCCGGGCCGCGACCCGCGCCCGGCCTTCAGGACGGCGAGCTTCCAAGAGGGCGTCGAGACCATCGGCGACCTCAGACCCGGCATGCAGTTGGAGGGTGTCGTCACCAACGTCGCGGCCTTCGGTGCCTTCGTCGACATCGGCGTGCACCAGGACGGGCTCGTCCACATCTCGGCCATGGCCCGCAAGCGGATCGCCTCGCCCTCCGAGGTGGTGAAGACTGGTGACGTCGTGCGGGTGCTGGTGCTCGCCGTCGATGTCCCGCGCAAGCGCATCTCGCTCTCGATGCGGCTTGACGATTCGATCGAGGGAGCGTCGGCTCCGCGCGCCGCCCCCCGCTCCGAGGCGCAGCCCCGGCGTCCCGCCCCGGCTGCTCCACCACCACAGGACGGCGCCCTCGCCGAGGCGCTGCGGCGGGCCGGCATGTCGCCGCCTAAGCGCTCCTGATCGACGCGCGAAGGAAATGCACACGCGCGCGCGGACGTCTCCGCGGAGGCGCTCCAGGCCCGTCGTCAACCGATCAGGCGAGCGCGGGGGCGCCCCGTCCGCGCGGGTGAAAGCGGCCGTCCCCAGATTCGCCGCTTTTTCACGCTTCCTGCCGTGCCATCATGCGGAAGCCGCCCGCGACCGAGCGCCGACCCTTGCCGGTCATGCGGAGGACAATCGGCGCGCATATCCCCTGCAGCGGGCCGGCCCGCATCGTCGGCCGGCGGAGCTTATCGAACCGTGATCCGCTTCGAGAACGTCACCAAGGTCTATTCCACCTACGGGCGGCGGCGCACCATCCTCGACCGGGTGAACTTCACCCTGAAGCCCGGCATCAGCTACGGCATCATGGGGATCAACGGGGCCGGCAAATCGACCACGATGAAGCTCATCGCCGGCGTCGAAGAGCCGACCCGAGGCCGCATTTCCCGCGGCCTTCGCGTCTCGTGGCCGCTCGGCTTCGCCGGCGGCTTCAACTACAAGATGACGGGCCGGGATAACGTCATCTTCGTCGCCCGCATTTACGGGGAAGATCCGCGCCGCGTGCTCGAATTCGTGGAGGATTTCTCCGAACTCGGCAGCTATCTGAACATGCCGGTCAGCACCTATTCCTCCGGCATGGGCTCCCGCCTCGCCTTCGGGATGAGCATGGCGATCCCGTTCGACACCTACCTCATCGACGAAACGCTGTCGGTGGGCGACGCGCGCTTTCAGAAGCGCTGCGCCGACGTGTTCAACAAAAGGCGCGAGACCGCCGACGTGATCCTGATCTCCCACAGCATGGAGCAGATCCGCGAGTATTGCAGCCAAGCCCTGATCCTGATCAACGGGCAGGCCGTGGTCTACGACGACGTCGACGAGGCGATCACGGCCTATCGCCGCCTGAACAGTTGAGGAATCGCTCGGCCTCGCCTCGGCCGGTCTCGTTGGCTCGGACACGCTTTCGCCGCGAGGGCAGGCCAGAGACCGATGCGTGCGAACTGCCGCGGCGCCCTGCCGCCGCGCAGCGGATCGCTGGGGCGTGCGAGCACCGACACCATGAGCACCGAGATCACCAATCCGGGCAGCGCCCCGCTGACCACCGCCGATCGCTCGACCGCTGTCGCGGAATCGCTCAAGCGCTTCGCCCGCATCGCGCGGCAGTCGGACCACAAGAAGGGCATTCGCGCCTACCAGACGCATATCCGGCGCGATCCCTGGATCCCCGCCCTCTTCCTGGCCCTGTTCCTGCTGCCGACGCTCGTCACCGCCGGCTACTTCTATCTCATCGCCTCGGACCGCTTCGTCACCGAGGCGCGCTTCGCTCTGCGGCCGGCGCTCGGCAACGTCGACAAGGTGCAGAACGAAGAGACCGGCAACAACAGCTCGATGTCCAAGCAGATGGTCGCTCAGGACACGCTCATCACGACGAGCTACATCGCCAGTCGGCAGATGGTCGAGGCCATGGAGCGGCAGATGCCGCTGCGGGAAATGTTCTCGCGCGACGGCATCGACTACTTCTCGCGCTTCGATGCAGACGAGCCGATCGAGAAGTTCATGCGCTACTGGCATAAGCGCGTGTCGACCAAGGTCGAATCCAATGGTGGCATCATCACCCTGTATGTCGCCGCCTTCGACCCGGAGGAATCCTACCGGCTCGCCCGCGCCCTGATGGACGAGAGCGAGCGCACGGTGAACGAACTCAGCGTGAGGGCCCGCAATGCCGCCCTGGCCGAGAGCACGCGCGAACTCAAGAATGCCGAGGCGCGCCTGCACGCCGTGCAGCGCGCCATGCGTGACCTGCGCAACCGCGCCGGTGTGCTGGATGCGCAGGCGGTCAGCAAAAACAATCTCACGGTCATCGCGGAGCTACGCAAGAAGCGCATCGATCTCTCGATTCAGCTCAACCAGAGCCTGCGCGATCTCGCGCCCGAGCGGCGCCAGATCCAGGACCTGAAGGCGCAGATCCAGGACCTCGACGACAACATCGAGAAGATCGAACGGCAGATGACCAGCACCGATCCGGAGCAGCGGCGCCTGCTGTCGGAGGCGATGACGGAGTTCGAGGGGCTGGAGAACGAGCGCAAGAATGCGCTGCTCTATTACAACAAGGTGCTCGCCGCGAGCGAGCAGGCGCGCATCATCGCCAACCGCCAGATCGAGTTCTTCACGCCGGTGGTGAACCCGGTGGTCCCGGTCTCGGCGATCGAGCCGCGCCGGCACCTCATCACCAGCATCGTCGCGCTGGTGGCGATGGCGGTGTTCGGCCTCAGCGTTTTGATCCGGAAATATCTCTACAGCTGATCGCCCCGCTTCAGAGTGCCTCACAAAACTCCCGCTCACTGACCGTTCTCACTCTGGCGAGGACAGCGCGGCGGGAGTTTTGTGAGAGACACTCAGGCGATCTCGCTCGGCGGACGCCGGGTCGGGTGCGGCGCCGTGGGATCGGCCGGCGTGGCCCGCTCCGGCATCAGGGCCGGCTCGGGCTCCGGTGCGGGCGTTCCGGTCGCGGCGGGCGCCCCCGCGGTGCCGCCGGTCCATCCTTGCGCCCGCCAGCCCTCGGCGCGCTCATCGAGATCGATGGCCCCGCCGCGCTGCATCAGTGCGATGACACGGTCGGCAATCTCGCCATCCGCTCGCACGGTGACCAAAGTCCCGCCACGGCGGATCCCTTCGGCGTAGGTCTCGGCATCGGCCCCGCTCAGGCCCGCGCCGGTCAGGGCACCGATCAGCCCGCCCGCGGCCGCTCCGACACCGGCCCCCGACAGGGTCGCGACGAGCCATCCCGCCGCGATTACCGGACCGGCTCCGGGAATCGCGAGGAGGCCGAGGCTCGCAAGCAGCCCGGTGCCGCCGCCGAGCACGGTGCCGACGGTGGCACCCGCGCCCGCCCCTTCCGCCGCCGAACTCTCGTGCCCGCCGGATACGGCCGTCGGCTCACCAGTCGACGGGGTCGATACCGCGCCCGCCGTCCGATCGGCGGCGTTTAGGGACACGATGCCGATATCCGTCTGCGGCACGCCCGCCGCCTCGATGCGGTCGATGACGCGGGCGGCGTCTTCCTGGCTGTCGAACAGGGCGGTGACGGCGCGTGCGGCCATGATCGTTCCTCTCGTTTGTCTCTAGCGTCGGCCGTTGCAACCGGCGCTTTAGAGTGCCTCACAAAACTCCCGATCACCGTCCGTTCTCGCTCTGTAGACGACTGAGCAGCGGGGGTTTTGTGAGAGACACCTACTCAGCGGCGACTTCGCCGCGATAATCCATGCCGACGCTCAGCGTGCGACCGGCATGCTGGGCCCGCCCGCGCCAGATGCCCTGACCGTCGAGATGCAGGTCGGCGACTTCGGGAAATCCCATCTCGGCAAGTCGGGCCCGCACCTGCGCGGCGGTGAAGCTGTTGGCACCGGGCTCGAGCCGCTGGCCCACCGCTCCGTGCGCCCGCTCCGCCGGGGCGAGCGCCGGAGAAACGGGCTCCGATGCCGCCAGGGCCGAGCCCGGCACCGCGAGGGCGAGGAAGAGAAGCGGAAGGGCGCGCATCATCAGGACGGGTCACCGGGCTCGTCGGCGGGGTCCGGAGCCGAGCGCCGGACCGATTGCCTGACCAAACCCCGTGGCCGATCGAGGTTCCGCGCGCTCCGGCGTTAACGCCTCGCTAACCCTGAACCCGGCAAATCCTGCCGGGTGCGGTCGCGCGGGTGGGCCGCGCGATTCGTCTTCGGGGATTCGGCGCGATGAGCGAAGCGGCCAAGGCCGTTCCAGCGGGAGCAGGCGGGCTCGGCGGCTTCGCGGCGCTGCGTATGCCGGACCGGTCGAGCCTGCAGGCTCTGTCGAAGCGCTCGGACCTGTTCTTCGCCACCGCGGTGATGGGCATCCTCGTGGTGCTGATCTTCCCGCTGCCGGCGTTCCTGCTCGACCTGCTGCTCGCCGTCTCGATCATCCTCTCCGTGCTGATCATGATGACGGGGCTGTTCATCGACAACCCGCTCGAATTCACGGTCTTCCCGACGCTCCTCTTGGTCGCGACGCTGCTGCGGCTGGCGCTCAACCTCGCCTCGACCCGGCTGATCCTCGGCCATGGCCACGAGGGCACGGCGGCGGCCGGCCACGTCATCGAGGCCTTCGGGCACTTCGTGATGGGCGGCAACTTCGTGATCGGGATCATCGTCTTCGCGATCCTGATCATCGTGAACTTCGTCGTCATCACCAAGGGCTCGGGCCGCATCGCCGAAGTGGCGGCCCGCTTCACCCTCGACGCCATGCCCGGCAAGCAGATGGCCATCGACGCCGACCTCTCGGCCGGGCTCATCGACGAGAAGGTGGCCAAGGCCCGGCGCTCGGCGTTGGAGGAGGAATCCTCGTTCTTCGGCGCCATGGACGGCGCCTCGAAATTCGTGCGCGGCGACGCGGTGGCCGCGCTCCTCATCACCTTCATCAACGTGGTCGGCGGCATCATCATCGGCGTCGCCCAACAGGGGCTCGGCTTCGCCGAGGCCGCCAAGACCTACACCCTGCTCACCATCGGCGACGGGTTGGCCTCTCAGGTCCCGGCCCTGATCGTCTCGACGGCCGCCGGCATCCTCGTCTCGAAGGCCGGTGTGAAGGGCTCGGCCGACAAGGCCCTCGGCAAGCAGATGGCGAACTACCCCAAGGCCCTCGGCATGTCGGCCGGCGTCATGTTCCTGATCGCCCTCCTGCCCGGCATGCCGATGTTGCCCTTCCTCGCGCTCGGCGGTGCCTCCGGCTACGCCGCGTGGCGCATCGCCAAGACGCAGCGCGAGAACCCGCCCACGCCGGCCGAGGGCACGCCCGGCGCCGCTGCCGCCGCCGGCGCGGTGCCTGCGGAGGAGACCGTCACCGACCTGCTCAAGCTCGACGACCTCAAGCTGGAGATGGGCTACGCGTTGCTGGCCCTCGTCAACGGCGAGGGCCAGGACCGGCTCACGGACCAGATCAAGGCCCTGCGCCGGCAGCTCGCCTCGGAGCTCGGCATCGTGATGCCCTCGGTGCGCATCCTCGACAACGTGAGCCTCGAAGCCAACACCTACGTGGTGCGAGTGAAGGAAATCGAGGCAGGCACCGGCCAAGTCTTCCCCGGCCAGTTCATGGCGATGGACCCGATGGGCGGGCAGGTGCAGCTTCCCGGCCAGCACCTCTTGGAGCCGACCTTCGGCCTGCCGGCGACCTGGGTCGATGCGGGCCTGCGGGATCAGGCCCAGCTCAAGGGCTACACCGTGGTCGATGCGGCCACCGTGATCTCGACCCACCTGACCGAACTGATCAAGGCTCACGTCTCGGAACTGCTCAACCACGTCGAGGTGCAGAAGCTCCTGCGCGAACTGCCCAAGGAGCACACCGAACTCCTCAAGGAAGTGGTGCCCGCGCAGATCGCCACCACCGGCATCCAGCGGGTGCTGCAATTGCTGTTGGCGGAACGAGTCTCGGTGCGCGACCTCGGCTCCATCGTCGAGGGCATCGCCGAGGTCGCGGGCCACCTGAAGAATCCGCGCGACATCGTCGAGCATGTCCGCGCCCGCCTCGGCCGGCAGATCTGCGCACAGTACCAGGGACCGGACGGAACGCTGCCGATCATCACCCTGTCGCCGGCCTGGGAGCAGGCCTTCCTCGAATCGATCGTCGGCGAGCGCGAGGAACGCTACCTCGCGATGCAACCCTCGAAGCTCACCGAATTCGTCAACACGGTGCGCGACCGCTTCGAGCAGGCGGCGCGGATGGGCGAGATGCCGGTACTCGTCACCTCGGTCCAGGCCCGACCGTTCGTTCGCTCGATCATTGAGCGATTCCGCCGCGAGACCCCGGTGATGAGCCAGGCGGAGATTCATTCCCGCGCCCGCTTGCGGACGGTCGGCTCCGTGTGACGGCGTGAGGTCGGACTGAACGCCGGCTCCAAATCGGGAGATGACGAAAGCCGTCTCGAGGTGGTGCCGCATGCAAAAGAGCCGAGCCCACCCTTCAGCAAAGGGCGGGCTCGGCTCTTTTGCGTTGATTTGTTCTCGGAGAGCGGGATCGAGCATCCTGCCTTCGAACGCAGCGAAGGTTCGCCTTCGCTCAACGGCAGGTCAAGCGTGCCCCTCGATAGCACGCAGAACGGCAACCATCTCGTCGGCCTGCGAACGCGTGAGCCCGCGGCTGATGATCGTGCCGTTGCGGCAGATCGAGCAGGTGCCGTCCTCGGCAACCCGTATCTTGATCGAGGCCATGATATCCATCCGGGGGCAAGACGCCCCCAATCCGGCGAAGCTTAACCGTTCCTGAAAGGGCGGCAAGCCCGCGTGTCCCGCTCATCCACTGAGGCGGCGTGACGTAGGGATTCGCCCTTCGTACGTCACTGCGACAAAGTGCGCATGGAAGTCGGACCTATGAAACGCGAACGGCGACCGCCCCGAAAGGCGATCGCCGTCCACATCTGTCGAGAAGGGTCGATCAGACCGCCTTCTTCTCCAGCCGCTCCTCGATGACGTGGTTGTCGAGGCCCGGCGCCACCAGCGGCGGCTCCGGTGGCGTCTTGGCATCCTTGCCGAGCGCGTTCGAGAGGCGCGAGCGCTCGAACAAAAGCACCACGACGATCGCCACGGCAAAGGGGATGAGCAGGTAGAAAAGGCGGAAGATCAGCACCGCGGCCAGCACCGGGGCCTTCTCGGCATCGGTCTGGAGCTGCATGGCGGTGAAGAACACGAGTTCGAACACACCGAGGCCGCCCGGCGCATGCGAGGCCAGAGCGACCGAGAACGAGGCGAGGAAGATGCCGAGCACCGCGATGAAGCCGGGATTCAGGGCATCCGGCAGGGCGAAGTAGATGATGCCGGCGGCACCGAGCAGCTCGAGCGGCGCCGCGATGAGCTGGCGCACCATGATGCCGGGGCGGGGATACTCGACCTTGAAGTTGCGGATCGTCAGCGGTCGGAAGCGCAGCACCGAACCGATGACGTAGAGCGCGACGAAGGCGAGCAGACCGAAGCCGACGAGCCGGGAGGTCGCGGGGTTGGTGAGCGCGGCGGGCAGAAGGTTGTCGAGCCGGGACAGCAGGCCCGGATCGTAGACCAGCACGAAGCCACCGAGCAGGATCGTGCCGAGACCGAAGGTGAAGGAGCAGAGCGCCACCAGCACGGCGACCTGCGCCGCCGAAAGCCCCTTCGAGGTGTAGGCCCGGTAACGAACCAGGGCGCCGGAGAAGACCGAGGCGCCGATATTGTGGGACAGCGCGTAGGTCGTGAACGAGCACACCGAAACGAACAGCCACGAGATGTGGCGTACGCCCAGATGCAGCAGCGCGATCCGGTCGTACCAAGCGAGCGCGGCGTAGGCGACGAGCGTGGAGATGGCCGCAAGCAGGAAGTGGTGGAGCGGGATGGCGGCGAAGGCTGCCTCGATGCTCGCCCAGGATAGGGTCTTCAACTCACCCCAGAGCAGGTAGCAGGATACCGCCACCGCGGCGAGGCCGACCAGGCCCCAGACGATTTCACTGACTTTTTTCATGGATGCCGGCCGCCTCTCTCGGGAGCGGTCTCTCCTGCGCTACGACCGCGCGCGCCGCAAGCGGAACCGGAGCCACCGTCTCGATGGGACCGGGTCTTGCCGGCCGATCATGACGGTTTCATGCCGAAGAAAGCGGGCGGATGCGGATTCCGTGCGGCCGGCAGGGGCGAGGCGCACGCTGCTCATTTTCGCATCGTCTTCTTCCGAAAGCCGATGAGCAGCCTTCGAGACGATGCGCTAGCGCGGCCGCGTGACCTGATCGATGTAGGCGGCATCGGATCGGCTCGGCTCGGGAACACTCACACGGTCCCGGTTGCTGCCGGGCCGGCCTTTGATCGAGCCGGGAATGGGGCCCGCGGCATCGATGAGACTTTCGTCGGTAATCAGGCCCGGCCGCAGTGCGCCGCTCCGCGGCCCCGGTGCCAAGCGCTGTCCCTCGTAGAGATTGATGCAGTCGCGAAGGGCGATCGGATCCCGGATGAAGGTGCAGTCATTCACGTTCGGAACGGGTGCCGCGCCGTTGGGAGTGATGAGGTTCTGCGCAACCACGACACGCGAACCAGGCGATGCGCCGAACACATCGACCCGATAGCCCATTCCGTCCGGCGTGATCACGTTCCGGGTCGCTGCCGTTGGTGACGCGTCACCCGCAGCGGACACGATCGCCTGAGAGCCGCTGCCATCCAGAGCGATCACGTTCTGCGCCGACGCAGCCGTGGGCGCGAGGCCGGCGACGAGTGCCACGAGCAAGATCTTGGTTCCGGACTGCAGCATCTCGCACCTATGAAGAAGCGGAGCGCGCGAGATCGCGGCCCAATGCCAGCTACATAGGTTAGAACTTTACTTCCGCTTCCCGGTTCCCCATGCCTCGACACCGTCAGGAGTCGGCCGGCATGCCGACTCACTCCCAGGGGCGTCCGCGGGGTTGCGAACAGGTGCCGCGGCGGCGGCGTCATGGGCCACCGACGCTGTCACCGAACCGGCCGGCGACGGTCAGGCCCGCGCCCGCAGTCCGATCGCGTCCATCTCCGCTTGCTCGCGGGCGGCCTCGGCCGCGCGCTCGGCGGAGCGCTCACGATCCTCCAGAATCTCGACCTTCTTCAATTCCTCGAACGCCTCGCCGAGCTCGGCCTTGGCCTCGGCGAGCTGACCCTCCAGGGCGGCGGCCGACTGGCGCATGTTGTCCCGGCGGCCTGTCGCGGCGCGGGCATAGGTCGGGTAGGCGAAATGGGCCGGGTCGGAGATGCCGGCGCGGGCCTCCTCCTGGGCGACCTCGCGGTCGAGCTCGGCCGCCATGCGGTTGAAGTCGGCCATCATCATCTCGATCTGGGCGACCCGGCGGCGCTTCTCGTCCACCTGGAACCGACGCAGCCGGATCAGCGTGTCACGCGATTTCATGTCGGGCCATCCACTCCACGCTACGCTGGAAAGCGGCCCGATCGGTGACGTGGTCCTTCCGGACCACGACCCGACGCGCTTTCGAAGCCGCCTCACCCGCCGCCGACGATGGCGGCCAACCGAGCGTAACCCTCGCCGATGGAGGTTGCTTCTTCCTTACCCTGCCCCAGAAAAGCCGTCAGATCCGGCATGAGGGCCACCGCCTCGTCCACCTCCGGCGACGACCCGGCCCGGTAGGCGCCGAGCCGGATCAGCTCCTCCATGTCGGCATAGGTCGCGAGCACCTTTCGCGCCCGGCGGACGGTGGGAAGATGCGCGGGGTCGCAGGCCCGCGGCATGGTACGCGAGACCGAGCGCAGCACGTTGATCGCCGGATAGCGCCCCTGCTCGGCAACGCGTCGCTCCATGACGATATGGCCGTCGAGGATGCCGCGCACCGCGTCCGCCACCGGCTCGTTATGGTCGTCGCCCTCGACGAGCACGGTGAACAGGCCGGAGATCGCCCCCTCCCCCACCCCTGGCCCCGCCCGTTCGAGCAGGCGCGGCAATTCGGAAAAGACGGTCGGCGTGTAGCCCTTGGCGGTGGGCGGCTCGCCGCCGGCCAAGCCGATATCGCGCTGGGCCATGGCGAAGCGCGTGATCGAGTCGATCATGCACAGGACCTGCGCGCCCTGATCGCGGAAATATTCGGCGATGGCGAGCGTCACGTAAGCCGCGTTGCGGCGCATCAGCACCGGCTCGTCAGAGGTCGCCACCACCACGACGGAGCGCGCGAGCCCCGCCGCGCCGAGATCGTCCTGCAGGAATTCCTGCACCTCGCGTCCGCGCTCGCCGACGAGGCCGATCACCGCCACGTCGGCGGCGGTGTAGCGCGCGAGCATCGACAACAGCACCGACTTGCCGACGCCGGAACCGGCGAAGATGCCCATGCGCTGCCCGCGGCACATGGTGAGAAAGGTGTTGATGCAGCGCACGCCGAGATCGAGCGGCGGCCCGACCCGCCTCCGGCCGTGCGCGGGGGGAGGATCGGCTCGCAGGGAATAGATCGCGGGCCCCTGCGCCAGCGGCCCGAGACCGTCGATGGGCCGCCCGAGGGCATCGACCGTGCGTCCGAGCCACGCGTTCGAAGGACGGATCGCGCCCGCCGCCTCGTCGCGCACCAGGGCCGGACAGCCGCGGCGCACCCCTTCCAGGGAGCCGAAGGGCATGGCGAGCGCGCGGTCTCCGGCAAAGCCGATCACCTCGCACGGCACGGTCGCCGCCGAGGCTCCGCCACTCTCCACCACCACGTCGATGCGGCCGCCGAGCCGCATGGCGGAGACCGGCCCGGCCACCTCGACCAGGAGGCCGCGGATCGCCGTCACTCGGCCGAAGGTTTCCAGAGTCTCGACGGTCGAGAGCGCGGCGAGCGCCGCCGCCAGCCCCCCGGAGCCGCGCTCCTGCGTCATTTGCCCTGACCTCGTTAACCGCTGTCCGCCACCGATCCGGCCGATGTCTTAACACCGCCGGGTCGCTCGCCAAGGTTCTCCGCCACTGTTCCAGAGGCCGGATCGCCGATCACGGAAAATGGAAAGGCGACGAAACGCCTCCGTCTCCTTTCGGCAACAGGATCGTCAACCCTTGGGAAAAGAAGGGGTTAGCCGGGAGCGCTCATGCGCCGCCTCGAGAAAGCCGGTGGGGAGGGAGAACAGATCGCCAACCCCGACGAGAATCGGTCTCGGACTCGAAAGAGACAGTGCTTGCAAGCGGGATTCGGCTTTTGTTAACGGTTAAGGAATAGCGTTTCGAAAGTGGGAATGAGGGAGCGTCCGCCGGGGCCGTCGGCGGACGACCGGCGGCAGCTTGTCTCAAGCGCCCCGAAACGGCCTGTCCGGTGGGGATCACGATGCGCGTACTTCTGATCGAGGACGACAGCGCGACGGCGCAGAGCATCGAGTTGATGCTGAAGTCCGAGAACTTCAACACCTACACGACCGACCTCGGCGAAGAGGGCGTCGATCTCGGAAAACTCTACGATTACGACATCATCCTTCTGGATCTGAACCTGCCTGACATGTCGGGCTACGAGGTGCTGCGCTCCTTGCGCGTCGCCAAGGTGAAGACCCCGATCCTGATCCTGTCGGGCATGGCCGGCATCGAGGACAAGGTGAAGGGCCTCGGCTTCGGCGCCGACGACTACCTCACCAAGCCGTTCCACAAGGACGAGCTGGTGGCCCGCATCCATGCCATCGTGCGCCGCTCGAAGGGTCATGCCCAGTCGGTCATCACCACCGGCGACCTGATCGTGAACCTCGACCAGAAGACCGTCGAGGTCTCCGGCTCGCGGGTGCACCTCACCGGCAAGGAGTACCAGATGCTGGAACTCCTCTCGCTCCGGAAGGGCACGACGCTCACCAAGGAGATGTTCCTGAACCATCTCTACGGCGGCATGGACGAGCCGGAACTGAAGATCATCGACGTGTTCATCTGCAAGCTGCGCAAGAAGCTCGCCAATGCCTCCGAGGGCAAGAACTACATCGAGACCGTTTGGGGCCGCGGCTACGTGCTGCGCGAGCCGATGGAAGGCGAGGACCGCATGGCGGTCTGATCCGCCCGACCTCGAACGCGTGCGAACCCCGCTCCGGCGGGGTTCTTTCGTTTCAAGGTCCGACGATCCGCGGAGCGAGCGTTTCGACGAGGATCCGTGCGTTGCGGGAGGCCGTAGCGGCGTCGCCGGCCAGGGAGCGGATCGTCAGGAGATCGCCGTCGCGCAGGACGATCGCGGTCGCGCCCGCCATCGCTCCCGTGCGGTAGAGGCTGATCCATCCGACCGCCGGAGCCACCGACAGGCCGGTAAGCCGGCATTCCGGATTGCGCTGCCGGCAGAGCGCCTCCAGGCGGGCGACCGGCGTCTGCCCCGAGCGGACGCGCTCCTCCGTGCCGTCAGTCTGCCGCCCGAGCAGCACGTCGATCATCGGAGCCCCCTCGCATTCGCTGCAAAGGAGTGTCAGCCGAGCCGCCTCGGCGCGCGTTGCGTAACGGCCTCCCAGCACCGCCTTCGCTTCGGCGGCAACCGAGGTGAGGTCGCGGACGGCAAAACCCTCGGCCATGACCGGGAACGGAAGCAGGCCGATCAGGACGGCCAAGCCGAATCGCTGCTTCCTGCAGCGTCCGTCACGTCCCGCCGGCATCGACACCGTCGAATCAGGCCTCGCCCGGCTCCTCGCGGAAATACGGCTCGACCGGACCCTTGAGCTTCACCGTCATCGGGTTTCCGGCCCGGTCGAGGGCCTTGCCGGCCGACAGCCGCACCCAGCCCTCGCTGACGCAGTATTCCTCGACATTGGTCTTCTCGACGCCCTTGAAGCGAATGCCGACGCCGCGGGCGAGGACCGCCTCGTCGTAATAGGGGCTGTTCGGGTTCACCGAGAGGCGGTCGGGGAGCGTATCGGACATGAGTCGTGGCTTCCTGGAAATCGAGCCGGCCGGTTACGGCAATCAGGGCGGTCCCGCAACGGCGCGCTCGGACCTGACCGCCGCGATCAGTTCCTCCACCCGGCCGCTCTGCAGGAGCGGAATCCAGCGCATCACCGTCGCATGCGGAAAATCCCACCACGCGGTCTCGACCAGCGCGGCGCTCGTCGCCTCGTCGAAGCGGCGCCGCACGATCCGAGCCGGGTTGCCGGCGACGACGGCGTAGGGCGGAACATCGCGCGTGACGACGGCGTGGGCGGCCACCACGGCGCCGTGGCCGACGGTGATCCCCGACAAGATCATGCAGCCCGAGCCGAGCCAGACGTCGTGCCCGATGGTCACGTCGCCGCGCGAGGCGTGGTAATCCTCAGGCGCCTCGGCCCCCGGCCACAGCCCGGACATCGCCGCGAACGGATAGGTCGAGACCCAATCCAGACGGTGATCGCCGCCGAGCAGGATCTCGACCCGATCCGCGATGGAACAATACCGGCCGATCGTCAGCCGCCGCCCGGATTCGGGGAAGCGCACCTTGGGCCTGCCGTAAGAGTATGCGCCGATTGTGAAATTCCAGCGCCGGGCCAGCTTTTCGAGGTGGAGCCGGGTCTCGTTGTGCGGGTTGCGCCCCCGCTTCAGCCGTTGCAACAGATGCCTCAACAGCGCCCCCTGGAAGACGAGGGTGCGGGCGCGCAAGAACGAGCGGAAGAGGACGGCATCGCCATGGCCGACAATATGTCCGAGGATCTGAAGTCCGGGGCGCTCGTCTACCATCGACTGCCGAAACCCGGAAAGCTCGAGATCCAGGCGACCAAACCGCTCGGCAACCAGCGCGACCTCGCGCTGGCCTACTCCCCCGGCGTCGCCGCCGCCTGCATGGCGATCCACGACGACCCGCAGGAAGCCGCCACCCTCACCATCCGCCAGAACCTCGTCGCGGTGCTCTCGAACGGGACCGCGGTGCTCGGCCTCGGCGATATCGGCCCGCTCGCCTCGAAGCCGGTGATGGAGGGCAAGGCGGTCCTGTTCAAGAAGTTCGCCGGGATCGACGTCTTCGACATTGAGGTCGATCAGAAGGACGTCGACAAACTCGTCGACGTCGTCTGCTCCCTGGAGCCGACCTTCGGCGGCATCAACCTCGAAGACATCAAGGCGCCCGAGTGCTTCGAGGTCGAGGAGCGTTGCCGGGAGCGGATGAACATTCCGGTCTTCCACGACGACCAGCACGGCACGGCGATCATCGTCGCGGCGGCTGTCCTCAACGCGCTGGAACTCGCCGGCAAGCAGCTTTCCGACGCCAAGATCGTCACCTCCGGCGCGGGCGCGGCGGCGCTGGCCTGCCTCAACCTCCTGGTCTCCCTCGGCGCGGCCCGCGAGAACATCACCGTCACCGACATCAAGGGCGTGGTCTACAAGGGCCGCGCCGAACTGATGGACCGCTGGAAGGACGTCTACGCCCAAGACACCGAGGCGCGGACGCTGGCCGAGGTGATTCCCGGCGCCGACGTGTTCATCGGCCTCTCGGCGGGCGGCGTGCTGAAGCCCGAATATCTCGAGAAAATGGCCGAGAAGCCGCTCATCATGGCGCTCGCCAACCCCTACCCGGAGATCATGCCGGATCTCGCCGAGCAGGCGCGACCGGACGCGATGATCTGCACCGGGCGCTCGGACTTCCCCAATCAGGTCAACAACGTCCTCTGCTTCCCCTACATCTTCCGCGGTGCGCTGGACGTCGGCGCCCACAAGATCAACGAGGAGATGAAGAAGGCTGCGGTGAAGGCGATCGCGGCGCTGGCCCGCGAGGCGCCCTCCGATGTGGTGGCGCGTGCCTATGGCGGCGAGGCCCGCCCGTTCGGGCCGCGCTCGCTGATCCCGAGCCCGTTCGATCCGCGCCTGATCCTGCGCATCGCGCCTGCCGTTGCCAAGGCGGCGATGGATTCCGGCGTCGCCGGGCGTCCGGTCGAGGACATCCAAGCCTACACCGAATCGCTCGACCGCTTCGTGCACCGCTCCGGCTTCATCATGAAGCCGCTCTTCTCGAAGGCGAAGGCCGCCCCGAAACGCGTCATCTACGCCGAGGGCGAGGACGAGCGAGTGCTGCGGGCGGCCCAAGCCGTCGTCGAGGACCAGGTGGCACGACCGATCCTGGTTGGGCGCCCGCGGGTGATCGAGACCCGCATCAAGCGTTTCGGCCTCGACCTCAGGCACGGCGAGCATTTCGACCTGATCGATCCCGAGGACGATCCGCGCTACCGCGATTACGTCGCCACCTATCTCGAAGTGGCCGGGCGGCGCGGCATCACGCCCGATCTCGCCCGGACGCTGGTGCGCACCAACAACACGGTGATCGCGGCCCTGGCGGTCCGCCGTGGCGAGGCGGATGCGCTGATCTGCGGCCTGGAAGGCCGGTTCGAGACGCGCCTGCGGGTAATCCGCGACGTGATCGGGCTCTCGCCCGATTCCATCGACTTCGCCGCGATGAGCCTCATCGTCACGAAGAAGGGCGCCTACTTCTTGGCCGACACCCATGTCCGGCAGAACCCGAGCGCGGAGGAGATCGCCGACGTGGCCATCGCCTGCGCGAACCATGTCGGCCGCTTCGGCCTGACCCCGAAGATCGCGCTGCTGAGCCACTCCGATTTCGGTCAGTCGGATTCGGAATCGTCGATGAAGATGCGTCGCGCGCTCGGACTGATCCGGAGCCGCGCGCCCGAGCTTCAGGCCGATGGCGAGATGCAGGCGGATTCGGCGCTGTCCGAGCTCATCCGCGACCGCGTGCTGCCGAGTTCGAATTGGAAGGGTGCAGCCAACATCCTCGTTTTCCCGAACCTGGATGCCGCCAACATCGCCTTCCAGTTCGCCAAGGTGCTCGCCGACGCGCTTCCGGTCGGTCCCCTGCTGATCGGCCCGGCCAAGCCCGCGCACATCCTCACGCCTTCGGTCACGGCCCGCGGCATCGTCAACGTCACCGCGGCGGCGGTCGTGGAGGCGCAGGCCGGAGAATCGGACGCGGCTGCAGCCGAAGCCGAGCCCGGCACCGGACCGCTCTCGGAATAGCCTGATCCGCTCTCCGTTTGATCCGAGCGGGAGCGTACCGCTCAGCCCGCGCGAGGCTTGCGCGACGGCCAAATCCGTCCTCCCGAGGGGGATCAACCGGATTTGGTCTGAGGCTGAGACCACAACGCGAAACCCTTCGGCCGTCGCGCTGCCGGATTGCTTCGCTGATGCTCGCAATGACGGTTTGGGTCTTCCTCGCCGTCATTGCGAGGCGGAGCCGCAGCAATCCAGGCCGCGACATCACGGAATCGCTTTGCACGGAGGCTAAGAGTGCCTCACAAAACTCCCGGTCACCGACCGTTTTCGCTCCGGCGACGACAGC
>JAESFL010000348.1_pt1 | contig 36882 bp, 35 predicted proteins | sample 9269401 | NCBI WGS metagenome assembly JAESFL01 (sample SAMN14506025, study PRJNA617098) | algae metagenome | isolation source: Gloeocapsa sp. UFS-A4-WI-NPMV-4B04 and co-occurring heterotrophs from desert... | place: USA: Utah | collected 2006-10-01 | reverse complement strand
TTTTTCCGGCGCCGTTCTCCCCCACGAGCGCGAGGACCTCGCCCGCAGCGAGCGTCAGGTCCAGGTGGCGAACCGCCCACCTGTCGGATCCCGGATAGCGAAAGCCAACGTTCTCGAATTTGATTCCCCGTCGCAGGAGGTGGGGAATGGGTGGCGCTCCCGGTCGGGAGGCGATGCTCGGACGCACGTCGAAGAACGAGAACAAGTCCTCCAGGTACATGGCCTGCCCGGCGACCTGCGAGACGCCCAGGAGCAATCCCTCGAGCACCGTTCGAAGGCGGAGGAAGGAGCCCGCTAGAAAAGTCAGATCACCGATGCTGAACGTGCCTCGGACCGTCTGCCAGACCAGAAGGGCATAGGCCAGATAGTAGGCCGCCGCGGCCAGTGCCGCGAACAGGCCGCCCCAGGCCGCACGGCACAATGCGAGCTGTCGGTTGTCGGCGTACATCCGCCCCGTGACATTGCGGAAGCGCTCGACCAGAAAACTGTTGAGTCCGAAGAGCTTTATTTCCTTGGCGGTCTCGGCGCTCGATCCGAGATAGCGCACGTAGTCGATCTGGCGGCGCTCAGGCGTGCGGAAGTAGTTCAGCCGGTACCCCTGTGCGTTGAAGTGGATCTCGCCGAGAAAGGCGGGCAGGAGCGCAAGTCCAATGAGGCCGATGAGCCACGGCGCGTAGACGACGAGACCAGCCGCGAGGGTTAGGGCCGTGAGGGCCTCTTGAGCCTGTCCGAAGACCTGGGTCAGCAACGTCGTCCGACCGGTAACCTGGCGCCGCGCGCGCTCCAGGCGGTCCTGCTGCTCGCTGCTCTCGAACTGCTCGAGGTCGAGGCGCGCGGCTTGCTCCATCAGCCGGACGCTGGCGAAGTTGCTGTAGAGTTCGGCGAGCAGGCTGTCGACGAGCGAACTCGCGCGTCCGAGGAGGTCGGCCGCGATCGCGAGGGTGCATTCGAGCGCGACGAGACCGCCGAGCGCCAAGAGACGTCCGCTGGCGGCCCACGATGCGATATCCTCGCCTGGCGAGGGCAGGCGACCTTGCGCTACGACTTCGTCGATGATGAGCTTGCCGACGTAGAGCATCAGAACCGGCAGGGCAGCACGGCCAAGCCGCAGCCCCAAGCTGGCCACGGTAAAGGCGGGGCTCGCCTGCCACACGAGGCGGAAGAGGGCCGGCAGGTGACGCAGAGCGCCAGCCCGCTCCCGGAACGTTGTCCTGGAGAGAGGAGACATCAGAGGCTGAACATGGGAAAGGCCCGACCAAAGGTCGAGCCGTGGAGCATGTCTCACAGGCCTTGACGGTTGTGGCACGGCATTTGGCTCCCCATGTCGCGGCTCTGATGCTCGACACCCAACTTGGTCCTGCGGTGGCTGGATGGGCTCGTCCGGATGACCCGGAAGGGGGCCGCCGCGTCGCCGTCGAGGTCGAGTTCCTAGGCTTGAGTGCGCGCGCGGCGGCCCAAGCCTTAGCCGGGTCCTTCCGAGGAACAATCGAAGCTGACGATCCTCATGCGTTCAGGATCGTGGGTAGCCGCCTCGGCGACCTGCGGGTCGAGACAGACCTGAGATACGTCCACCCCCAGCGTCACCCAGACCTCCGCCTAAAACTTTGGCCAAGAGCGGCAGCCTGGCTTGGCACGCTCGTGGCGCCCTTCGTGCCGCGCGAGCTTGTCACGTCCCCCATGCCCCTGGTCCGCCTCGACGCGGTCGATGAGGCGATCGCCACACTCCGATCCGCCGGAGCCTCCGGTCGCGGGGCCGTGTTCCTCGACGCGCTCAGCCTTCACTTCAACATCGATCCACCCGCACTCGACGCCGCCACGATTGCGGCCTTTCTCAAGGCGTTCCTGTCCGTCGAGGGCTGCCTCCGGGAGGACATCGCACGCGGCAGCGGGCGCCTCGCCCGCGTCCTTGCCCCCGATTACCCGGCGACCTACCGGCAGCGCGTGCTGGCGCCGGATTATTGGCCGGATCTGAGGACGCTCACGGCAGATTACCTGGCAGCGAATCCCACGCGGAAGCGGGCGCTCGATCTGCTGCCACTCCTGGCCTACCTCGCCGAGGAACAGGTCCGGGCCGCGCTCCCGCGGGAGAAGATCGGGCGTCGACCCGTCTTCCATTACCGCCTCCCGCAGGCCCATGTGGGCGATCCCAGCTGGAGCCTTCTCCCGGATTGGAACCGCTGGCTCATGGTGGAGAGCGTCGCCCGGGAGCAGCAGCGGCTGCAGGGCTGAGGGCTGTCATCGACCGCTCCGAGGTCCCGTCCGGTCTCTAGCTGCCTGTCAGAGCAGAGTTCCGAGTGGGGTCCTGGCACACTCCGGCCGGATCTGAACGAGCGGGGCGGGTCAAATCGCGCGCCGCATCCGGCCCGAGCCGATGGCAGCTGTCTACGATTACTGGCTCGGAGGCCGCCGTTGCGCTTACAGCCAGATAAGCCCTTCCGCTTTGCGCCTATGTCTGCCGTTCAGAGCGCATAACGTCGTTTCCGAAAGCTGACGTTCGTTCAGGTCATGACTTTCAGATTCATGATCATGGAAGGGCGCGACCAAACCAGCGGTCCTGACCATGGGGATCAACTACTCTCCGGCCAGAAAAGGGGGTTGGCCGGTTCGTCTCGCATGGCCCGCCGCGTTGCAGCGGCGGATCAGGAGGAAACGACTGGGTGCAGCGAGTTGCCGACCAACCGCAGCAGCGCCGAACCGTCGTCGTAGTCGTTCGACAGTATTCCACCAGGAGGCAGGTTCAGACCTGGCACCTGCTGCAGCGCTGCGTGAGGAAAAGCTCAGAGGGCATTGATCTTGTCGAGCATGCCGGCCGGCCATGCCTTCGACAGTGGCGACTGCAAGTATTGACGCTGTGCATAAGCCCTGAATGCCTCCACATCCGGTGTGTAGACGTCCTGCCCCGCAGACCTGAAGAAGTCGATGAGCTCGCTCTCCTGCTTGATGTACTCTGCCGTGCTCCAAGCGAAGGCTTTCTCCGCGGCAGACCGCAGGAGCTGCTGCTGCTCTGGCTTGAGGTTGTCGAAGACCTGCGCCCGGATGATGAGGAGACCAAAGCCGATGTTGTGCCCCGTGAGAACGGTCTGGTTGGTGACCTCGTGGAATTTCATCAGCCTGTTGTTGGGAAGAGGATTGTCCTGCCCGTCGATCAATCCAGTCTGAAGGCCCGTATAGGTTTCCGCGTAGGCGACCGGCACCGGGTTTGCGCCGATGGCCCGCCCTAGGAATTGCCAGCTTTCTCCGCCGGGCATGCGCAGCTTGACGCCCGCCAGATCCTCTGGGGTCCTGATCTTTTTGTTGCCCTTCAGATTGACGTGGCGCGCGCCGTAATAGGCAGGAGCGAGGATGACGACGCCAAGCTGCTCGCGTGCCATTTTTCGGAAAGCCTCGCCGACGTCGCTCTTGAAGATGCGGTCGAGGTGCGCGGCGTCGCGGACCACATAGGCGGCGCCCAAGATGTCGAAGGCAGGCACCTGATTGGCAAAGTCCGAGGGCGGCAGGAGCGCCATCTCGAGGTTGCCGCGCTGGACCGCAACCAGCTCCGTCCCCTGCTTAAACAGGGTGCCGTTGAAGTAAGGTTGGAACGTGAACGCGTCGCCAATCTCCTTGGCAAAAATCTGGACGAGGGCGAGAGACCGCGGCGCGTCAGCCGTCGTCACATCGGAGAAGCGGAGATTGATCCTGTCAGATTGAGCCTGAGCTCCTGTGACCGATAGGGCCGCGGCGGCTGCCAAGAGGGTCCGTCGGGTCAAATGATAGCGCATGCTGCTTCCTCCTATGTGTCGCCTTCGAGCGGTTTCCTAAGAACCAAAGCGATGCTCGGGCATTCCCTGGCCGATGCCATGGATCGCGAAGAGACCACCGGCCAAGGGCTCCGCGGAACGCTGCTGCGACGTCAGGAACTTCGTCGCTGACGTGATGTAGAGCGTCCGGAGGTCGGCACCGCCAAAGCAGACGCAGGTCGGATTCGTCACAGGTACTGGCACGACCAGATCGATCATGCCGTCGGGACGGTATCGGACGACACGGCTGCCGGCGAAGAACGCCGTCCACACCGCGCCGTCGACATCGGTACAGGCTCCGTCGGGCCTGTCGCCGGACGAGCTGTAATCCGCGAAGACCTGCCGGTTGGTGATGGTGCCGTCGTCGAGATCGAGGTCGAACCGCCAGGTGCAATAGCGGCGCGTATCCGTGAAGTAGAGCGCCTTGCCATCTGGCGAGAAGGTGATGCCGTTGGAGACGGTGACGCCATCGAAGATCCGCTTTACGGTACCGTCGGGGTCGACACGATAGAGCGAACCGTTCGGCCGATGAAGCTGTTTGTCCATGGTGCCAACCCACAGCCGGCCCCGCGCATCCGCACGGCCGTCATTGAGGCGGTTGTCGAGCCTGCTCTCAACGTCGGCAAGGTGCTGCAGCCCTCCTGTCGCATGGTCACGCCGATGAAGCTGCAGATCGCAGCCGAGCAGATGCGATCCCTCGACGGTCAGCGCCTGGCTGCCCAGAAACGTGGCGTCATAGAGGTGCACGTCATGCCGGCCGGTGGCGGGATCAAATGATTGGAGCCGCGGCCGCTCGATATCGAGCCACCACAGCTTTCCTTCACGCTCGCACCAGAGCGGGGTCTCGCCGAGCTGGTCCTCTCCTCGGATCACGCACTCGATCTTCCGGACATCGGCTGCTGCGATCATGAATCCTCTCGACGGTACACCGACCTGCTCCTCTGGGGCCTCCGCCCGGTGATGACGATCCGTTCGTCGCCTATCCCTATGCCGCTCCCCAGATCCAGCTCCACATGCATGAAGGCCGGCGTCAGAGATCGCTCGACGCCAGGCTGTAGGACAACCGGTAGATCGAACCAACGGGCGAAGGGAGGGCGCCAGCTCGCTCCAACGCTTGCGGCCCAAGCTCCTCTATAGATGTTTGCTCGATCGCGCTGGGATCATACCCCGATAGGAGGAGGACCCAATCCGCGACGGCATCACCGCCACGGATCACCTGCTCCGCTGTTGGCGCGATGTCGGGTGTGTCGGTCCGCAGAAGATGCCCCCCCGTCAGCCCGGGACGTTCAGGCAGCCCTGCCAACATAGATCCCAGATTGCGGCGCAGGTCGTCCGCACGGCCGTCCGTGGGGGATAGGCGCAGGGTCATCATGAAGTGTGCGACGCCGCCTCCGAAGCTCTCGACGACCCGGCACTGGCTGCGCACCATGTTGCGATGGTGAGGCATCATCCTGGCGGACCAGGGCGTCGGATCGTTCAGGCGTGCGAGATAGTGCGGCGACCCCAGCGTCTCGTAGGCGTCGAGCTCGTACAGAACGAAGAAGCCTTCCCCTCCATCACAGTTTGCCCAGCGAGATCCCCGGTGAAAGCCGGGGATGCTCATCCGCTCGGGAAAGTGTTCGTGGGAATGCCAATGCTCGAACTCGGACCGGAGGGCGGGAACCATGTCCCACCACATGGCGACGGCGGCAGCACCCAGAAGCGACATGGGCGCTCACCGAGTGCCGCGAACCCGCCCCAGTTCGGCATTCACTTCCTTGACCAGCGCCTCCCCGACCTCGCCGTTGAAGCGTTCCACCACGGGCCGGACCTTCTCCCGCATCCGCTCGAGTTCCGGAGCGCCGAGTTCGTTGACCTGCATGGCTTTCCGGAGACGTTCGGTCACCTCTGCTTCCTGCGCTTGCAGGAGCTTGCGCTCTTCCGCCTTGGCCTCATCGGCGGATTCGCGGATGACCGCCTGCTCCGCCGGGGACATCGAGTCCCATGTCTGTTTGCTCATCAGCACCGGCATGCCAGTGTAGAAGTGACGGGTGATCGACAGATACTTCTGGACCTCGGCGAACTTGGCGGACTCAATCACGCCGACAGGGTTGTCCTGCCCGTCGATCGCCTTGGTCTCGAGGGCGACATAAACCTCGCCGAACGTCATCGGCACGGGGTTGGCGCCCAGCGCCTTGAAGGTCTCGATGTAGATCGGCGAAGCGATCACCCGCAGCTTCAGCCCTTGGACATCTTCGGGCTTCGTGATCGGGCGCCGGCTGTTGGTGATGTTGCGAAAACCGAGATCCCAGATGCCCAGGCCGATCACGCCCTTCTCGGCAAGCTTCCCGAGCAGCCGTGTGCCCACAGGGCCGTCGCTGAGGGCGTAGGCCTCGCGGAAGTCTCGGAACAGGAACGGAAAATCGAAGATCATGAACTCCTTGTTGAGCCCAGAAAGAAGACCCGTCGCCATCGTGGTGAAATCCAGGATCCCGCCCTGCACGGCCGCTAGGTTCTGTGGGTCGCCTCCCAAGGACGCGCTCGGGAACAGGTTGATCTTGATCTTTCCGCCGCTTTTCTGCGCCACGAGGTCGGAGAACTTTTGCGCGCCAACCCCCATGGGATGGTCCTTCGCGAGGCTGAAGGCGAACTTCAGGTTTCTTTCCTTGATGTCCTGAGCGCCGACACTCAATGCCGTCGCTGCCAGCAGGAGGCCGGCAAGGCCGTACAGCGCCGTGCGGCGCAGGATGGCGCTTTTCATAATTCCTCCCCGGCCGCCTCTGAGCTGCGAAACTCGGCCATGAGCGCGACGGTAGCAGCGAAACCTGAAAAGGCAACCGACTGCGAATAGCTTTCAAAAATTGAAGATTTTTCAAAATATGAGTTCACTTGCGACACCAGAGGCAGCCGTTATCGTGTCTCGGTTGCCTTAGGTGTCGAATGAGCGGGTCTCTCGAAAAGTCGCTGGCCATCCTCGAATATCTCGCCGCGCGCCCGGAGGGCGCGTCCCTGGCCGCCATCTCTACCGACCTCGACCAGCTCCGAAGCAGCTGCCACCGCACCCTCCACGAGCTGATCCGGTACGGCTATGTCCGCACACTGCCGCAGCGCGGTGATTATGCACTCACCACCAGGCTTGCTTCACTGGGCCTGAGCTTTCTCAGCAAATCCGGTGTTGTGGACATCGCTCAGCCGATCATAGCTCGGCTCGCCAGTGCCACTGAGGAGCTGGTCCGCCTCGCGATCGTCGACGGTCACAGGCTAACGCTCGTCGCGAAGGCCCAGGGTGCCCGGTCCGGCCTCCTCTACGACCCCGACATGGGCATTGAGCTTCAACTATCCTGCAGCGCAGCCGGGCATGCCTGGTTGATGACGCTCTCGGAAGAGGAAGCCGTCGAGGCTGTTACACGCCAGGGGTTCGGTCAGCCGGCGCAATTCGGGCCGAATGCACCCACCACGTTGAAGGCTTTGCTCCGGATGCTGGACGAGAGCCGGCAGCGCGGCTTCAGCCTGATCCGCGACGTCTACGCCCCGGGGATGAGCTCGATGGCGGCACCTGTGCAGCGAGGTGAGGAAAAGGCGACGGGTGTCGTGATCATTGCTGGACCGTCGATGCGCTTCACTGAACAGCGCATGCTGGACTTCGGGCCCGAGTTGCTGCGGGCAGCCGCGGAGCTCGCGCAGGCCAGCGGCGCCTCTCCCCTGCTGAAATCCGCAAGTCTGGGGACATGGGGAAATCGTCTGGATTAAGCTAAGCCTATCCACCCACTGGCACGGTCTCGCCCTGCGGTGCTGAGCTTGAGCCAATGGCAGCTCTCCACGGTCCCTGTTTCGAAAGCCGCCATTCCGCTTCCGGCCACTATCAGCCACAACCGCCCATACCGGTTCCTGCCCATCCTGAACTTTCAGGGTTGCGGACGAGGTCGCGGGAAGCGGACGTTGGTTCTACCTGACGTCCGATCCCACTGAGGCGAAATTTCTTGCCTAGGGCCTCTTCAGAGCCGCCACCATGGCAAGGCCGGACCAGCGCTTGTCGGGTGGCACGTGCTGGTGCCCCGAAGACTAACCCCGTCACACCTTTTCGATACGGACCAAACTGTCATTGCTCATCCGGCTCGTAGCTGCGCAGCGTGATCCGCGTTAGTTCTGAAGGCCGTCCCAGGCGGAGCGCAAAGCCAGGCCATAGCGCGGTGCCATTACTGACATACAGTGCCATTCCATCGACGTCGTACCGACCCGACACGAAGCCTCCGTTCACCAGCGCCACGAGGCGATCAAGGCCGCGGATCATGCCGCCGTGGGTATGCCCGGAGAGTTGCAGGGAGACACCCAAGGCAGCAGCGCGTCTCGCCTCCCTCGGCTGATGATCGAGGAGCAGGACAGGCACGTTCCGCGGTGCACCGGCCAATGCGGCGGCCAGGTCGGGCCCGGATTGTCCGGTCCGAGTAGCCGACAGATCGGTGACGCCTGCAAGGACCAGCCGACCACCTCTTCGTTCCAGAATGGTATGAGCGTTCGGCAGCATGCGCATGCCGAGCCCGGCCAGATAGCGCATCCATTCCTGGTAGCCAAAGAAATATTCGTGGTTGCCTGGGATGGCGTAAATTCCGTCAGGCGCCCGTAGGTCGCGCAGCGGATCCACGTCGGCGCGCCTCATGGCGACGGAGCCGTCGATGAAGTCGCCCGTCACGACGATCAGGTCTACGTTGGCTGCATTCGCACGATCCACGACGCTGCGCGTCCAGACAGCCGGGAAGAGCCGGCTGATGTGGAGGTCGGTGAGCTGCAGAATCCGGTATCCCTCGAACTCCGGCGGTAGTCCGCGAAGGGCGATCTCGATGTCACGAAACGGCGGCACACGCAGGGCATTAGCGACGCCAACGGCAGCGAGAAGGGCGGCCGTGACTGCAATCGCATAGCGTGCTGCGTCCGGCACGCTCACCCGACCCCGCTGTATCAGCATCGCGACGAGCGTGCCCAGATCCAGGAGCAACTGCAGAACACAGAGCAGCACGATCGTGCCGAACGCCCAGTTGAACAGGATGACGACCACTCTAGGGAACTCAGGTGCGAACACCGAGCCCGAAGAAAGCCGGCTCCACAGGTGGAACTGGGAGGCGAGAAGCAGCGTCAATGCCAGCCCTATCCTGACTACCAGCGGAAACGAGAGCGGCCACAGCCAGCGCGTGACCACGACCATGCTTGGCAGTCCAAAGATGAGGTGGAAGATTGGTTGTCTCCGGTGATTCCGATAATCAGGCAGCCTTCGCAGCGCTATACCATTTCACTCCTCGATCACCAGCTTCGGTCCGGTAGACGCACCAGCAGCATTGCGACAACGAAGCTGCCGATGCCGCTCAATCCGATGACCCAGCCCATCGGCCACGGTGTGCCCTCGGCGAACCATCCGACCATCGCGGCGCCCAGTACGCCAGCACCGTAGTGCGTGGCACCAACTAGCGCCGACACGGTTCCAGCCTGACCGGGAAAGGCAGCCAGCGCGCCTGCGACGGAGTTCGCCACGATGAGGCCTGACATGGACACATAGAGGAGCAGAGGCATCACGAGGCCGATCAGTCCGCCCCACCCAAAGCGAGCGTCCAGCGCCGCTACCGCGCCTGTGAGCGCGGCACCTGCCGCTCCAGCCCGCAAGAGGCGGTCGCTGCCGAACCGCGTCACCAGGCTCCTGTTGAGCAGGTTCGCCAGCATGATGCCCGCTATGCCGATGGCAAAAAGGAAGCCATAGGCTTGCGGCTGTACGTGGTAGTAGCTGATGAAAGCGAACGGCGTGCCCGCAATGTAGGCGAAGATGCCGCCATAGAAGAAGCCGCCCGAGACGGCATAGCCGAGGAGTTGACGCTGACGTAGGAGAGCACCGTAACGGGCTACCGCTCGCCCAAGCGGCTCGTGGTTCCTGTTCTCAGCGCGTAGGGTCTCGGGGAGTGTGAACAACGCCGCGAGCGTGAGAAGGCCGACGCACACCAACGTCCAGAAGATCCAACGCCAGCCGGCCAGCGCAAGGATCTGCCCGCCCACGATGGGTCCAAGCAGCGGCGCGACGGCCATGATGGTCATCAGGGTCGACAGCATCCGGGCGGCTCGATCCCCCTCGTAGAGGTCGCGCACCATCGCGCGGGCGAGAACCACGCCGGCGCAGGCGCCGATCGCCTGGACGATGCGACAGCCGACCAGGGCCCAGACACTCCCGGCCAGCGCACACCCGGCTGAGCCAAGTGCAAACAGCACCAGCCCGATCGCCACCGGCACCTTCCGGCCGAAGCGGTCGCTGATCGGACCCCACAGCAGCTGGCCCAGGCTGAAGCCGATGAGGTAACCTGAGATGGTCCACTCCACCGCACCCGCGCTTGTGCCAAGGGCCTGGCCTATCGCTGGCATGGCGGGAAGGTACAGGTCGGTCGAAATCGATCCGAAGCCCATTAATGCGCTTAGGACGGCGAGCACACGCCAGCCGTAGCTGCCAGCCTTGGGGCCCGCAGGAGCCATCGTCTGGGCTGCTTCTATTGTGTGGGTGTGCATGCGTTCAAAGCGCCCGACAGGTGGGTTGGAACAGCATCTCGTTGACATCAACGTCCTCTGGCCGCTCCATCGCGAAGCCATGTGGTCACCTGCGATAAGGTCGCGCGCTCCTGGTCGGCCTGCATCGAAAAACCGCCAAGGAGCCGCGCCTGCGGCGCATGGTCAGCAAGGACGGTGAGGCTCTGCCCGAGGCCGTAGCCTCCGTGCGTAATGAACGGCACGAGGTCCTTTCCCAACAGGTCGTGCCGGGACAGGAAGGACCGGATCACCGGGGGCGCGGTCATGCCCCAGATGGGGAAGCCGAGGAATATGACCCCGTAGGAGGCGATGCTGGGAACCGTCTCCCGGAGTGGGGGCTCGTAACCGGAGTCGCGCTCGCGTTGTGCTTGAGCGACAGTGGCCTCGTAATCCTCAGGATAGGGATCTACGGGCTGGATCTCGACGAGATCCGCACCGAGAGCTCGCCGGATCTGGCCCGCGATGACCCGGGTGTTGCCCGTCCGCGAAAAGTAGGCGACCAGAGCCTTCTTGCTCGAGGGCAGGTGGCCGGCGGGCGCTGCACCGCCCGATGTGCTCAATCCTGCCGCCATCGACAGCAGGATTGAGCCTTGAAGTGCCGCCCGCCGGGACATTTGGGTCCGCGATGTCACGATCCAGTTTCCCTCACGCTCAGCGGCCAACGGTCGCCAGAAGATGCGCAGGGTAGCGCTCACCCTCGATCTGGATCTCGGCCGCGGCACTCTCGATCTCAGCAAGGTCACCCTCGGTTAGTTCGACCGCAGCAGCACCGAGGTTCTCGTCCAGGCGGTGCAGCTTGGTCGTACCGGGGATCGGCACGATCCAGGGCTTCTGCGCAAGGAGCCACGCGAGCGCGACCTGGGCCGGGGTAGCGCCCTTCTCACCAGCAATGCGCTTGAGTAGGTCAACCAAAGCCTGGTTTCTCTCCATCGCCTCGGGCGTGAAGCGGGGCAGGATCGACCGGAAGTCGCCTTCGCCCAGCTTCGTCTCCTTGGACATGGCGCCTGTCAGGAAGCCTTTGCCGAGTGGGCTGTACGGCACAAGCCCGATGCCGAGCTCCTCGCAAGTCTCCAGGATGCCGTTCGTCTCCGGCCCGCGCGTCCAAAGCGAATACTCGTTCTGGAGAGTGGTAACCGGCTGCACTGCGTGAGCGCGACGGACGGTCTCGGCGCCCGGTTCAGACAGACCGAAGTGCTTGACCTTGCCCTCATTGATCAGGTCCCGGACGGTGCCGGCCACATCCTCGATCGGCACACTCGGGTCGACCCGATGCTGGTAGAAAAGATCAATGGTCTCGACGCCGAGCCGCTTCAGCGAGGCATCGCAGACCTCCCGGATGTGCTCGGGTCGGCTGTTCAAGCCCGCTTGCTTGCCGTCGACGATGTTGAAACCGAACTTGGTGGCGATCACCACCTGGTCACGGAAGGGAGCCAATGCCTCGCCCACCATCTCCTCATTCGTGAATGGGCCATAAACCTCAGCCGTATCGAAGAAAGTGACGCCACGCTCGACGGCCGCGCGGATCAACGCAATACCGTCCTCCTTGCTGACGGCGTTGGCGTAGCCGAAGTTCAGGCCCATGCAGCCGAAGCCGAGAGCGGACACCTCGAGACCACTGTTTCCGAGTGTGCGCTTTTGCATATCTATTCTCCTGAAAGTTAATCGCTTCGTCAGCGGTCAATCGCGGCGGACAGCTCTGCCGACAGTGACGCGCCCTTCACGTCGATCGCCGCAAACGCCTGATCGATCTCGCGAAGGTTGTCGGTGGTCAGCTCGACCTCGGCTGCCGGTAGGTTTTCGTCCAGGTGCTCGATCTCCGTCCCGCCGGGGATCGGGACGATCCAGGGCTTCTTTGCTAGCAGCCAGGCGAGCGCGATCTGAGCAGGGGTTATGCCCTTCCGCGCGCCGAGACCGCGCAAGAAGTCGACCACGGCGAAGTTGGCTTGCAGCGCCTCTTTCGTGAAGCGCGGGAAGCTGGAGCGCAGGTCTGATGGATCGTCAAACTTGGTATCCCGGCCGATCTTGCCGGTGAGGAAGCCCTGACCGAGCGGTCCCCAGGGGACGAAGCCCATCCCGAGCTCCTCACAGAGTGGCAACAGCTCCGCCTCGGGTTCGCGCATCCAGAGTGAGTAGTGATACTGGAGAGCAGTCACTGGCTGCACGGCATGCGCCCGGCGGATGTTCTGAACGCTCGCCTCGGACAGGCCAAAGTGGAGAACCTTGCCTTCGCGGATGAGGTCCCGGACCGCGCCGGCCACGTCCTCCATTGGCACCACTGGGTCGACCCGGTGCTGGTAGAGCAGGTCGATCCGATCGCTGCGCAGCCGCTTCAGCGAGGCCTCGACAACCTCGCGAATGTGCTCGGGTCGGCTGTCGAGGCCGACCACCGCATCATTCGCGTCGATCTTGAACCCGAACTTTGTGGCAATCGCCACTTGATCGCGGACGGGCTCCAGCGCCTCTCCGACCAGCCGTTCGTTGGTGAACGGGCCATAACCTTCGGCGGTATCAAACAGCGTGACACCGCGGTCGACGGCCGACCGTATGACGGCGATTGCCGTGCTCTTTTCCGCTGCCGGACCGAGGCCGAAGCTCAGGCCCATGCAGCCAAGGCCGATCGCCGAGACCTCTAGACCGCTTTTTCCGAGTTTACGTGTCTTCATCCTGACCCACCTGAAATTGCGTTGGCTGCGGCTTAGGCTCGGTATTGCTCGTCGCTGACGTGCTCCATCCACTCGACGACCTCGCCGTCGAGTGCCTCCGCGATAGCGACGTGGGTCATGGCGGTGGTGGTCGTGGCGCCATGCCAGTGCTTTTCGCCCAGCGCGAACCAGACGATGTCGCCGGGGCGGATCTCCTCGACCGGGCCACCCTCGCGCTGCGCCCAGCCGACGCCAGACGTGACGATGAGGGTCTGGCCTAGGGGGTGGGTATGCCACGCCGTCCGCGCGCCGGGTTCGAAGGTCACGGTTGCACCGCCGACCCGTGCGGGAGCGTCAGCCTGAAACCTTGCGTCGATGCGCACGGAGCCGGTGAAGTAATCGGCGGGGCCCTTGGCCGAGGCGGAAGAGCCTATTCGCGTAATCCTCATGCGGGTTCTCCGTTTCTGCCCTACACTGCCTCGTGAGGCGGCGTTGTGTGCTGGTCGGCGTCTATTCGGCCGTCCTCAACAGGCGGAACCCGATGCTGATCCCGCGGTAGTCGGGTTCGTAGTCGCGTCGGAAGGCGGTGCGCCAGCTAGACGCCGTGGCATGCCAGCTTCCACCGCGCACCACGCGCTCAGAGCCTTGAGCAGGACCTGTCGGATCAACCAAGGGGCTGCTGGCGTAGAAGTTCGGATCAAACCAGTCCTGGACCCATTCCCAGGCATTGCCGTGGACGTCGTGAAGGCCCCAGGGGTTCGGCGCCTTCTGCCCTACGGGGTGGGTTCCGCCCGTAGCGAAGTTCTCGCCATGCCAGGCGTAACGATCGAGATCAGCTACGTTGTCGCCGAAGGAGTAAGCCGTGGTCGTTCCAGCCCGCGCGGCGTATTCCCACTCTGCTTCCGTCGGAAGGCGGTAGCGATTACCACCCTCAATCTCGTTCAGACGGTTGATGAACCGCTGCGCGTCATTCCACGATACGGTGGCGGGATGGCTGGGTCGGGTGATCCGTTGAGCCATGCCGGGCAGGTTGTAATAGGGGTTCGAGCGGTCGAGCGTATAGGGGTTTGAACCCATCACCGCTTCCCACTGGGCCTGGGTGACCTCATAGCGACCCAAGTAGAACGGCTTGCTGACCGTCACCTCATGCTGCGGCTTCTCGAAAGCGCGAGCTTCGCGATCGCCGTCAGGTGAGCCCATTCGGAACTTGCCGGCGGGGATACGCACGAATTCAAGACCGATGCTGTTGACGTATGCCTCGTTGGATTGCTCGCTGCCCTGCGCGAGGGCCGCCTTTGGGAAGCCCAGCAGTACGGACGCACAGCCTGCCATCAGAGCCCATGCAGTGGCTGTGAGCAGCCTGCAGCGCGTTAGGCCCGTCTCCGGGCGACCGAGATCGCTCCTCATGGATGTGTCTCCCACCTGGCCCGAAAGCCAATGTCACGACACTACATTTAGGGGGCGCGATTACCCATGATTAGCTGCTAAGAACGGCATGAGCCTATATCTGGAATTCATGAATGCGACGTGAGGAGCTGAGTGATCTGACGGCCTTCCTGGCGGTAGCCGAGGAGCGAAGCTTCACCCGCGCGGCAGCGAAGCTCGGCACTTCGCAATCGGCGCTGAGCCACACTGTCCGCCGGCTCGAGGCGCGGCTTGGCCTTCGGCTGCTGACCCGCACCACGCGCAGCGTTGCGCCGACCGAAGCAGGTGAGCGCCTACTGGAAACCCTTCGGCCTGCCTTCGGGGAGATCCATGCCAAGCTAGCCTCGCTCAGCGAGCTGAGAGAGAAGCCTGCGGGCACCATCCGGATCAACACCAGCGAACACGCGGCCGAGACCGTCCTCTGGCCTGTCCTGGAGCGGCTGCTACCTGATTACCCCGATATCCAGGTCGAGCTCGCGATCGACCAGAGCCTGGCCGACATCGTGGCAGGTGGCTTTGATGCCGGCATTCGCCTCGGGGAGGCGGTCGCGAAGGACATGATCGCGGTGCGCATTGGGCCTGACCTGCGCATGGCTGTTGTCGGCGCTCCGACCTACTTTGAGAAACACTCCGCGCCGAAGGCACCTCACGACTTAACCGATCATGCCTGCATCAACCTGCGCATGCCAACCTCAGGGGGCCTTTACGCCTGGGACTTCGAAAAGGACAGGCGTGAGCTGCATGTGCGGGTCAGCGGACAGCTCGTGTTCAACAGCACACCTTTAGTCTTGAAGGCGGCCGCGGCTGGATTCGGTCTGGCGTACGTGCTTGATGATCGGGCTGAGCCTCTGATCCAGGAGAACCGGCTCGTGCGCGTGTTGGACGATTGGTGTCCACCGTTCTCAGGCCATCACCTCTATTACCCCAGTCGCCGACAGCCCACGCCAGCCTTCGCCCTGCTGGTCGACGCGCTGCGTTACAGAGGCTGAGAAAGAGATTCACACCGAATTTGGGCCGGACGCATCCATCGGGCTGTGGTACATCTCGGAAGGACCGCTCCTGGCAGATCTTGTTGAAAAACTACTCGTGATTGGCAGAGGGTCGTGCTTCCCTGCTGAGACGTTCTTAGCAGAGAGATAGGGATACGATGGGCGAGCGTCTCCGCTTTCCCGCTCTGCACGCCGACTTTTTCAAAGCAATCGGCACACTCCGGCCGGACCTGAACGATCGGGACGGGGGGTAGCGATTCGCAGCATCCAGCCCGAGCCAGTGGCAGCTTTCCACGATCCCTGTCCCTAAAGCCGCCATTGCGCTTCCGGCCACAGCCGGCTGTTCGGCTTTGCGCCCATTCCGGCCGTCCAAGGCACCACGAGAAGTTCTCCAAAGCAGACATGCGCGCTTTGAGGCCCCGGCTGGGTTTTACAGCCGGGTGCACTCATTGCAGATGCTAGTTGCCAATGGCGGCTCTCAAGCGCGGGATCAAGCCCCGGCTTGGCGGACGATGTTCGGGCATGACGATCTGCAGCGGCCAGGGGCCCTGATCGTGAGCGCTCATGTCCCACGTTAAGTGCAGGAAAATTGCACTTAACGTGGGAGTCTCAGCATTACGCACAATCGGACAGGTGCCTGCCCAGTGCTCCATGGCATTGCAAGTGCCCGCCGACGATTGCCCCGTCCTGGTTCAGCTTATCGTGAAGGCAGCTCGCCTAGTTTAGAGGACCGGAGACCATGGCGCTGGCACAAACTCGAAGCCATTCCCATCTCTGCGCACGTGGCCGGTGGCCGGGAACGGCGCGTGATAGAAGGCGAGCTGCGTCCGCTCAGCCGCCGCCATGTCGAGGAGCCGCCGCCGCGTCGCCCTGGCCTTGTCGGCTTCCATGTCGAACACGGCCGACCAGTCTGGATGACGCACGAAGAACGCAGGATGGTTGATCGCGTCTACTACGTGGGTCAGCGACTTACCCCCAGATTGGATCACGAACGCTGTATGGCCCGGCGAGTGGCCAGACGCATCAATGGCTGTGATTCCCGGCGCGATTTCCTTGTTCCACTCGAACTGCTTCACGTCCTTGGCCATGGGCCCGAAGATGCGCCGCGCGTTCTGGAGCCCGCCACGCTGGGCCTCAGGGGCCTGGTTCATGCGCGCTTCGTCCATCCAGAAGGCCCATTCGCCCGCCGGGACCATGACCTCCGCATTGGGATAAACGGCCGTGCCGTCGCGGAGGCGCAGACCATTGATATGGTCCCCGTGAAAGTGGCTGATGATGATGATGTCCACACGGGCCGGGTCGAGACCGGCCGCACGCAAGTTGGCACGGGTCGTGCCGGTTGTTGGGGCGCCGGCGTCGCCGTTCCCAGTGTCGATCATGATGGTCTTGCCACCGCTGCGGACTAAGAGCGGCGTAAAACTGTTCTCGATCGTGTTGGTCGGCAGGAAAGCCTCCTCCGCTGCCCTACGCACGTCGGCGAGTTCGGCATTCCGGATGAAGCCCTCGAGGTTACGCGGCGCCCATCCGTCATGGAGTGCCGTCAGCTCGATGTCTCCCACCTTATAACGGTAAAAGCCGGGTGCCTGCTGCGACGCTGGGCCGGTACCTTGACCTGCCTGCGCCGAAGCTTGCGTTGGCGCAGCGCTTGACGCTTGCACCAGCGATGGTGCGAGAGAGCCCGCCGCTATGACAGCAGGAGCGGTTACGAAGTTACGACGTGAAACGAGCATAGAGCCTCCAGAACGTTCGCTTCTGCGCCCTCAACTATGGCAGTCCTTTTCCGGAGTCATTCACGATCCGGTGACATAGCGGTCTGGCATCGCGAGCTGTCCCTGCCGAACAGGCAGGCCAGTTAGAAAAGGGCTCTGACCCTGTTTTGAGTTTCCAATGTGCTTCCCAGGTACCTTTTGTGGATGCTGCAGAGGCACAACCATCTCAAGAGGCTATGGCGGGCGGGCACAGTCTGATCCGCCGTGCGGCCCAGACGCGACCGACCGCAAACATAGCAGCGGCTCTGGAGCAGTTGCGCCACTTGGAGCAGGAGGCCCCCTCCCGCCTGTGCTTTACGTCCGTCTGCGAGCCAGCTTGTTTCGTCTAGGGAGGAATGTCCGCTCGCCAATGCGGCACGGACACAACTCCAACGCCAGCTCCGAGCCACTGCTTACCTTAGAGCACCGGCTCGATCGGGTCCGCTTCGCGTGCTCCTGCGGTCACGGCGCTTGCCGCTGCGCTCGGAAAGCAGCCCAACCAGGTGTGCAAGGGGCCAGTCAGGCTCGCGACCAACTCTTGAATGGCATGCCGTTCGTCGCTGTGGCTTTTCAACCAGCGCCGGGCATCGACAGCGGGCGCTTGCCGCCCCGCTTTGGGTCGCGTGCGCGCTGCGCACGAAACGGCCTCACGACCCGCAGGTCAAAGAGCGCCACTCCTGTCGCGACCACAACGGCCAAGCACAGCATCCACTTGGAGACTGGCTCCATCGCGCCCTCGATCTGCAGCGCGTGGATCACCGTCGCCACCACGACGATCGCTGCCAGGCCGTTGTGGATGAGCCGCCAGATCGAATGGCGCAGCCCCAGCCGGCGACGGAGGAGCACCAGGATCGCTGTCGCCACGACACCCCACATTGCCGTGACCCCGTAGACCGAGAAGGGTGTTGGCGAGACGAGCAGGAGAGCATCAATGGTATCGGGCGGGCTGGCCAGGTAGAGCCCGCCCACGTGCAGCGCGACCGCCACAATGATCGCGACGCCGAGCCAGCGGTGCCAGCGCCGCCCGGCTGGTCCCTCAGATCCGGCCATGTAGCCCGCGGGCAGGAGCGGTTGGAGGAACAAAAGCGACAGGCCGACGATGTAGGGCATGTTGCGGGATGCGAGATATGGGCTGAAGGCCGCAATCGCGACCGGCACGATCATGACTGCGGCGACGCTGCCCCAGGCGAGAGTGGCCGGGACACGGCGCCGGGTGATTGACCCCATGAGAGTTAAGCCGCCGATCAGGCGGGGGCAAGGACGAAATTGGCGGACACGGACGTGTCCCGCGCGCTCGGCATCACGGGGCGCAGGAAGACCGTCTGAAACGCGCCGTCGTCATAAGCCAGGTGGGCATGGGGCTGCCCGAAGTTTGGGACGATCTGCGCCATCTCGAGCTCGAACGAGCCGTCGGCGCGCGTCAGGACGCTGCCATGATTAACCGGGTCGGGCTCGCCCCCGAGAACCGTCGCGGCCCAGATCTGGATGCGCAAACCCTTCAGCGGCGCGCCGTCGCCAGCGCGCAGCACTTTACCCCGCACAAAGAACCCGGAGCCGAGACGATCCACCATCGGCGCGTTCGGCCGGTAGTTGTTGGCGCCCCCGCGCATAGTGCGGGTCGGAGCAAGCCCGGTTGCAGCCGCCGCAGGGGCAATGAGGCCGAGAGGCCTGGAAAGAAGCGTCGTCCCGGCCAAGCCGGCTGTTGCTGTGAGAAGGGAGCGACGGCTGAGGGGTTCATAGGTCATTTGACATCTCGATGTAGGAGGAGGTGTATGCACTGAGAGGACCTGAGCCCTCAGGCGAAGACAAAGCCGTCCACGCAGCGCGAGCCGCCGGGTGTGGTGCATATGGGCACCGGATGTCCTGGATAGAGATAGGGACGCCTGTGCTCGTGGTCCATCGCGCAGCCGCCCGATCAAGCGCAAGTGATAGACGACCCATTTGAGTGGTTGCCGTTCAAGTTGCACTCTGGGTCCGTCGAATGTCGACTTACTGGCCGAAAGTACGGAGCAGTCTTACCCGCCCTGCGGCATTCTGGCGGAAAACCAGAGCTAAGGCTGAACCGTATCGGCAGCGATGACAGATCCACTGCCGCTACCGCTTTCGTCCTGGCGCGAGGCGCCCCGCGTCCGTGCACTCAACAGTGCTCCCACGCGGGATGGTTCCTATGTGCTGTGTTGGCTGCAGCAAGCCCTACGCTCTCACGACAACCCGGTGCTTGACGCAGCCATCCGGCTCGGCAATGCGCTTAAGCTTCCGGTTCTTGTTTATCATGGGTTGAGGGAGGATTACCCCTTTGCCTCGGACCGGCTGCACCGGTTCGTCGTCGGCGCGAGCCGCGATGTAGCGAAGGGTTGCGCGGAGCGTGGCTTGGCATGCGTCCAGTATGTTGACCGCCCAGCTAAACGCGAGAGGGGCTTAGTTTATCGGCTAGCCTCCCAAGCAGCAGCGCTCATTCTGGAGGATCAGCCCGCTTTCGTGGCTCAGTGGCAAGCTGAACGGGTTGCAGCCAGATCCAGCGCTGCCGTGTTCGCGGTCAACGCAGCCTGCCTTGTACCCCCTGCGGCCCTGGAGCAGGGCGTCGGCACAACCTCAGCCTTTCGCCGCCGGCACGAGAAGGCGCGAGAAGAGTGGCGGTCGTGGACGGATGAAGTGCCAGATCTGCCACCCTATAACAGGCCCCTACCTTACGAGCCTGACTACCTTGGCGGTCTGAGTGACGCAGAGCTCGATGTCATTGTTGGATCTTGCGCTATCGACCATGCGCTTGCCCCCAGCCCCATGTTCCCAGCTACACGAGCGGAGGTACTGCTGCGCCTCGCGCGCCTGCGTGACGAGGTGCTGCCGGCCTATTCTGGTGCGAGAGCCGATGCAAGCCGGCCCGAAGGGGCATCGACGCTCTCACCCTACTTGCATTTCGGTGTTGTGGGACCGCGAGAAATCATGGCCGCGATCAGCGAGGCTGACGTTCCCCAGGAGAGCCGGGCCAAGTTCGCGGATGAGCTGCTGAGCTGGCGTGAGTGGTTCCACTACAAGGCGCGCAGCCTGCCCGTGCCCGAGAGCTACGCTCGTGTGCCTGCCTGGGCGCGACGGACGTTAGAGGAGCATGCGGGTGACCCACGGCCCGATGTCGAGACGCTCTCTGCCCTTGTTCACGGCGAGACGCACGACGAAACCTGGAACGCGTGCCAGAAGCAGTATCTGCTCGATGGCTGGATGCACAATAATCTGCGCATGTACTGGGCCAAGCGGCTGATCGCTATGACCCCTGACCCGCAGACCGGCTGGGCAACCGCCTGCTACCTAAACGATCGCCTGAGCCTCGACGGCCGTGATCCGTCCACCTATGGCAATCTTGCTTGGGCATTCGGCGACGCGGCCCCCGGTTATGGTAAGCGGCCGATCTACGGCCTGGTCTCAACCCGTACTGACCGGTCCATTCGTGAGCGTCCGAACGGGCCGGCCTGGCTTCGTGCAGCAGCCTCTCGCCCAGCGCCCAGGCTTCATGTGCCAGAACGTCCGCCTGTTGATCCGTATCTCAGCGAAAACTTGCCGATCTGACCCGGGACTGAACGACACATCTAGACCGGAAGGGTTCCATCTTTCCCCTCCGGTTCCGTCGTTGTGCAGACGATAACCTCACACGTAATCGACCGCGCCGGCCAGAGCATCCATGCTGCTCCCACAGCGCAGGAGCCTCACATGACCGCCTATGCCGTCGCCCATCTCCGTCGCGTGAATGTCGGACCGGAGATCGTCGAGTACATCGCCCGGATCGACGCCACCCTGGAGCCCTACGATGGCCGCTTCCTGATCCATGGTGGGCCTGTGGATCGCTTGGACGGCGAATGGTCAGGGGATCTCGTTGTCATCGAGTTCCCGAACCTTGAACACGCCCACGCATGGTATGCCTCGCCGGAGTACCAAGCTATTCTGCGACTGCGCACCGATAACTCAGATGGTGACGCCTTCATCGTGGATGGCCTGCCGCACGGGTACCGAGCCGCAGACAAGCTCGCAAAGCTGCTGGCCACATCGGGTGTATAAAAGTCTGCTTGGCTCAGCTGTGGCGGATGCGTCAGCGGTCAGACTTCACATCTGGGTGCAAACCGCATTTTCTGGCGGGAGTTCCCATCCCGCAGCACGGCCGTGCTATGAAGCCTAAAGCCTGGGAGGCTGCCCTGACCCGACGCTGTATCGCCGCCCTGATTGCTGTGGTTCTCAGCACCCTACCTGCGCTCACGCAAGACCTGCCGCCGCTTGTCAGTCCAACGGTGCCAGCGCCGAGCACCGGTCCGGCAGAAATCCGGATCTCCGACCGCGTCATCCTGGTGCGTGACGAGCGCATGGCTCAGACCCACTTCACCCTGGTGATCCACGCCGGGTGCCTCGAAGAAGAGCAGGAATGTGGGGGTGTTGCGCACTATCTCGAGCACCTCCTGCTTATCGGTCGCAACACCGATCACACTGAGACTGCATTCCGCTTCTTCGCCGACGGCTATGCCAATGGTTGGACCAGCCATAAGGCCACAGCCTATACCTATCGGCTCGCCCCACGGAGAGCTGACCAGGGTAGCGCCCTGGCTGATCTCGAGCGCCTCTTCGGCTTCTATGCTAACCGCCTGCGTGGGTTCGAGGTCAGCGCAGCCGATGCGGTGCGGGAGCGCAACGTTGTGCTCCAAGAGTATCAGCTCCGGACCGGCAACACCCCCTTCGGGCGCTTTGGCGTGCAGTTCGAGCGCGCCCTCCTCCCCGATCACCCTCTCGGTCAGCGGGTAATCGGCTCGCCAGAGACAATCGAGGCCCTGAGCGTGGAGCAGGCACGGCGTTTCCATGCCCGCTGGTATGCTCCCAACAATGCAACAATCATCCTGGCAGGCAATCTCGATGCCCAAGCCGTGCGCACCGCAGTGGCGAGATCCTTCGGAGCTGTCGAGCCCCGACCCCTGCCGGAGCGAACTGGATGGCAAGCTCCTACGATCTCCGCTGAGAATGCCGTCCTGAAGGTCCAGGACGCTCAGGTGAAGCGGCGCATGGTCTCCTATGCCAAGCTGGTCAAGGTGCCAGAAGAAACAGCAACCCTGCGCAGCGCCCGGCTGCTCCTCAGCGGCTTTTTGTCGAGCCAGTTCGCCGGAAGCCCGAACGATATTCTCGTTGAGCAACAAGGTCTCACGGACGGCATCTCAGCGGGGGTGACCCGCCTTCTCCCGGGTCTCTACCGCATTGGGCTGTCGGCTGAGCCAACTCCTGAGACAGATCCTGATGATCTTGCCCAAGCCATGCGTCGCTACCTGGACGAAATGATCACCAAGGGCGGGCTCGAGCCCGTCACGCTTGAGCGGCTGAAGCGCCGCTACGCTGCTGATTGGGTCACAACCAGCCAGTCAGGAGAGCGCATGATGGGGCGGGTCGTTCAGTGGGTGGCGAACGGTGACCCCTACGACATCTTGGCTGACATGCCAGGCCACGTTGCCGCGACCACCCAGGACGATGTAGCGCGTCTCCTCACCCTCTTGGCTGGGCCAGGTCGTGAGCTCACTGGCATGCTCCTGCCTGAGGCACGCCGGGATGAGACGAGACCATGATCCTCACCTCTCGAGTGCGCCCCCGCCTTGCAGTTCTCCTCCTCTTCACCTTGTGCAGTATCGGCCTTGCGTCAGCTCAAGCGCCTGGCGAAGACACGCGCGTGCGCGAAGGCCGTACCCCTCGTGGAGTGCGCTACGCGTTTCTGCCTCAGCCCTTCGAGAACTCGGTTGTCCTGACCTTCTCGTGGTGGGACGGTATCGGCCACGCGCGGCCTGGTCAGGAACTCCTCGGCGCTGTTGGCGCAGCCTGGCACCAAGCCGGCACCCAGCGCTTGCCCGAGGGACAGTTTCGCGAAGAGCTCCGGGATGACCAGATTGGGCTCAGCCTTGGCTACGGCAACCGCACGACCGGCGGCTCTGTTTCGGCGCCGCCCAGCAGGCTTGATCTGGCAGCCGAGCGCTTGCGCGAGGTCCTCCTCACCCCAGCCCTGTCCGACCGAGCGCTCGCCCGTTCGCGGCGGCGATATGCGTCGGCTCTTGAGCAGGCGCGAGAAGTACCCGGGACGCTTGCGCGATCACTTCTCATCGAGTGGCTAGCTGGGCAGAGCCCCTTCGCTCTGGATGACGCACGAGCTTCGCTGCGGCTCCGCGGCGCGACCGAACGGTTTGGCCGCCCAGAGCTCGAGGCGTGGAGCCGCTCTGTGCTAACTCGCGATACTCTGGTGGTCGGAGCTGCTGGCCGCGCGAGCGAGGCTGCTATTGTCACTGCCATTGATCGAGCCTTCGGCGACCTGCCCGAGCGGGCTGACGTACCGGCTCCTCCGACAGTAACCTTCCGGCGCGACGCCCGGACGGTGGTCATCGAGCGGCCGGTCACGCAGACGAGTGTTGTTCTCGGTGCGGGCAGCAGTCTCATATGGGCGGATGAGCGCGACCAGCCTCTGAACCGCATTGCTCTCGGAGCATTTGCTGCCGGCCCATCGTCACGGCTCTTTCGCACGGTGCGCGACGAGCTTGGCGCGAGCTATGGCAGCACGGCGGAACTGCCAATGCTGGGGGGCGCGGCCCGGTACTTGGTGATCAGCTCATCAGTGGATCCAGGCAGCGCCGCGCGGGCTCTGGCGGTCATAAGAGCCGAGTACGCCCGCTTTCAGCAGGAGGGCCTCACATCGGCAGAGTTTGAGACTGAACGAGCCCGGTATGTGAACCAGCTTGAGGAGCAGTTGCGGCGCGCAGGTCCTGCAGCCGGCCTTCTGCGTGACCTGCTGCGTCAGGAGCGTAGCACTGCTGACGGGTTGGAAGTGCTCGAACGTGTGCGTCGACAACTCACCCGCAAGGACGTCAACGCTCACCTGCGCAGTCGCTGGCCGCAGCCGCCCCTCACCACGGTGATTGTGGCACCTTCCGCAGAAGGCTTGGACGCCGACTGCATTGTGCAACGCCATCAGGAACCGGAACGATGTCTCGTGGAATAACAAGCGCGACACCGTAAGGCAGGCCTGCGTCCCCTCTCTTCACCTGCCCTGATCAGATTGGCGCTTGTGGCTCAAGAGCCACTTGAACAAAGCAGGATCATTGTACGCGGGTGTCCAGGAGTCGTGCCCCACCTCAGGGTAGATCGTAAACTTCGGCTCGCTTCCGGCCTGCTTCAGCGCGTCCACCATCTCCTGACTGGCCTGCAAGGGGACGAGATCATCCTTAGCACCATGGAACACCCAAGTCGGAATGCCTGCGAGCCGATGAGCCATAGCGGGGTCGCCCCATCCACATACGGGCGCAATGGCAGCAAAGCGCTGAGGATGAGCTGAGGCCAGCCGCCACGTCCCTGCTCCACCCATGCTGACGCCTGTGAGATAAACTCGATCTTCATCAACCGCATACTTCTGCAGAACCTCGTCGAGAAGTGCATCAAGCGCGTCGATGTCCCAGGTCGAGCGTGCCGGCACCTGGGGCGAGACGATGATGAAGGGTAGCTCCTGCCCCTCAGCCACAAGCTTTGGCGGTCCGTAGGCTGTGAGCCTGCCGAGGTCGCTGCCGCGTTCGCCAGCCCCATGGAGGAAGAGGATCATCGGCCAGCGCGCACCTGGGTTCTGGCCGTACTCCGCTGGTAGGTACAGCAGGTAGTTGACGGTGACAGTCTTGCGGATTTCCTTCATCAAGGACTGAGGCTCCTGCCTGCCAGAAGTCGCATAAGCCGGACCCGGCACGCCCGCGATTCCTGGCAATCCTAGAGCTAGAGCCAACACCAAGCCTGTCCGCGCCTTCCACAATGATCGCGATCTCATCTACCCATCTCCCTCACCAGGCTCTCACCCAAAAGCGCGGCCCGAGCCGCCCAGTCCAGCCGCCGCGCCTAGAGCAAGCGAACGGCAGCTTTCCACGACTCCTGTTTCGAAAGCAGCCGTTCCGCTTTCGGCCAACCCCGGGCGTTGCGACTGGTCCAGCCAATGTCCGAGTTGGGTCAGCCTCAGCGTTAGATGCGGTCCGAGAAGGTCTGCTCATCCTCCGATGACCGGAAGTGCGCGAACAGCGCCCACCAGCCGTGTTTGGAAAGCTCCTTGTCGGCAGAGATCCTCAGGATGCTAATTCAAGTCTCGTCGGTGCAGCTGTGCTGGCCATCGTGTTCAGGAGCGCAGTCCAAGGGAATGGCCGAATCCGGTCGTGACGCGGTAGTGACACAGAACCGAGAAACGGTTTACGGGAGATCTGACATGGCGCATCGAGGGCTCCCCGAGGCCGAGTGGCAGATCATCCGCGAGGCCTACGAGGAGGGCACCTCTTTGACGGAGATCGGCCGCCAGTACGAGGTCTCCGCTCAGGCCGTGCACAAGCAGGCTAAGAAGCGGGGCTGGATCCGGGCTAACCGCGGAGTGTCCGACGTTCAGGCGGATGTCGACAGGCTCACAACAGCAAAGCTAGCCGGTGGGTTCAACCATGCTGGCGTCAACCATGCCGGCGTCAACCATAAAAGCATCAACCATGCCAGCGAGGATGAGGGCGATGCCGAGGCCCTCGAGGGTTCAGCCGATCTGAGGGCGGGGATCATCCAGCGCCATCGCACCGCCTGGAATGAGGTCCGTGAACTGGGGCGGATGGCGTTCCAAGCTGCCCTGGAGCCAGACTGGGTTCCGCCCGGGGATGAGACTGGTCACCCCCTCCCCTTCGGCAGGCGCATCGAGTACGCGACGAACCTCTCGAGGTTGTTCAGGCAGCACGCGCAGGACCTCATGGCGGCTCAGGAGGGCGAGCGGAGAGCGCACGGGTTCGATTACAAACTGCAACGCAGCGAAACGAAACCGCCTGAGGATCCCCAGCTCGCGATCGAGAAGCAGAAGACCCTGCAGCGGATCCTGGACAACATGAACAGCATCGCCCGTCAGAAGGCACCTCCCCCCGCCTCACCCGACACTGGTACCTAGGCGCCACTGCCCCTTAGCAGCGACCGTGGCGGGGGCCCCGAGGGCGTGCGCGTGGGCGTTGGCGCCATGGCTTCTATGGGGCTGATTTCATCGAGATCCCCAGACGGGTGAATGCGCTCACACGAGGCGCCCGCCAGCACGCTCCCGAGCAAGAATGACCGGAGGCTGGCTCCGATGGGACGTCAGACCGTTCACGCCGCGGGAGGGGGTCTGCAGAAAACCGAAATCAACCCTTTCCTGGCACGGACAAACCGCCTCGTGAGTGATCAGTCCAACCCGAACGGGGCGGGTCATTGCCCGGCAGGGGAACCTGGTTCATGGTTCGTGCGGGGCAGGTGATACACAAGGAGCAGAGCGATGAGGAAGACCACCTTTGCCTTGGCCCTCGCAGCCGGATTTGCAGCAACACCTGTGCTTGCCTGTCCCATGATGAACCAGGCATCAGCACAAACCACCGGATCGACCGCCATTGCCAGCCCGATGATGTGCGCCGCTCAGCCCGCCGCAGCGCAGGCCCAAGCGCCTGGGCAGACCACTCAGCCGGCGCAGCCAGGACAGCCGGCTGCGGCGGGCTCCTGTCCCTGCTGCCGCAACATGGCGATGATGCAGCCCCAGCCAAGCCAACCCGGCGGTATGGGCAGCATGCCCGGGATGCAGAACATGCCTGCAATGCCCGGGATGCCTGGCAGCCCACCGGCGACACCTGCGCCTGAGACCCCGCGCCCGAACTGATCGCAGCAGCGCTGGCGCGAGCAGAAGCGGCGACAATGGGCCCGGAAGCGCCGAGCCGAAATGTTGAACATGAATGAAGCGGCGCTCGACCTGGATTGGGAACTGCCACAGCTGCAGCGTCAGCCCCCACCGCCGCGAAGCCTGACGCTCGTCCACAACCTTGGTAAGCGTAGCAGTCAGATGTAGAATAGCGACTATAGGGTGATCTGGCAGAAGTTGAGCAGGAGAAGCGTCGATGGCCCGCTACACGCCGCCGGAGTTGAACGGCCACAAGGTAGCGTATCGGGGGCGGCGCTTCTGGATTGTTGAAGTTGACGAGGATCACCCCTTCGACTGGGTCGCGGCCGAGTCCGGGCAATACGCCATCTACGATGCCCTATTCGGGAGTACGATCGCTTATGCCTCGGAAGATCCAGGCGGCGGATACGCCTGCGAGTTCCACTATGGACCGCATGTCCTTGGTTGCTATGTGAACGCTCTCAAGGACATGGGCCGGGTCGTCTCCGCTGAGAGTTGGAAGACCCACCGCAACGACGGCTGAGAGCCGCTGTTCGGCGCCTCCTGCCCGTGAACAAGAGGTGGGCGCTTCGGGGTCTTCTGAGATGATGGCTCCCCGTGAAGAAAACTGCTACGCTTGACCGTCACTGGGAGGAAGCATCCATGCTGCGCGTCACGATAGCCCTTGCTTTGGGAATGGTTTTCTCTGCGCCTGCTACCGCCCAGTGCGCCTTCTCAAACTGTTCGCTCCAGGATCTTGCTCGCGACGTGAACCGCCAAAACCGGCAGGACGAGTATCTGGACAATCAGCGCCAGATCCGACGGGGGCTAGACGATCTGTCAGAGCAGCGCGGCCGGTCCGGTGTTCAGTTCCATTCCCCTGCAGGGACATGTGTCATTCGGAACGGCATGCAGGTTTGCAGATAAACGATACGTGAGCATGGGCCTGCTCGCGATCCAACCAAGGACGGCAGCGAACGACAACCTCATGCCCGACTACCAGGGGCGCCGCTCATGCCTATACCCTCGTCCTTGCCCAGACTCCTTCTCGGGCTCCTTATCTCTGCTTCATCGTCTCTGGAGGGGCATGCCGCGGATATTCGTCTCGTGCGAGGCGATAGTGGCATGGCCGATCTCATCACTATCACAGGCAGTATCGATTTTGGGGATGAGCGGCGTTTCCGAGATGTCGCTCTCCAGTCTGAGAGAGCCATGGTGGCACTGCATAGCCCTGGGGGCAACGTAAAGGCGGGTATCGAGATCGGAAAGGCTGTGAGGCTCAAGGAATACATCACGGCTGTTTCTCCTGATGCGAGTTGCGCATCCGCCTGCGCCTTGATCTGGCTTGGAGGAATGAAACGCTTTATGGCTAAAGGCGCTCAGGTGGGGTTTCACGCTGCCTACATCGAGGACAACAGCGGCAAGCGTGAGAGCGGAATGGCGAACGCTCTAATCGGTGCGTACCTCAATCAACTTGGTCTCTCACAGAGAGCAATCCAGTACATCACCTTCACACCGCCCGACGGCATCCAGTGGCTTACAGCGGCTGACGCGAATAAGTACGGGATAGATGTCGCGACTTTGGACATGCCATCGCGAACGCCATCATCGTCAGTGGCTGAGCCCCAACCTGAGCCGCGAAAGGGAGGGGATCCGGTTTTTCAGCCTCCAAGTTCCGGAACTCGCCCACCGGTGAGCCGACCAGAGCCTCCGAAGCGGCGCACCATTGTCGTATGCCGCCCTCTAAAGTTCTCGCTTCAGCCTGCAGCACCTACGCTATTCATCGACCAAGAACAGATTGCCGAAATCCCAATGGAGACTCGGCTTAAGATCAATGCTCCGTCTTCCAAAACATCATTGGAGTTACTGATCCCGACCCTGCGCAACAACATGCAGGCACGTCTCTCCCTATCACCAGAGAGTGCTCTGGATCACGTTATAGCGGCTGTGCCCAATGACAGAGGGAAGTATCTCTATCCTGTCACATCACAAGACTTTGAGGAGCGTTGCGGCATCTATGTCGAGCGGCGATTAACCTTGAAATAGAAGTGTTTCCTCACCTGGCCGACGTCACCGATCGCAACACATCTGTAGCAACGAAGGTAGATGCTGGAATTCATGCAGGCGAAGCAGCTACTGGCTCGTTTATTGGGGTAATCGAGAGGTAGGCTATGCCGTGGGGACCTTTCCAAGAGCAGTGCATTTATCATCGACGTCGTGACATCCATGCCCCCTATGGGGGCCAGCAGCAGGGCGGCATCTGCACCCCAAGCCAGCATCCTATGGTGATCGTGTTCACCGGTGAGAGCGGTGAGCAGCACGGATATGCCGATGGTTGGACGCCGGAGGGCACCTTCCGCTACTTCGGCGAAGGGCAGGTCGGGGACATGGTGTTTGAGCGCGGAAATCGCGCAGTCCGTGATCATCTCTTCGACGGCAAGGACCTCCTCGTTTTCCAAACACGTGGCCGGGAAGGGGTGCGGTTCCTCGGACAGTTCGAATGCGGAGGTTACAACCTGGAACGAGCCCCCGACCGAGAGGGCCAGCAAAGGACTGCAATCGTCTTCAGCCTGATCCCGACGGATGGCTATGATCTCCAAGAAGATCCCGGCCAGCTTTCACCCGGGCGCGATGTCGATCAGCTCGCTGTCCTGCGGCAGCGAGCCCTGGAGGCTGCTCGAACAACACCACAGGTCGCCGGAACAGGAGCACGTCGCCTGCTATACCAACGGTCTGAAGCTGTGCGGAAATATGTTCTGGCCCGAGCTGGGGGCGTTTGCGAAAGCTGCGATTAGGCTGCGCCGTTCATCTCCATGGCGGGTACTCCCTACCTCGAGCCACATCACATCCGTAGGCTCAGCGATGGAGGTCCCGATGACCCCTGGTTCGTGGCTGCAGTTTGCCCGAGCTGCCACCGCGAAATCCATTTTGGGATGCACGGTCAGGCCAAGAACGAGGCACTGTTACAAACCATTGCGATGAAAGAACCGCAGTAGGGCGAAATGCGGGTAGCATCCCGGAACGAACGAGCTGACATGAGGGTCGGTCCATCTCTCACCCTCGCGTGTCGACCGACACCTATGGCTAAGCAAGTTCCACCCGGTCGGCATCCCATCTGCTTCCCAAAGCGATGAGGTCTTGAGGGCCGATACGTTTGGCTGCGCACACTCAGGAAAATAGGGTATCTCTGCATGCTTCAAACCCTCTTACTCGGAGCCGCGCAATTGCTACGGTCCGTTATCCGACGCTGACTTAACCGTCAGGGCTCGACTTGCGGTTAGGGGACCGAAAGGATCGAGCAAACGCAAGCAGGCGCGCACGGCTGGATCGTTGGAACGTCAGCTGCGAAGGCGCCGGGGGCTACCGCTAGGCACTGCGGCGGCTGGACTTGAAAGGGGCGGCCGAGTTGGCTCTGCTTACCAGATGCTGACCACAGCAATCTGCTGGTAAGCGGCATCAGCCAAGGTTCTGGCTAAGCCTTTGATTTTGATGGTACAGCCGCCCCGCCTCGAACGAGGGACCCCCTGATCCTCGATCAGTGCAAAATCGGTTGGCCGCTTGGGTCAGCGCACAGCGTAAAACTCGGCACTCAGCGAGATGCTGTTCTGCAACGCATATTGGAACATAGTTGGGAGCATTTGCGGATTTCAGCCGGCGAGCAGCGCCTAACCGCTTGATCCTGCTGGCGCTCCCTAGGGGACTCGAACCCCTGTTTTCGCCGTGAGAGGGCGACGTCCTAGACCGCTAGACGAAGGGAGCTAGCGAGGTGACGGACCGTCGTATAACCACCCGGACGGGCCCCTTCAACCCCTCACGCAACCCCGCCCGCCAAAATTCCGCGCCTCCACGGCCGAAGGCGACCATGACCGAAACCCATCTCCCACGGCCGAAGACATCCACGACCGAAATCCATTCCCCACGGCCGAAGACATCCATGACCGAAATCCATTCCCCATGACCGAAGACATTTCCGCGACCGAAAGCAGCCGACGCACGCTCACACTCGAGGCCGAGGCCCCGCCCGAGCGCATCGACCGGGCGCTGGCGCTGGCCTGGGGCGACCTCTCGCGCAGCCGCCTTCAGGCCCTCATCCGCGAAGGCAACGTGGAGGTGAACGGCCATGCCGTGACCGATCCGGGCCAGAAGGTCGGGCGGGGTGCGAGCATCGCCCTGACCCTGCCGCCCCCGGCCCCCGCCGAGCCGCTGGGCGAGGCGATCGCGCTCGCCGTGGTCTACGAGGACGACGCCCTCATCGTGATCGACAAGCCCGCAGGGCTCGTGGTGCATCCCGCCGCCGGGCACGAGACGGGAACCCTCGTCAATGCCCTCATCGCCCATTGCGGCGCTTCGCTCTCAGGGATCGGAGGCGTGCGCCGGCCCGGCATCGTCCACCGCCTCGACAAGGATACGTCCGGCCTCCTCGTCGTCGCGAAGACCGACCGGGCGCATCAGAGCCTCGCGGATCAATTCGCGGACCACGGCCGCACCGGCCCCCTGGAACGCGCCTATCTCGCGATCGCCTGGGGCGTGCCGAACCGGACGCACGGGACCGTGGAGGCGCCTCTCGGGCGCAGCCCGCACAACCGGGAGAAGATGGCCGTGGTCCGCGAGGAGCAGGGCCGCGCCGCGATCACGCATTGGTCCCTGGAGGAGAGTTTGAAGGCGGGAGGCCCGGAGCCGCTCGCGAGCCTCCTGCGGTGCGAACTCGAAACCGGGCGCACGCACCAGATCCGCGTCCACATGGCCCATCTCGGCCATCCGCTCCTGGGCGATGCCCTCTACGGCTCAGGCTTCAAGACCAAGGCGAACCGCCTCTCTGCCGCGGCCCAGGCGGCGCTCACGGCCCTGGGCCGACAGGCGCTGCACGCCACGGTGCTCGGCTTCGAGCATCCCATCACAGGCGAGGTTCTGCGCTTCGAGAGCAAGATGCCGCCGGAGATGAGCGCGCTGCTCGCGGCTTTGCGCGGCTGAGATCGACAAGCCGTGCGAAATGAGCCCGGATCGGAGGCCGGTACCTAAGGTCGAGGAAGAGGGGTAACCCGCGCGAAGGGTGACGGCTCAAGACTGCGCCGTTCGCTATCACGGTTTCTTTTGGCGTCAATGCGACGCAGAAAACGCCATGTGCGGCACCGCACAGCACGAACGGCGTTGACCCCTATTGTAGGAGTCTGACCGCCTCTGTTCAGCATGGCTCGCACCCAGTAACTTGGGTATTGCGACTGTCGGTTCAAGAGGTCGCGTCGGGCTTGCCTCAGGAGAGGGGGCCAAAGGAGGAAGAATATGGCATCAGCGCTTCCCGTGCTCGCCAATGAAGGGGGTCTTTCGCGCTATCTCGACGAAATTCGCAAGTTCCCGATGTTGGAACCGAGCGAAGAATACATGCTCGCCAAACGCTGGCGGGAACATGGGGATCGGGACGCCGCCCACAAGCTCGTCACCTCGCACCTGCGCCTCGTGGCCAAGATCGCGATGGGCTATCGCGGCTATGGCCTGCCGATCAGCGAGGTAGTGTCCGAGGGCAATGTCGGCCTCATGCAGGCCGTCAAGCGTTTCGAACCCGAAAAGGGTTTCCGCCTCGCCACCTACGCGATGTGGTGGATCAAGGCGGCCATTCAGGAATACATCCTGCGTTCGTGGTCCCTCGTGAAGATGGGCACCACCGCGAACCAGAAGAAGCTCTTCTTCAATCTCCGCAAGGCCAAGGGCCGGATCTCTGCCCTCGACGAGGGCGATCTTCGGCCCGACCAGGTGAAGCAGATCGCGACCTCGCTCGGCGTCACCGAGCAGGACGTGGTGGACATGAACCGCCGCCTCGGGGGCGACGCCTCCCTCAACGCTCCTCTGCGCGAGGAGGGCGAGGGCGAGTGGCAGGACTGGCTCGTGGACGACAGCGCGAGCCAGGAATCCGTGCTCGCCGCCGAGGAGGAGGGCCAGAACCGCCTCACGGCCCTGCGCACCGCCCTCTCGGTCTTGAACCCGCGCGAGCGGCGCATCTTCGAGGCGAGGCGCCTCGCGGAGGACCCGATCACCCTGGAGGAGCTCTCCTCCGAGTTCGGGGTCTCACGCGAACGCGTGCGCCAGATCGAGGTCCGCGCCTTCGAGAAGGTTCAGGAGGCCGTGAAGAAGAATCTCTCGCAGATCGAGGCCCCGAAGGCCATCGAAGCCACGCATTAGAGCGTTTTCGAGCGAGGTGGATCCGGCTCTTGTGGAGAAAACGCGTCGAACCAGGGACAAGAGCTGATTCCACGCAAGTGGAAACAGCTCCAAGGTTCTGGAGCAGCACACGACAACAGCCGCGGGGTCTCACCGCGGCTGTTGTCGTTTTGGATCCCCTACTGCCAGCTCTGGAAGGCGTCCCGGATCACCTGGTCCCCGGCGGGACCCTTCTCGAAGCTCACGATCGCGCGCTGGCCCGAGGCCGAGCGGACCGGCAGGTCGATCCAATTGCGCCGCTGCATCAGTTCCGTGTTGCGCTCGATATCGGCGGGCAGGTTCGAGAGCCCGATCAGGAAGAGGTTGTCGCGAACGGGGACGGGGAGCCCTGCCACCGGCGTGCCGCGACCGCCCATCTCGGGCTTGAACTGCAGCAGGCCCACATCCCTCACAGCGCGCGGGGGCTCGCCGGGGCGGGTCGTGAAGGTGAGTTCCACGGTATGGGAGGCCGGCAGCGTCGGATCGAGGTTGCGGCGCACCAGGAGATTGAGGGTGAAGCCGCTCTCCGGGATCTCCACGGTCGCCCGGACCGCCGATTGCAGGGGCTGGCCCTGGCCGGCATTCACGGCATCGAGCTTCCAGGTCACCCGTCCGCCGGTCGCCTTGGGGACCTGCGGATTACTGGGATCCTCTTCGTAGAGCACCGCCCGCTGGGCCACGCTGGTGTCGACGCGCGCAGTCGGTGCGGGCGCAACTCCGGGCGCGGGCGCCGGGGCCGGTCCGCCGCCGACGCGCTCGCTGAGCTTCGTGCCGTCGGCTGGCGTCTCGGTGCTCTGCGTGACGGGGCCCGGCCGCGTCAGGTCCTCGGGCCGGTCCCGCAGGAACCAGGCCGCGACCCCGATCGAGGCCACCACGAGAGCCAGCACCGCGGCAAGGGCCATCGAGCGTCCGCGCCCGGTTCGGTCGGCGACGGGCGAGCGCGAATCGATGCGGGGCCGGACCGGCTGCTCAGTATCGGGCTCCGGCAGGAGCTCGGTCAGTTCCCCGTCGATCCCGGCCTGCCGGGAGGCAGAATCCTCACCCTGGGCAGCCACCGGTGTCTCGTGCGGCCGGGAGTCCGCAGGGTCGGTCCGGGAAGACGCCAGCCCATTCGGCGCCGATGCCGGAGGAAGTCCGGGCGGCGGCAGGGGCTCTCCGCTCTTGACCCATTCGGGTGACGGGCCGGCAGGTGGCGATCCGGACGGCCGATCGCCAAACGGCACCACGGCCGCCGGAGGCCTCGGACGTCCGGTCTGCGATGGCGGCGAGAGGGCCCGCGGACGTGGGTTCTCGGCCAAGGCGGAGGCGGTCCCGGGCGAAGGGGCAGCGGGCGCAGCGGGACGGGCGGCGTCGCCCCGGGGGACCAACAGGGGTCGGACGGGCTCTCGCCCTCTGTCCTGCCGCCCGGTGTCGTCCCGACCTCTTTCCTCCCGTGGGCGGTCGCGGGGCGGCGGCGAATCCCGAAGGGGCGCGAGCGGAGCCGCCGGGCGGGCCGCGCGGGCCGGCGCGAGGGCGCCCGGGCGGGCGGGCTCGTGGGGCGGGTTCGCCGGCGCGGACGCCGCCTCGGGCACCTTTTCGAGCTCTTTCTCGGGCTCCTGCTCGGGCTCCTGCTCCTGCTCGGAGTCCTTCACCGGGCCTTGCTCTCGCTCGATTCGGGCGATCGCCGCATCGAGGGACACGCGCTCGGCCTCGATGTTCTCGGGGGCGAGCGGCGGGTCGAGATTGGCGAGCTGGCCGATCAATGCCGAACGGGCGCGCTCGTAGACGGCGGCACGCATCTCGGGTGAACGGTCGGACAGGCCCTCGATGGCCCGCGCGATCAGGGGATAGTAATCGGCCATGGGGTGGGGATGCTCTGCCGAGGAAGCCCCGTCAACCCTCGTGAGGGACGCACCGCCGCAATCTCCACGCAACGCGGTCGGTAGGAACTGGAACCCTCGCGAGGGACGCACCGCCGCAATCCCCCGACGCGACGCGGTCGGAAGGAACGGGAACGGTCGCCGGGGACGCACCGCCGCAACCACACAGGATGACGCGGCGGAAAGGCTTGGGATCGGGCACAAGGCCCGGCACGAGGAACGCTTGGCCCGCGGGGATGCGCCGGGGCGACCCGAAGGGCGCAACGCGCGCCTTATCCTTCGAAGGGGTTCTTCATCAGGATGGTGTCGTCGCGCTCCGGGGAGGTCGAGAGAACCGCCACTGGGCAGCCGATCAGCTCTTCGACGCGCCGCACATATTTGATCGCCTGCGCCGGGAGATCGGCCCAGGAGCGGGCGCCGGCCGTGGATTCGCTCCAGCCCTCCATCTCCTCATAAAGAGGCTCGACCCGGGCCTGGGCGCCCTGACTCGCCGGAAAATAGTCGATCGTCTCCCCGTCGAGGCGGTAGCCGGTGCCGATCCGGAGGGTCTCGAAGCCGTCGAGCACGTCGAGCTTCGTGAGCGCGATGCCGTCCATCCCGGAGGTCCGCACGGTCTGGCGAACGAGGGTGGCATCGAACCAGCCGCAGCGACGCTTTCGGCCCGTAACGGTGCCGAATTCGCGGCCCCTCTGGCCGATGAGCTCGCCGGTCTCGTCGAACAGCTCCGTGGGGAACGGCCCCTCGCCGACGCGCGTCGTGTAGGCCTTGGCGATGCCGAGCACGTAGCCGACCGCACCCGGGCCGAGGCCGGAGCCCGTCGCGGCCTGCCCGGCCACGGTGTTGGAGGAGGTCACGAAAGGATAGGTGCCGTGGTCGACGTCGAGGAGCGCGCCTTGCGCGCCCTCGAACAGGATGCGCCGGCCGGCGCGGCGCACCCCGTCGAGCAGGCGCCACACGGCGTCCATGTAGGGCAGGACCTTCGGGGCCACGGAAGCGAGCTCGTCGTAGATTGCCTGCGCGTCGATGGCTTCGAGACCCATCCCGCGGCGGAGCGCGTTGTGGTGGACGAGCAGGCGCTCGATCTTGTCGGGCAGCGTCCCGAGATCCGCGAGATCCATGAGGCGGATGGCACGGCGGCCGGCCTTGTCCTCGTAGGCCGGGCCGATGCCGCGCTTCGTGGTGCCGATCTTGGTGCCGGCGGCCCCGCTCTCGCGCAGGGCATCGAGCTCCCGGTGGAGCGAGAGGATGAGGGTCGCGTTCTCGGCGATGCGCAGGTTCTCGCGGGTGATCGCGACGCCCTGTTCGCCGAGGCGCTCGACCTCGGCCACGAGGGCGTGCGGATCGAGCACCACGCCGTTGCCGATGACCCCGAGCTTGCCGGGGCGCACGACCCCGGAGGGCAGGAGCGAGAGCTTGTAGGTGGTGCCGCCGATCACGAGGGTATGGCCCGCATTGTGGCCGCCCTGGAAGCGCACCACCACGTCGGCCTGCTCGGAGAGCCAATCGACGATCTTGCCCTTGCCTTCGTCGCCCCACTGGGCGCCCACGACGACCACATTCGCCATCGGTCGGACCTCACATGAAAAACCCCGGCGCAAGGCCGGGGTTTCGGGTTGGAAAAACCTTGCGCGGTCTCATGGGGGATCGGGGCTGCGAGGTCAAGGCGGAGCCACGTCCCTCCCCCTTGGGAGGACTGTTGCGCGATTCACGGACGAACGGAACGTCAGGGAATCGAAGCTCGTTCGAAAGGGGGTCGTGACAAGAACCTCGTTCGCATTTCACCCCATGATGCAAAGACCCCTTCAGGTGAGAGGCTCCAACCGAGAGGAATGAATCGCGCCACTTGACAAATATCCTATCATATGCATAGATGTGCGTATCCGCTGCTCCTGGGGCGCGCTCATGAAGCGTCGGGGTGCGAGCAGCGGAGACAAGGCTCGGGCCTGGGCAGGACACGCATCCCGCACAGGCCCGGCGATCTGCCCGGACCCCTCCGACTGAGAGGGGGACGTCGCGGGGCTCGCTCCTCTGCAGAGGGGAG